>Ga0315312_1001967_pt1 | contig 14878 bp, 19 predicted proteins | sample TDP7_MG_FD_203629 | JGI IMG/M metagenome (GOLD analysis project Ga0315312, IMG submission 203629) | Freshwater sediment microbial communities from Lake Towuti, South Sulawesi, Indonesia - TDP7 | ecosystem: Environmental > Aquatic > Freshwater > Lake > Sediment | place: Indonesia: South Sulawesi... | reverse complement strand
GGGAGCCAGGCACGACCCTTGCCACCTTTAGCCATTATAAAAGCCATCATGCAAGGGGCGTGACAGGCGTCAGAGGGTTATGGAATCCTGAAAATACATTCGGATTTCGTCCGACAAGGGGAGCCAGACTTTTATAGGGTCGCTTTTGGCGACCAAATGGAAGGGGGAAGCGTAGGAAAAAGAAAGGGTTCGATCTTTTAAAACGAAGTTCGAGCCGAGATTTTTCAAAAAAGCTTTCTGGGCGGGCGGATTTTCTTTCTGCCTTCGGCAGAGTGGTCTTAAAGAGAGCACTGCCAGGCGATAGATTTTTAATGGTGGATTTTATGACAACTTATTTTCTTTATGCACGTAAGTCAACCGATGAAGAAGACAGGCAGGTCTTGTCTATCGAGTCCCAAATCCATGAACTCCGAGAGTATGCCCTTCGTGAAGGGTTGACCATCGTCGAGGAGTTTGTGGAAGCCAAGACCGCTAAGGAACCGGGACGGCCTGTCTTCAATCTCATGATGGAACAGATCGAGAGCGGAAAGGCTCAAGGCATACTGGCATGGCACCCGGACAGGCTTGCCCGTAACTCTGTGGATGGCGGCAGGATCATCTACCTGGTGGACATCGGCAAAATTGCTGACCTTCGCTTTCCGACCTACCGGTTTGACAACACCGCTCAGGGAAAGTTTATGCTGTCAATCGCCTTCGGCCAGTCGAAATACTACGTGGATAACCTTTCTGAAAACGTGAAAAGGGGTCTTCGCGAAAAGCTGCGGCGCGGCGAATGGCCAGGGTGGGCGCCACTTGGTTACGTGAACAACTACAAAAACCACACCGTGGCCCCAGACCCCGAAAAGGCGATCCCAGTGAAGAAACTATTTGAACTTTATGCCGAAGGCGATTGCTCCTTGGAGGAGCTTCACCGCGAGGTCAGCCGTTGGGGGTTAACCGGCAAAACGGGCAAACCCCTCCGAAAGAGCGTGCTCGCCTCGATCTTAATAAATCCTTTCTACTATGGTATCATGAGGTTTCGAGGCGAGCACTATGAGGCGAGCCACCCGCCGCTTATCTCGAAGAAACTTTTTGATCGAGTGCAGGAGGTCTTAGCGCAAAAGAGCAAGCCAGTAAAGCGCGGCAAGATCAAATACCCTTTTGTCGGCCTTATGCGATGTTGGGAGTGCGGATGCATGATCACAGCCGAAGCCCAGAAGGGGCATGTTTATTACCGGTGCACCAAGAAGCGGGGGCCTTGCAATCAAAAGTTTCTTCGAGAGGAGGCTTTGCTTGAGCAGCTAAGGAAGGCCATTCTGAAGGTCTACATAGATGATGAAACCGGTAAGAAGATCGTGGAGCGTTGGGAAGCGTTTAACGCTGAGTCAAGCAAAGCCTCCCTTTCTCGATCTCGTGAGATTGAAGAACAATTGAAGGCATGTGATGAAAAGATCGAGCGACTTCTTGATCTGTATATCGCCCGGGAGATTGGACCGGAGGAGTATCAACGAAAGAAGGTCAAATTACTTTCTGAGAAGCAAGGGTTTAAGGAGAAACTGAGTGAGATCGAGAAAGGGGGCGGCGGGTGGCTCGAACCGGCGAAAGCCTTTCTATCTTCTTGTAATCATGCCTATTTTGTCGCCTGGCAAGAAAATCCGCCCGCCCAGAAAGCTTTTTTGAAAAATCTCGGCTCGAACTTCGTTTTAAAAGATCGAACCCTTTCTTTTTCCTACGCTTCCCCCTTCCATTTGGTCGCCAAAAGCGACCCTATAAAAGTCTGGCTCCCCGGGCAGGACTCGAACCTGCAACCTAGTGGTTAACAGCCACCCGCTACTACCGGTTGAGCTACCGGGGAATCTATTTCAAGAACTCAAGGTCTAAGGACAAAGGTTAAAGGTAAAAGATTGAGATTTTCTCTTTAGTCCCCCCAAATACTTTACATAAAAGTACCTTTAGTGACAAGCAAAAAGTCCCCCTCCTCTTAATCCCCTCCCGCAGGGGGAGGGGAGGTTTATTTAGGATATTTCAGCCGCGGACGAGCAAATCCTCTTCTGGGACTGGTTCCATCTTTCTAAGTGCCCTCTTTCGGTGCCATACTATAAGCATATTGACCGGACCTGAGCAGACATAGGAAAGTACAAAACCAAAGAGCACAATCTCCGGCTCCATGATGATCACAATCATCGAAAGGACAACAAAGATGAAGAGGCTGAAGGGTTTCCTCTTTGCCAGGTCGAGCTCCTTAAAACTGAAGTACCGGATGTTCGACACCATTAGGAAAGCCAAAACCCAGATCATTATCAGAATGATGATGTCTTTAACCCAACCTGTCTCGATCAGTCGGAGGTAGAGGAGGATCGTCAGCGCGATCATCAAAGCCGCAGCTGGGATAGGAAGGCCTTTAAAATATTTTACCTCGGTGGCAGAGGCCTGGACGTTGAATCTCGCCAATCTCAAGGCCCCGCAGACGACGAAGAGAAAAGCAGCCAGCCAACCAAATCGTCCGTAAGGCCTAAGGGCCCAGCTGAAGGCGAGCAGAGCTGGAGCAATTCCAAAGGAAACGAGGTCGGCCAGAGAGTCATACTGGATTCCAAATTTGCTCGTGGCTCCGGAAAGACGAGCCACCTTCCCATCCAAAACATCGAAGACAGATGCCAGAAGGATGGCGATGGCCGCATAGAAAAACCTCTCTTGAAAAACAGAGATGATGGCCCAGAACCCACAGAAGAGATTTCCTGTGGTAAAGAGATTGGGAAGGATGTAAACTCCCCTTCGCATTTTGATTTGTGGTCTTCTCTTTCTCATATTCGATACCCGATGATCGACTCCCCTCCCTTAACATGTTGTCCAATCTTGACAATGGGTTTCACATTAGTGGGAAGGTAGAGGTCGATTCTCGATCCAAAACGAATCATACCAAAAATCTCTCCCATTCTCAAGGTGTCTCCTGCCTTTGCATAGCAGACGATCCTTCTTGCTACGAAACCTGCGATCTGGATAAGGAGGATTTTTAGCCGATCCTCTGTCTCAAGGATGAAGGCATTCTGTTCATTGAGGAGGGACGACTTCTCCTTATTGGCCAATAGAAATTGACCTGGAAGGTAACTCCTTTGGAGAACCTTTCCAGATGCAGGAGCCCGATTGATGTGCACATCAAACAGAGACATAAAGATGCTCACCTTTAAAGCTCTCTCTTTTAAAAAACGATCTTCCTCACAATCTCCCACATGGATAATCCTGCCATCGGCTGGAGAGAGGATAATATTCTGGAAGGACGGAATCTTTCTCTTCGGATTTCGGAAGAAGAACGCAACGAACAGGGTAACAAAAATCCCCAAAAGGGTCAAGACGCCCCATCCCATCCCTCCCAAAAAGACCGTGAGGATAGCACTTGGGAGGAGAAATGGGAGTCCTTCTTTAGCGATTGGCCATTGCTTTTTCTGTGTCATCTTTACGATCTAAACCCCAGGCTCTGTCGTGATCTTACTCCCTCTGAGCATGGCCACACGACCGGTCCTAACCAACTCCTTAATCCCGAGAGGTTTGAGCAAAGCAAGAAGGGCGTCGATCTTCTTCTCATCGCCCGTCACCTCAATTGTGTAAGTTTTGGATCCGACATCGATCACCTTTCCTCTGAAGATATCGGCTATCCTGAGAATTTCAGCGCGGGTCTCCAGATTGGCCGCGACTTTGACCAATACCATCTCCCTCTCCACAAAATCCTTATCGATGAGATCGACCACCTTGATCACGCAGACCAGCTTGTTGAGTTGCTTAATGACCTGTTCGATAATCTGGTCATCCCCACGGGTGACGAGGGTCATGGTGGAGACGGTGGGATCGAGGGTTTCGGCCACTCCCAGGCTTTCGATATTGAAGCCCCGGCCACTGAAGAGGCCAGCAATTCGTGCCAGGACTCCAAATTCATTTTCAACTAAGAGCGTAATGACGTGGCGCATCTTCTTGTTATTTCGGATTTCGAATTTCGGAATTCGGAATTTCTAAATCCGCAATCCGCAATCCACAAATTATTTATACTAGTCTCATCTGGTTGAGGGGTTCTCCTGCTGGGACCATGGGATAGACATTCTCCTCAGGATCGACCACGAAATCGATGATGACGGGTTTGGCGATCGAGAATGCCTTCTTCAGTGTGGAAACGACCTCCTCTGGTTTGGTCGCCTTCAAACCGACTGCTCCATATGCCTCTGCCAGTTTGACGAAGTCCGGGGAGACCCCTTCAAGAGAGGACGAGGCATAGCGTTTCGCGTAAAAGAACTCCTGCCATTGTCTTACCATCCCAAGGTAACTGTTGTTCAGAATGACTACCTTGACGGGCAACTGATATTGGACGACCGTTGCCAGTTCCTGGGAATTCATCTGGAAACTACCGTCACCCGCAATGTCGATCACCAGTTTGTTTGGGAAGGCAGCCTGTGCTCCAATGGCCGCTGGAAATCCATATCCCATCGTTCCCAATCCCCCTGAAGTAAGTAGCGTCCTCGGCTTGATAAATTGGTAATACTGAGCTGCCCACATCTGATTTTGCCCAACCTCCGTGGTAATGATCGCATCGCCTTTCGTCAATTCACAAATCTTCTCGACGACGAACTGGGGTTTAATCCTCTCCTTCTGGTGATAATTCATATTGTAGATGGCCTTCCATTTTTCGATTTGCTGGCGCCATTTATGGAGCCCCTCTTTGAAGGTGTCGATCTCTTCCTCTTCGAGAAGGGAGAGTATTTTTGCAAGGACGCGTTTGCAATCCCCAACGATAGGCAGATCCACTCTCACACTCTTGCTTATGGAGGTGGGGTCGATATCGATGTGGATGATCTTTGCTTGAGGAGCAAAGGACTCAATTTTCCCAGTTACCCGATCATCAAACCGAGCGCCGACGGCGATCAGCAGGTCAGATTCCATAACCGCCATGTTCGCATCGTAGGTCCCATGCATTCCCAACATCCCCAAAGAAAGAGGATGATTGCCAGGGAAGCCACCTAATCCCATCAAGGTCATGGTCACAGGAATACCCAGTCTCTCAGCCAAAAGGGAGAGTTCTTTGGAGGCGTTGGAAGAGATGATCCCACCACCCGTGTAGAGGACCGGCCTCTTAGATTTCATGATCAGCTTCACAGCCCTTTGGATTTGACCAGGATGGCCTTCGTACGTAGGTTGATACCCCCGGATGAAAACCTTCTCCGGATATTTAAATTCAGCAGGACTAACCAGTACATCTTTGGGTAGATCGACGAGGATAGGCCCGGGTCTTCCACTCCGGGCAAGATAGAAGGCCTCCTTTATGATTCGGCCTAAATCACTGCTGTCTTTCACCAAATAATTATGTTTGGTACAGGGTCTTGTGATGCCAATAATATCGACTTCCTGAAAGGCATCGTTTCCAATCAGAAGGGTAGGTACCTGACCCGTGAGGACAACGATAGGGATGGAGTCCATGAAGGCAGTGGCGATCCCTGTCACCGTGTTGGTTGCACCTGGCCCAGAGGTCACCAGGGCGACCCCTACCTTTCCTGTGGCACGGGCATATCCGTCTGCAGCATGGACCGCGGCTTGTTCATGGCGTACCAGGAACTGGCGGAATGGAGCGTTCTGGAGTTCATCGAAGAGAGGGAGTACAGCCCCTCCCGGATAATTGAAGAGGGTGTCCACTCCTTCTTTTTTCAAACACTCAACAATGATCTGAGAACCAGTCCTTTTCATATAAACTGGAAATCCAAATATCGAAATCCCTGCCTGCGGCAGACAGGCGAAATAAATCCCAAATTCCAATGACCTAATTCTCAAAACATTTATTTTTTAGTTTAATATTTTGGTCATTCGAATTTGTTTAGCCTGCCTGCCGCAGGCAGGGATTTCGTGCTTCGTGCTTAGGATTTCCCCCTTTGGGGGATTATCGGTATTGCATCAGGATCATTTCCATTTGGTCTTTATAGGCCAGTTTTTTCTTTTTTAGGATTTTGATCTCGATCTCATCCTGAGGGGTGAGAAAAGGTTTCTTTTCCAATTCCTCCAATTGCCTGGCGAGTTCGGCGTGGGCCTGTTTTGCCTTTATAAAATCTTCGTTTTCTTTCATCAGCCTTTCAATCAGTTCTCCATCTTTGGTCGCCATCTCAGCCCCCCAATGTAAGGAATTGAAATTCCAACTGGTTTAACCCAGAAACCATAATATAATCTGCCCCGTTTGTCAATCCACCCCTGTATTTTTGCCATGTTAGGGCGAAAAGCTTTCCTCGAGGCTCCTCCCATGGCGAAGGAGACTATTTGAAATTAATATCTCCCCCACTGGGAAGGGAGGTCTCGGCTTTGGCAGGATGAGACTTCGTTTCAGCTTCTGAAGGTCGGACATAGAGAGGAGTGAAACTTGAAAGGTCTAAACATTCTCCTTTTCGGAGAAGTTCAAGCCCCAGTTTGGCTACGGCTGAGCCATGAGGCAAATTGAGGGGAACAGGTGGAAAGATGGCTAACGATGGTAAGGAGTTTCTCAGATAGTCTCCGTACGTTTTCACCCCATCACCGATGAAGATGGTCCGGCCCCTTATCATTTTGATGAGATCTTCCGGCCTGATCGCCTGATACGCTGATTGCCGACTGAGAGAGTCTCCTTCCTTATAACGATAAAAGGCAGTATAAACCTCTCCCTTTCTGGCATCGAGAATTGGGCAGATGGGGTAAGGGGTGAAGGAGACCTGGTGGGCCAAGACATCGAGGGTGGGGACGCCTGCTACGGGTTTTCGGGTAGCAAGGGCCAATCCCTTCACCGTGCTCACCCCAATTCTTAATCCCGTAAAGGAGCCTGGACCAAGGGAAATCGCCCACCCCTCCAGATCCTCCATGGCGATACGAGCTTCTCGAAGAATGAGTTCGATGGTTGTGAGGAGCCTTTCGGAATGGGTGATCGGTATGTTGAGGAGGTATTCAGAGATGATCAATTCATCATCGATCAATCCGACGCTGCCACAGGATGTGGAGGTGTCGATCCCCAGAACCTTCATCTCAGAAGTTAAATCCTCCCGGGAAAAAATATCGAACTATATCATTGCGAATGGCCAGAAGCATCAGAAGAATAATAAAGATCAGCCCGATCTTTTGAGCGATTTCCATCTTCTTGATACTGATGGGTCTTCGCAAAATCGCCTCCAATCCCAAGAAGAGTAGATGACCTCCGTCAAGAATAGGAATGGGAAAGAGATTTAGAAGGCCAAGATTGATACTGATGATCGCCACAAAGACGGCCAAACTCACCAACCCTCTTTTCGCCTGCTCCCCAGCCAACTTGGCAATCATGATGGGGCTGCCAATTTCTGTTGCGGGAATTACCCTTTGGACCAATTTCACAATCCCTATAACAGTCAGTTTTATAAAACTCCAGGTTTGAGCGAATCCCATCCCAATCGATATAAAGGGGTTAACTTTCTTCACCACAATTTCTTCATAAGGGGTGATACCGATGACAAAAGTTCTTATTTCCTCCCCGAAGATATTTTTCTGTATAGACGGCTTTGGGCTAACCTTGATCTCAAGGATCTCGCCGTTTCTTTTCACCTTGAGGAGAATATCTTTTCCCTTGCTGTTGCGGATGATCTTGGAAAGTTCTTCCCACCTCGAAACGCCAACCCCATCAATGGAGAGGATGGTATCTCCTTTTTTCAAACCTGCCTTCTCTGCCGGAAAACCCTGACTAACCTCCCCGACTTTCGAGGGAGGGGGAGATGGGACACCAACAAAGAGGTTGAGCATTGAGAAGATTAACGCTGCAAGAAAGAAGTTGAAAAAAGGACCTGCTATGATAATGAGGGTACGCTTCCATACTGGTTGGGTTGAAAGAGAGCGAGGAAGATCCTCTTCTTTCACTTTTTCGTTCGGGTCTTCTCCAATAGGTTTAACAAATCCTCCAAAAGGAATAACAGCAATCTGGTATTCAGTTTCTCCGACCTTTTTTCCGATGAGTTTGGGGCCAAACCCAAGGGAGAAGGTGAGGATACCTACACCCAACCTTTTGGCCAAGAGAAAGTGGCCCAATTCATGGACGAAAACCAGGATGCCTAAGACGATGATCGTTGAAAGTATCGTGGTTAGCACAGCTTTCTCCCTTCTAAGAGAGCCTTCGATTTTTCCCTGGCCCACTGATCTGCTCTCAGGATATCTTCCATAGTGTGAACCTTTTTCACTTCGTGCTCCTCCATTACCCTCTGAAGAAGAAGGGGGACGGCCGTAAATTTGAGAGACCCCTCCAAAAAGGCATTCACTGCGATCTCGTTGGCGGCATTGAGAATAGCGGGCATGGTCTCGCCGATCGCAATAGACCGATAGGCCAGTTGGAGGCAAGGAAATCTTTCTGGGTCAGGGGGGAAGAAGGTGAGGCCTCCGATTTGAGAGAAGTCCAAAGCTGGCAGTTTCAAAGGGAGCCGATGAGGAAAGGAAAGGGCATAGGAGATCGGAATCCGCATGTCAGCGATTCCCATCTGGGCAACGATCGAGCCATCGATATATTCGACCATGGAGTGGACGACACTCTGAGGATGAATTTGAATAACGATCTTTTCAACGGGGATATCGAAAAGCCAGTGGGCCTCGATGACCTCTAACCCTTTGTTCATGAGGGAGGCGGAGTCGATCGTGATCTTCCTTCCCATCTCCCAGTGAGGGTGGTTGAGAGCCTCCTTCACCGTTACATCATGGAGTCTGTTGAGGGGCAGGCTGAGGAAAGGGCCTCCTGATGCGGTGAGGATGAGGCGATGGACGTCCTCCCTTTTGTGGCCGAGTAGCGCTTGAAAGATGGCGCTGTGTTCACTGTCCACTGGTAAGATCTGTGCGTTGTTTCGCTTTGCCTCCTCCATCATGATCTTTCCCGCCATCACTAAAGATTCTTTGTTGGCCAGGGCAATGACCTTTCCGGTCTTGATGGCCGAAAGTGTAGGAATGAGACCAACCGCACCGACGATCGCAGAGACCACCTGATCCACCTCGGGATGGGTGGCCACCTGGATAAGCCCTCCTACCCCATGAACAATTTCGACGGATACATCGGTGAGTTCTCTTTGAAGGACTTCTGATAATTCTTTATTAAGAACGGAGACCAACTTCGGTCGAAACTGGAGGATCTGCTTTCTTAAGAGCTGAATATTGAGACCGGCAGAGAGGCTCACGACCTCAAATTTTCCTGGAAACTGGCGGACGATGTCGAGGGTGTTGACTCCAATCGAACCTGTCGATCCCAGGATGGCCAGATGTTTCATGGGGTCTCCTTAAAGAGATAGAGGAGGGAGTAATGAAGAAAGGGGGCGGAGAAGAGAAAACTGTCCAGTCGATCCAACATGCCTCCATGGCCGGGAATGAGCGAGCCTGAGTCCTTGACCCGTGCACTTCGCTTCAACATCGACTCGGTGAAGTCTCCCAGCTGGCCCAAAAATCCCAAGCCGAGGGCAAGGAAGATGCAGAGCCCTTTTTCTAATTGCGAGAGAAAAAGGAGGGCAAAAGAAAGTGCCACGATGACAGATCCGACGATCGCGCCCGCCAATCCTTCATAGGTCTTATTCGGGCTGATCTTGGGATAGAGTTTATGCCTTCCGAAGAGAGTGCCGGCCAGGAAGGCAGAGACATCGCCAGCCCAAACCGTTGCGATCAAGAAGAGGACCCACTGCTTTCCATCCGACATGTTTCGAATGAGAGAGACATGGGAGAGAAGGAATCCGATATAGAAAACTCCAAAGAACATGATACCCATATTGGAGATGCCTGACGAGAGATTCTTCGAAGTCGCCATGAAGAGGATCGAGAGGACGAGGAGCACGAGGACGAAGAAGGGAGAAATGATTTTTGCATTCCCATGGGAAATGAGAATGGAGAGGATCAGACCTAACCCCATGCCTGTCCACCGTTCAATCCTTTTGGCCTCTGGAAGGGCGAGGTTGTAAAACTCGCGGAGCCCAAAATAAGTGGCCAAGAGCACCATCAGGATAAGAACAGCAGGAGGGCCTAAGGCAATAAGAAAGATCAACGGGGGCACGACGAGAACCGCCGTCCATATCTTCTTCTTTGTTATGGTTTCCATGCTACCCCTTCAATAGTTCAGAGTGATTAGTTCGGAGTTCCTAGTTTCGAACTCTAAACTCATAACTCATAACTCATAACTTCTATTCTTCTTTGCCGTTCAATTGTTCGCTGGTCAAGCCAAACCTCCTCTCCCTGGATTGATAGTCAGCGATGGCCTTCAGGAGTTCTTTCCGATCGAAATCCGGCCAGAGGGTCTCGGCGACATATAACTCTGTGTAAGCAATCTGCCACAGAAAGAAGTTGGAGATGCGGTATTCACCACTCGTCCGAATGAGGAGATCCGGTTCTGGTATTCCCCGTGTCCAAAGATACCGGGAGAACCGTTGCACATTGATCTCGTCAGGTTTAATTTTTCCATTTTGGTAATCGGAAAGTATTCCCTGAACGGCATGAAGAATCTCTGACCGGCCTCCATAACTCAACGCCAGGTTGAGGATCATTCCGTTACATTGTTCTGTTTTTTTCATCGTCTCTTGCAAGGTATTCTGGACATCAAGAGGAAGATCCTCCAACCTTCCAATGGCAGAGAGTCGAATATTATTCTGGAGCATCTCCTCTGTCTCCTTCATGAGATATTCCTTCAGCAACCCCATCAGTGCCATCACTTCTTCCTTTGGCCTTCTCCAGTTTTCCACGGAGAAGGCGTACAGTGTTAAAACCTTGATCCCCAATTCGCGGCAAGCGGTGACAATTTCTCTCACCGCATCGACGCCCTTGATATGGCCACTGATCCGGTTGAGATTCTTCTTTTTGGCCCACCGGCCATTTCCATCCATAATGATCGCAATATGGCGGGGGAGTTTTTCCTTATCGATCTCTTCCATGGCTCGCGCGATCTTTCTTAGCTGGTGTAAGGAGTGTTTTAAACGAACTCTTGATTAAAGTTACCATATCAGATGTTGATTTTCAATGAGTGATGGCAGGGAGACATCGGAAAAGGGGAGGGAAGAAGGTGAAAAGGGAAGGGAGGGGAGCGCCTCGTCATCCTCCCTTCGGTCCTATTTTTCTACGATCGCTTCGACAGGACATACCTCAGAACAACTTCCACAATCCGTACACTTCTCTTCATTGATCACATAGGGTTCGCCCTCTTCAATGGCTTCTGCAGGGCATTCGTCTACACATGTCCCGCAAGCCACACATTCCTCGGTAATCACATAGGCCACGGCTATCACCCCCTTCATCCTTATATTTCCAGGATCTCCTTCTCCTTATATTTCCAGGATCTCCTTCTCCTTGGCTGCGAGCACTCCGTCCACTTTCTCAATGAATTTGTCTGTAGAGGCTTGCACTTTGTCCATCCATTGACGAAGTTGATCCTGAGAGATCTTCTTATTTTTTTCTAAATCCTTCAATTGCTCGTTTGCATCCCGTCGGATGTTCCGAATGGCTACCTTCGCGGCCTCGGACATCTTTCTCACCACCCTGACCAGCTCCTTTCGCCGTTCCTCCGTCAATCGCGGAATGGTGATCCGGATGATCTTTCCATCGCTGGCAGGGGTCACCCCGAGTTCTGATTTGAGGATGGCCTTTTCAACCTCGCTGACGATGGTTGTATCCCAAGGTTGAATGGTAATGAGCCTGGGTTCAGGGACAGCCAGCGTGGCCACCTGGTTAAGGGGAGTAGGCGTCCCATAGTAGTCGATCCGAATATCGTCGAAGAGGGCCAAAGAAGCCCTGCCCGTCCTCACCTTGTTTAAATCGGTCTTCAGGCTGGAAAGAGTCTTCTCCATCTTGACTTCACCATCTTTTACAATCTTCTCCTCCTCCATGGTTCATCCTCCCACTTTCGTTCCTACGCTCTCTCCTAAGATGACTCGCTTGATATTCCCTTTTCTCTTCAGATTAAAGACGATGATCGGGATCTGATAGTCCATACAGAGGGAGATAGCAGTGGCATCCATGACTTTAAGTTTTCTCTTTAGAACTTCAAGATAGGTAAGTTCGTCATACTTCCGGGCCCGCTTATTGAGAAGAGGGTCGGCATCATAGACGCCATCGACCTTTGTCCCCTTAAGAATCACCTCTGCCCCAATCTCCATGGCACGAAGTGAAGCGGTGGTATCAGTCGTGAAGTAAGGGTTCCCTGTGCCGCCGGCGAAGATGACGACTCGACCTTTCTCGAGATGTCGAATGGCTCTCCGCCGAATATAAGGCTCTGCAATGGCACGCATCTCAATCGCTGTCTGAACTCGGGTGTAAACGTCGATCTTCTCCAGAGCATCCTGAAGGGCAAGACCATTCATCACCGTGGCCAACATGCCCATATAATCCGCAGAGGCCCGGTCCATTCCCTTTGCACTGGCCGCCATCCCCCGAAAGATGTTGCCCCCGCCGATGACGATGGCCACCTCCACTCCGAGGTTCCTCACCTCCTTGACCTCCTGAGCGATCTGGCGGATTACCACGGAGTCAACTCCGTAATCTCCTTCGCCCGTCAAAACTTCACCGCTGATTTTCAAGAGGATCCTTTTATAGTGGGCTCTTTTCATGGGGTGACGAAGGATACATGAATCGGCCAGCTTCAAATCGCCGGCCAATCCTGCTTTTTTTGAACAGGCTGTCTTGCCTTACGCCGTCGTAGGCGAGCTTACAGGTTGCGACTTGGACTGCAACCCTTCGCCCAGTTGAAATCGAGCGAAGCGGCGAATGGTAATGTTCTCTCCAACCTTGGCGATCATGGTATCGAGGACTTCCTTGACCGCGACATCAGCGTCCTTGAAATAGGTCTGTTCCAAAAGACATACTTCGGAATAGAACCTCTCCATTTTGCCTTCAACAATCTTATCGATCACCCTCTGCGGTTTCCCTGACTCCAGGGCTTGGGATCGATAAATTCTCCTTTCCCTCTCCAAAACCTCAGGGGGAATCTCTTCTCTCTTAATGTATTGGGGATTTGTGGCGGCGATGTGCATGGCGATGTTTTTTGCGAAGCTTTGAAAATCTTCTGTCTTCGCCACAAAATCAGTCTCACAGTTGACCTCCACCAAAACCCCCATCTTTCCGCCAGCATGGATATAAGAGGAGACCAGACCATCTGTAGCTATTCGGCCTGCCTTCTTGGCCGCGGTGGCCAATCCTTTCCGTCGAAGGTATTCGATCGCCGCCTCCATATCTCCCTTGGCCTCTCGGAGGGCGGTTTTACAGTCGATCACTCCAGCCCCAGTTCTCTGTCTCAAATCTTTCACCAGTTCGATAGAGATTTCCATTCAGTTCTATTCCTCCTCCATTTGTTCGATCACTTCTTCGTCCTGTGTTTCTCCAGAGGGTTCGACTGGTTCAGCGGTCTTTTTCTCCTCTTTCAGCTCCTCCATCTGGAGTTGCTTTTCGTAGAGCTGTCTGCCTTCGATGACAGCATCTGCAATCCTCGTAGCGAAAAGCTGGATGGCCCGGATGGCATCATCATTGCCTGGGATGATATAGTCCAACTCTTCGGGATTACAATTGGTGTCTACAATGCCGACGGAAGTGACGCCAATCTTTCGAGCCTCTCTCACAGCAATCTTCTCCTTTTTGGGATCTACGACAAAGATGGCACCTGGAAGTCGGTCCATATATTTGATACCTCCCAGGGATTTCTCCAATCGGTTCCTCTCTTTCTCTAATTCCATGACCTCCTTTTTAGGCAAGAGACCGTAAATCTCTTCATTTTTCATAGCCTCCAGTTTGTTCAAACGGTCAATGGATCGCTTGATGGTCTGAAAATTGGTCAACATTCCTCCTAACCAGCGGTGATTCACATAGAACATATTACAGCGAGTTGCCTGTTCTTGAATCGTCTCTTGAGCCTGTTTCTTTGTCCCGACGAAGAGGATATATTCCCCTTTGGCGACAACATCCCGAACGAATTGATAGACTCCTTTGAAGAGCTGAACGGTCTTCTGGAGATCGATGATGTAGATTCCGTTCCTCGCCCCGAAAATGTAAGGCTTCATCTTCGGGTCCCAACGTTTTGTCTCATGGCCGAAATGGACCCCGGCCTCCAGAAGTTCCTTCATCGTTACAGTTGACATCGAACCCTCCGTTTCTTTTCCATTTCTCCTCCACTAAGTTATAAATTAAACGCAAATTTCTAACACATGATCAGACATTTTGCAAGAGAAAAAATTCTCGAACTCTTTGCCAATGCCACCTTGAGAGATGAGCTTAAGTACAGGAATTCTCTAAGCTTTTAATTTTATTATCTAAATCCAATTCGTGCCTTTTTGACCTAAGTCAAGGAAAATTCCAATGGAGTGGGATAGGATTGAATCGAAAGGGGAAATGAGATGAAATGCCCGGGGCAGGATATGAGGTTTTGGAAACCAAGGGACATCTTTGAGACTCAGTGCCCAAAATGCGGGAGCAGAGTGGAGTTCTTCAAAGATGAGGTGAAGCGGAAATGCCGCTGTGGCCATATGATCGTCAACCCAAAACTGGATTTTGGCTGTGCCGACTGGTGCCAGTATGCAGAGCGTTGTGTAGGAGTGGTGCCGGAAGAGGTGAAGGCAAGGCAAAAGGGGGAGGAGAAAGATTCCTTAAGGGAGAGAATCTCTCTCGAGATGAAAAAGTATCTTGGTGGAGATTTAAAAAGGGTAAATCATGCTCTCAAAGTGGCGCGCCATGCGGAAGAGATTCTGAAAATGGAAGGAGGAAATCCATTGGTGGTCCTGGGAGCTGCCTATCTTCATGATATTGGAATCCACGAGGCAGAGAAGATGTTGTTTGTCAAGAGATTTGACCCCCTATCCGCAAATAAAATTGACCCCCTCAATTTCTCTTCTTCTCAAGTTTGCTCTTAAGCCTGTAACTGGATCCATTGATAAAGAAGATCCTTGCGTGGTGA
>Ga0315312_1001966_pt1 | contig 14884 bp, 12 predicted proteins | sample TDP7_MG_FD_203629 | JGI IMG/M metagenome (GOLD analysis project Ga0315312, IMG submission 203629) | Freshwater sediment microbial communities from Lake Towuti, South Sulawesi, Indonesia - TDP7 | ecosystem: Environmental > Aquatic > Freshwater > Lake > Sediment | place: Indonesia: South Sulawesi... | reverse complement strand
CTTCGATTGTTCAGGCTGGAGATTACTGGATCAAAGTCTCTTCCCCGCCTCTGGCCCCCTAGACATGATTCGCTAAGAGCATCCGTCAAAGTTCAGCGAAATCGCAGATAGATCGGTGGAATGAAGGCCGTTAGGCTCGCGCCCATCAAGATGAGAACTCCCTGCACCACGCATATGATGCCGATGATGACTGCGATTGGAGGAAATGACAGGATTCCCCCGATGATTCCGAGCAGATCTTCAAAGAACTTGAACAGCAGATACACGAGCAACGTAGCCGCGGCGAACACTATGACCAGCACTGTTGTTGACACTCGAAACAAGCTGTATGCGTAGTACGACGCCAGCAGCCCCGCGGCCAAGGCCACCAGCGCGGCCCAGCGTATGTTCTTGACTGGCCGTAGGAAAAGCATCAGCCCCGTAACGGCCAGGATTCCGAGGGTTACGGGGTCATAACTGCCGCTCAAGAAGAGCTGGTACACGAGCACTAACGCAAGGATCCCGACGAAGAAGCCGAGGGCAACAAGAACGCGTGAAAGCGGTTTGAGACGGCCTCTAAACAAGGGAGCTAGACATACGAACCCCGCTAGCAACATGAAAGCAGCTACGTTTTCGACTAGGAATCCAAGATCCAATCAGCCTTGCTTCCTGCCTCGCCATTGATTGTGGTCTGGGGAGCACGAGTCGTGATGGGAGCGCCGCTATGCGGCCGCGGCCCGCGAGCTTGGTCCTGCCGGAATTGGCCTTGCTTCTTCCTTCTTGGCTGCTTTGCGTACTGGATGGTCACTCTTCGCTAGACCGCTACCGCGGGCGAATGCAACTCTCTCTTCCTCTTCCCTAGCCACCAAGTAGCCTGGAACGGAGATGACTTGGTCGCCGACCGAGATATGCCCATGGGTTATCAGTTGCCTCGCTTGCGAAGGAGAACCCGCAAGGCCGCTACGGAAGACGCGGGTCTGTAGCCTGCGCTCCAGCAGGTCCCTGATATCTAGGTCCAAGGTGTCGTCTATGCTTGCTGTCTCGCCAGCCAACCCCATTCTTCTCAACCGCATGAGAAAGTCTCTCTCGGACTTCTCGCGTTCTGCGCCGGACTTCGCAAGTAGCGAGCGTGCGATTCCACGCATCTTCGAGAGCATTGTCTTGTATCTCCAGAGCTCGCGCTTGTTCCTTAGCCCATACTCGCCCATCAGACTCAGCTCAACATCAAGCTGGTCTCTACGCCACGGATGGCGCGGGGTCTCGTACTTCTTTCGCTGCTTCTTCGGATCTCCCAAACCACATTGTCCCCTTTCGAGGGCTATTTCTTCTCCTCAGCCCTTCCCTCTCTTGCCGCAGCCCTAGCCGCTTCGATCGCTGCCTTCTTCTTCACGCCCACCGCTCGGCCTTTTCGGCCACTGCTCTTCGTCCGTTGACCGCGGACCTTGAGACCGAGCGAGTGACGCACACCTTTCCACGTACGCAGTTCCTTCATGAAATCAATGTCAGCCTTCACTCTAAGCGCAAGGTCAGGGCCGATCAGGTGGCTATCCCTGCCCGATTCAAAGTCCTTCCTACGATTGAACAAGCGCCCCGGCAGATTGTACTTTCCGGGATCGGCCAGCACATCCTCAAGGCGCTCGACTTCATCCTCAGTAAGGTTCCCGACACGCATCTCAGGCTTCAGCTCCGCGGCCTTGACAATGGCTGCCGCGAAGCTTGGGCCTATCCCACGAATCCTAGTAATCCCGTAGACGATCTTCTTTGAACCGTCCAAGTCTGTGCCGGAGACTCGGACGATGTGCCTGAACTCTCTTGACATTACGTGAACCGGCAAGCCGCTATCGCAGACCAAATCAGCAATTAAACCTTCCCTAAACCTAGCCTCAGAGATCCGCTCTCCTGACGCCTGGTAACCGAATCCTAATTGACTAGCCAACGCCATAGTCGAAGGTTGGAGAACGACTCTTTGAGTCAACCCTTCAGAATTGAGCATGATACGATGGGTGACGTAAGAGTACCCTCAAACGCCTACTATGGTGCCCAGACCCAGAGGGCTCTAGAGACCTTTCAGATATCTGGCCGGGTGTTTCCTAGGAGATTCATTAGAGCGCTAGGGATCGTCAAGAAAGCCTCCGCGCATGCAAACGCTAGGCTGGGCCTCCTCGATGAGAGAAGAGCAACAGCGATCGCGCAAGCCGCCCAGGAAGTCGTGGATGGAAAGCTCGATGACCAGTTCCCTCTCGATGTGTTCCAGACAGGGTCAGGAACCTCCACCAACATGAACGCGAACGAAGTCATCGCCAACCGCGCGATTGAACTCTTGGGAGGCACGAGAGGCGATAGACAACTCGTCCATCCCAACGACCACGTGAATATGTGCCAGTCCTCGAACGATGTCTTTCCAACAGCGATCCACGTAGCAACCGCTGAGGCGTTGAAAGTCCACCTTCTGCCATCTCTGAGGAAACTCGGTCTGGCTCTACAAGAGAAAACTGAGGAGTTCGCCGCCGTGATCAAGCCTGGCCGAACTCACCTGCAGGACGCGGTTCCGATGACCTTGGGGCAGGAGTTCAGCGGATACGCAAGTACGATCGCACGTGGCATAGAGAGGATTGAGAACGCGAAGCTCTCACTTCTTGAGCTGGCGATCGGCGGAACAGCCATTGGAACCGGTCTCAATGGTCACCCAGAGTTTGGGAGACTTGTTGTTGAGAAAGTCAGTGAGATCACCGGTCTAAGGTTTCAGCTTGCCAAGAACAGATTCGAAGCACTTCAAAACCGAGACGCAGCCGTAGAAACAAGCGGTGCGCTCCGATCGGTTGCCGTGAGCCTGATGAAGATCGCGAACGACCTCAAACTGCTTGGTTCCGGGCCAGCAACAGGACTCAGCGAAATTGAGCTGCCCGCTGTCCAGCCTGGATCCAGCATCATGCCTGGAAAAGTGAATCCTGTGATACCGGAATCCGTGAGCATGGTCTGCGCTCAAGTAATTGGAAACGATCTGGCCATAACGATCGCTGGCCAATCCGGAACCTTGGAACTGAACACCATGATGCCGCTCATAGCGTTCAACCTCCTCCACTCAATAAAGATCGAAGCAAACGCCGCCGAGATGCTTGCTGACAAGTGTATTGCAGGTATACTGGCGCACGAGGACAGGTGTCTGGAGCTTGCTGAGAGAAGCTATGCGCTCGTAACAGCTATCGCTCCGTCAATTGGCTACGACCGAGCGACACAGATCGTCAAGAAGGCACAGGAAGAGAACAGGACTATCCGCGAAGTGATGCTTGAGGAAGGCATCCCCAGAGCCGATGTAGACAAGATCCTGGATTTGAAAAGGATGACCGAAGGCGGAAGATTCACGAAGGCGTCACGTTGCGCTTGATGCTGACCGCTCCCGGAATCATCACACAGCTGACAGTGCCTTTTCCGCAAGAGGGACAGGCGAGAGACTCGTACTGCTTGCCGTAGACTGCCAAGATAGTGTATTGGAATTCTGTCGGCTTGTGCTACTTGAAGTCGAGTGTTCGAATAATCTATTGATGGCAAACAACAAGATTGTATCGAAGCTGTCCATAGACCGATGGAGAGCACGAGCACGTGCGCATGTGAATAAGCTAGAAATAGGGTCCTTACCGTGTCACCTGAGGGGACGGCCAAAGCGAGGCACGATCTCAAGAATTACGCAGGGGTTCCAGACTCCGGGTCTGAAGTCCGCCCGAGGCTCCATACTCTCAATCTGAAGGCTCTACTGTAGATTGCAGAACTCAGTGTCACCCTTGCACAACTAGATGCCGCTCAGAATCGCGGTTGTAGACTATGATAAACGAGGGTGGAAACTCGCCTATTGATCTCATGCTAGCAAATTCATCAAGCTAGCAATCCTTGAGGTGTTTTCTGCACCTCTAGCAGTATGGCATTATTTCAACGAGAGCTTGGCGATGGATGGCAGATTGAGTCGACATCTGCGGGTGTGGGATTCGCGCATCGGTTTACTGGTGTGGATTACCTCGTATGGCAGAGCTAAGGGAAAGATCTCTCAGTCAATCGCTAGTTCACGCAAGTCGCCAGTGTCTTCGCGGTGCGCAACAGGGCATGAAAGAACACTCTTGACAAGTCATCGTAGAGCTACACGCCTTACGCGCGCAGACTGGCACAAGTTCTAGTGCATTAGTCGCAGCTCCAACCTCAGCCCTAGCCTAGGAAGGATCATTTCCGTCTGCGTCTCCTCTTGCATTACCTAGATTGGACCCCCTCTCGGAATGCTTTGATTCGTTCTTGAGCATCAACGGAAACTTCGGATTCCATGAAACGCGCCACCGCCTGAGCCGCATACGCATTCTGGTTCTCAAATCCTCGATAGATTCTGCTAAGGCTCTGGGCCGTCGCTTCCGGAAGATGGTCGTCTGCCTTGTCTGAGATAAGGCGATTGAACTCCTTGACCGCTTGAGACGGCGATCCCTTGTGAAATCCGCATACAGCATAGATGTCGTAGCTATCCTTTTCGAGCTTGTTGGGTCTGCCAAGAGCCAACCCTTTCATAGTCAGGCAACCTACTATGTCGGCAACGCGAACTAGCTCGCTTGCCTCTCCCCTGCCGGGGATCTCTCCACTTACGCTCTCCTCATAATTGAAGACAAAAGCTATGCTCGATCCCTTAATTAGGGCCGCATCGAGGTCTTGCTGAACTCTGACCAAGCCAGCATCCACTGCTGCTTGTGGTTCGGTTAGGAAATCCAGTTTCACTGAGAACGGTAGACCTTTCTTGTCCACAATTTGCTTTCTAAAGCTGAACCTGCTCGCCGTTGGTCTGTAACCAAGACCCTTCACTACGATGTCACGAATGCTTTCGTACCTACCCATCACATTCGGTCTCAGGACCATGTCAATATCGATCGACCCGCAATGGTCGAAGTGTCCGTATGTCAAAAAGTATGGCGCCCATCCTCCTACCAAGACCATATCGTTTCGATAGGCGTTCAGCCCTAGGCTCAGCTCCACCAAGGTCCCTTTGGAAATGGATGTTCTCTCACGATCGTACAAGCTGATCACTCTGTCAGAGCTTTGCTCCAATTCTCCTGAATCAAGCGAAGCAACTCCACAGAGGCTTCTTCTCCGCGAGCGGGATAGTTGACGAGATCGACATACAATTGAACGTTTGAAACTATCCTGACACTATCGGAAACTTTCGCGCCATAGAACACACCACTGTCCTTCGGCAGAACCAGCCGCACATTGCCACCTTTCTCGACAGGGCGAAGTTCCATCGCCTTTGTGATCTTGTCAGTTTCTCGCCAGCTTTGCACATAGATGTCGAGCGTTACAGGGCGTACACTTGGAGCGACAAGCCAGGCGGCCACAAGTCCGGTAAGCGCATAGGGAGCGCTAACGGATCTCAGCTTATTGAGAACGTTATCCAAGTTCTGCTCGAACATCTGGAAGGTCTTGTACTCGTTTTGGGACAGGAAATCATGGAAGGCCGCCCACCTCTTGAGGAGTCGAGTGGGATCTACAATCTTGACGCGATAGTTCTCGTCTCGGACGACATATCGTTGTTCTTGCAGTGTTGTGACCACAGCGTGGGTCCAGCCTAACGATACCTGCGCTTCTTTGGCCAGAGCGAGGACGCGCCAACGATCTCTTGGGCGTGTCAGAAGAACCCTGATCACCCGTATAGACATCGGTTGGAAGATGTCTTTGACCCTCTTTCCCAAGACCTTTCACTGCAGGTTATCTAGTTTCACTGCAAGCGAAAGCTTTCACCCTTCCTTATATAGTTTCACCAACACCGAAACTTTCCCCTGCCACTTCCGTTCTCGAATCGTGCGGGTGGGATTCGCGCGGCACCACCAGTATGCTTTAGCCCATATGCATATGATGCGATAGTTCAGTCAACCACATCGCCAGCTGTAGCTAGAGGCATTTCGACACGGCCCGGAATCCGCTTCCGTTTCAGTTAAGAAGGCTTGGCCGAGCAATAGACTAGGCGTATTCCTTCAAGGCTTCACGCATTCTTCACACCGCCTCTCTGAGTTGTGCTCTGGATTGGTGAATGTTATCCTGAGATGGCTCTCGCCGCATCGGCCAAAAACGATTCCTGGAATCGTCGCGACCTTCGCCTTCTCTAACAGGAAGTTGGCAAAGATCGTCGAATCCTTTGCAATGGATGAGATATTCGGAAACGCGTAGAAAGCGCCTCGGGGTTTCACGCATGATACTACGTCAATCTTCTCAAGTTCTTGGACGATAATATCTCATCTCTTCTCGGCTCACTCATCTCTAGTAACGACTTTTGGCTAGCCTTGTTCGCCATAGGTCTTAAAGAGCAATGTGGGAACTAAGATCGCGTTAATCGGAGAGGGAACAATGTGCGTTTCTCGGAGTTGCATATGGCTGACGCTCCTAGGATCGTGGTGACACCGCCAGGCCCCAAGTCCAGACAAGCCTTGGCTACACAAGCGGAACTCGAAAGCAACGTGGTTTCATACCCGAAGGCGATCCCTATCGCCTTCGAAGAGGGAAAGGGGGCAACCCTCAGAGACTTCGATGGGAACATTTACATTGACTTCTTCGGCGGCGCAGGTGTCCTAGCCGTTGGACACAGCAACCCCGAAGTGCTTGAAGCAGTTTCGAAGCAGGAGAGGTTGCTGGTTCATGCACTTGACTTTCCGACGAGACCGAAACTGGATCTGATCAAGAAACTAGTTGAGATAGCTCCCGGAGAGATGAGAGGCAACGCGAAAGTCTTCTTCGGGGGCCCAACGGGCTCGGATGCTGTGGAAGCGGCTGTCAAACTGGCCAAGGTCGTTACGGGCCGGCGAGGCGTGTTGGCATTTGAGGGCTCATACCACGGCATGACCTCCGGTGCGCTCTCGCTCTGTAGTGGGAAAAAGTTCAAAGAGAATTATTTGCCGTTGCTTCCGGAGATTCACTTCGCGCCATACGCGTACTGTTACCGTTGCGTCTTTGGAAAGGAATACCCAGGATGTGGCCTCCAATGCGCGCAGTATGTCGAGCACCTCTTCGATGACCCGCACTCGGGGATAGTAGACCCAGCGGCGATAATAATTGAAGCCGTTCAAGGCGAAGGCGGCTCGATTCCACCTCCCGTAGAGTACATCACAGAGGTGAGAAGAATTGCAACAGCCTACTCAATTCCGCTGATAATCGACGAGATCCAAGCAGGGCTTGGAAGAACGGGAAAGATGTTTGCTTCAGAGCATTCGAACACTACGCCAGACATAGTGACGATATCTAAAGCAATAGGCGGCATCGGATTCCCGTTGTCGGTCTGTATGTGCCGCAAGGAATATGACAAGTGGACGACCGGCGCCCATATCGGAACGTTCAGAGGACAATGTGTCTCGATGGCAGCTGGGCTAGCGGCATTGAGATTCATGGAGAAGAACGAACTGCCGAAACATGCCGCCGAGCTGGGCAGACGCATGCTGGCGCAGCTGAAGGAGTTGGGGGAAGAAAGCAAGTACATCGGAGACGCTCGAGGAAAAGGCTTGATGCTCGGAGTTGAATTCGTGAAAGACAAGAAGACTAAGAAACCGGGGGACGATATAGCGCGAGAAGTTCGCAAGAGGTGCTACGTGAAAGGGCTGGTCATTGAAATGGGTGGGCACTACAATAACGTAGCAAGGTTCTTGCCACCTTTGGTGTTGACCGAGGAGTTGGCTGACAAAGGTGTCGCCATCTTTCGCGAGGCAGTGAAGGAGACTGAGAGAAGCCTATAGGAGGATGAGTTGAATTGAAGATCAGAACAGCAATTCTCGGAGCCGCAGGTATCCTCGGTCAGGTATTTGTCGAGAGACTGGCGAACCACCCTGATCTTGAGACCACAGCTCTGGTTGACGTGATGGTTGGGAAACGCTACCAAGAGGCAACGAAGTGGCGCTTAGGAAGTGAAATGCCTCATGACGTCGCCGAAACGAAGATCTGTTCAGGAGAGTCTCTCTCAACAAAGGATATCGATCTTGTTTTCTCGGCCCTCCCTGGAGGTGTCGCAGGACCCATTGAGCTCGATCTGGCAAAGAAGGGATTCTTCATCATCAGCAAGGCTAGCGATCACAGAATGGAGGAAGACGTTCCACTACTCATTCCTGAAGTGAATGGAGACCACGTCAGCCTCATCGAGAAACAGAGGAAAAGACGGGCATGGGAGGGAGCCATCGTGACAGACCCCAACTGCACTACAACGATACTAGCAATGTCCCTTAAGCCACTGTGGGACAGGTTCGGCGTCGAGAAGGTTGCAGTTACAACGATGCAGGCGATATCCGGCGCGGGCTACCCCGGGGTTCCATCATTAGATATTCTCGACAATGTTGTGCCGTACATATCCGGCGAAGAAGAGAAGATGATCGTAGAAACTAAGAAACTGCTTGGGGCAGCAGGAAGCCCCGCACACGTAGCGGTCACAGCGAGCTGCAACAGGGTTCATACCATGGACGGCCACATGGAGTCCGTCTTCGTCGCCACGAAGAAGAAGGCCGAGCCTGACGAAGTGAAGCAAGCCTTCAGACAATTCAAAGGCCTGGATCTACACAGCGCTCCAAAGCAGCCGATAATAGTCAGAGACGAACCGAACCGGCCTCAGACACGACTCGACCGAGATGCAGGCAACGGCATGAGCGTCGTTGTGGGTAGGGTTCGCAAAGATGAGGTCTTCGGGCTCGCCTACACGGTCCTGGGACACAACACTGTTCGAGGCGGGGCAGGCGGAGCCGTCCTCGTCGCTGAACTGTGCCACAGGAAGGGTTACCTTTGAAGGTCATGAAGTTCGGAGGTTCATGCATTGACACTCCTGACGACGTTCGAAGAATGGTTGAAATAATAAAATCCGAACAGAAGCAACAGCCAAAGGCTGTACTGTCAGCGGTTAAAGGCGTAACCGACCAACTCGTCGCCCAAGCTGATTCAGCAAGAAGCGGTAAGTTCGATGTCGAGCCGATAGAACGGAAGCACCGACAGCTTCTCGACGACTTGCCCGCGTCAATAAGAACACCGTTGGAAGCAAAGATCACTGAGCTACTTGCAGATCTGCGGAACACTCTCACAGCGGTCAGCTATCTCAAGGAGTTCACGCCCAGCACAATGGACAAGATAGTCACATTCGGCGAGAGACTGGCCGTTCACATTGCTTCCGGGTACATGACTGAAGCCGGCCTCAAGAGCCAGCCGCTCTTCGGAATCGAGGCAGGCATCCTAACCGACAGCAACTTCGGAAACGCCGCCATCATGGACAAGTCATCCGACCTAGTGCGAGAGAAGGTTGGCTCAACCCACATTCCGCTAATCGCGGGATACTTTGGCCACGACGAGGCTGGAAGGATAGCTACGCTCGGCAGAGGCGCATCGGATTACATCGCCACCTACGTTGCCTCCGCTCTGGGCTGTCGGTGTGTCCTCTACAAGGATGTCGACGGGATTATGACGGCGGACCCGAAGATAGTCAAGAACGCGAAGCTCGTGACAAACATTGATTACCTCACAGCGATCGAGTTGGCCCGGTACGGTTCGAAGGTGCTCTTCGAGAAGGCTGTCCGCCCCGCGATGAAGAAAGGTCTCCCAATCAGGGTGACAAGTTTTCTGCATCCGGGGGACGGCACCCTGATCGCCGGAGAAGGCAGTGCCCAAGTTATCTCTTCAATGAAGAACATAGCCATGATCGATCTGCGTGAGATGCATGGACTTAACGCCATCGCATCGATGCTCCAGCAATTTGGATCCACAAGTGCGGAAGACCCTGTGATAGTTACTCGAGCGTCTCGCAACGACATCTCATTCGTTACTGGGGAGCGTTGCGCGGATATGGTGACTGAATCTGCGAAGCGGCTCGGGCGCGATGTGAAAGTCGAGATCAAGAAGGGGCTGGGCTTAGTTGCGATTGTGGGTAGCAGACTGGAGATACCGCAGGCGTACCAACTTCTCCAGAGAGAGGAGATTGCAAGCCATGCGCTTGTGAAATCCGGTTCGGAAAGAAGCATACTCATTGTCGTAGACTTGAATGATGCCGAACGAGCCACAAGGGTGCTGCATGACAAGCTCCTGCCATAGTGCATGAAGCAAATCTGATAGAATGCCGATCTTCCTAGCCTATTGCCCAGCTGGGGCGAGGCTGTCTGCTGATCATCTGTAGAGACACGCACTCAGTCGGAGGATCGTTGCAACCATTCTCAGAAGGCGAGGGCGATCCCATCGCGTCGGGGGTCACCGGTGCCAACGTAGGTCCTGTTGGCTGGGTCGAAACCTGTGGCGTGCACGCCTCCGAAGAAAAGATCAGGACCACGTTTGATCTCGATCCTATGCCCGAGCTTTCTCATGTCACTCAACGCTCTACCAGAGATTTCCCTCTCAAGTATGATCATGTCGCGTTGGCAGTGAAATCTCGGAGCCGCAACCGCCTCGGGGAGCTTCATCCCGAACTCTACCAGGTTAATAATCGTCTGTGCGACTGATGAAATGATTCGGGCACCTCCCGCGCTGCCGAGGGCCACATGCGGCCGACCGTCCTTGAACAGTATTGTTGGAGCTATGCTGCTTAGGGGGCGCTTCTTTGGCTCAATGGAGTTCAGTTTCCCTGGGTGGGGATCAAAGTCGTGCATCTGATCATTCATGAGGACTCCAACTTGTGGAACCAAGATGCCGCTGCCAAAACAGCACTCGATGCTCTCAGTCAGGGCAGCAACGTTTCCTCCTCTGTCCATCACGCTCAGATGAGTTGTACTTGTCCCATCGTGAGTCGAAGATTCAACTCGCCGGGTCCCAAGCTCACCTACGTAACTGCTGATCTTTGAACGAAGTTGATCAGCATGTTTCTTGGAACTCAGTTCGAACACTGGTACCGTTGCGAAGTCCGGATCTGCGATGTAGGTAGCTCCGTCAGTGTACGCAAGTCTCATGGCCTCCGCAATAGTGTGAATTGCATGCGGACTGTTGTGTTTCATCGTGGAGAAGTCGAAGCCCTCGATGATGTTGAGGATCTCAATTACTGTTAGTCCGCCGGAACTTGGCGGGGGGATCCCACGGATCTCATAGTCTCTGTATGTTGCCGTGACCGGTTTTCGTATTCTTGTCGAGTATTCTGTGAAATCCTCTCGTGTCAGTATAGCGCCGTTCTTCTCTAGGTACGTGAGAATCTGTTCCGCTATGTTTCCATCGTAGAAGCTAGGCGCCCCGTTCTGCGCGATCGCATCTAGGGTACCAGCCAAGTTCGGAATCAGGAACTTCTGTCCAACACGCAGAGGTCTTCTTCCTCTCAGGAAGACTCTGCCAGTCGGGTTGAATCTTCTGAGCTTCTCCAAGGAGTTGTTTCGATTCTCCCTCATGATTAGACTCAGTGCAGGTCCAATCGGGGTGCCTGCAGCAGCTTGATCCCGGGCAAAGCGGCAGATATCGCTCAGTTTCATGGTACCGTATCTCTCGAGCATTGTTGCGATGCCGCTTACCGTTCCGGGGACCGCGATTGCGAGTGGCCCAATTGCGTTGGAATCATTCTTGACGTTGCCGGCCTCGTCAAGCTCGAACATGCTTGCATGCGCATTCTTGGGAGCTACTTCGCGGTAGTCTACTGCGACGGTTTCGTCAGTTCGTGCCGAGTGAATGAGTCCGAAGCCTCCTCCCCCTACGCCGGACCATGCGGGAGCAACCACGCCCAGTGTAAGCCCAACGGCGATTGCTGCATCTACGGCGTTTCCGCCTTTCTTCAGGATGCTTAGCCCGGCTCTTGTTGCGAGGGGGTGAGCTGATGAGACGACTCCGTTCTTTCCGCTTGCGGTACGCTTCATGGAAATCATTCTGCGAGCGTCCGGGAAGCTTAATGAATCTGTTGCATGGACAGGTTCGCCGAGTTAGGTTTGAAGTCCGAATCTGTCTTCAAACGTGACGTAGATGCGATCGGAACAACATTCAAGATTCGGTTTTATCCGCTCGTCGTGGACAGGGCAAGCGGCGTCACTATCACCGACGTGGACGGCCGTGAATATCTGGATTTCAACGCCGGATGGGCTGTAGCCAACATCGGATACGGTCACCCACGCGTTCTGCAGGCGATCAGAGAACAGCTCGACAAGGCGAGCTTCGCTTCGACCATCACTTTCCTGAACGAGGAGACCGTGAAACTTGCTGAGCGGCTTGTCGCGATTACGCCAGGCCACTTTCAGAAGAAAGTATGGTTCGGCCTATCAGGCTCAGACGCGAACGATCTTATCTTCAAGATTCTGCCGAAGGCAACGGGGCGTCCGCGGATTATCTCATTCCTAGGCGCCTATCATGGGCAGACCATGGGTTCAGCATCGCTGTCAGGTCACAAGGCTCATACCCGTTTCCCAGGTTTTGCGAACGTAGTCAAGATTCCTTATGCGTATTGTTACCGATGCCCATTTTCGCTGACCTATCCGGGCTGCGGTATGTATTGTGCCAATGATTTCATCGAGGACTATGTCTTGAAGACGATGGCTGACTCTGAAGACTTGGCAGGTTTGATTGTGGAACCAATTCAGAGTGATGGAGGCGACATCGTTCCGCCTCAGGGGTACTTGGATGAGCTGAAGAAGCTGGCGGACAAGTACGGCATGCTCTTCGTCGTGGATGAGGTTAAGGTCGGGTTTGGAAGGACGGGCAAGATGTTTGGCGTCCAGCATTCTGCCGTGATTCCTGACATAGTTGTCGTGGGAAAGCCGATAGCATCTGGCATGCCATTGAGCGCGTGCGTGTGCAAGGGCGAGATCTTGGACACGCTCGTCGGCACACATCTTGTGACGACTGGCGGCAACCCGGTCAGCTGTGCAGCCGGACTAGCTACAATTGATGTCATAGAGAAGGAGAAGCTCGCCGACAATGCGGCAAGAGTAGGGGACTACATGAAGAAGCGCTTCAGCGAGATGGCAAAGAATCATGACCTGATAGGAGATGTCAGAGGGGCGGGACTGATTGTCGGCGTTGAACTCGTTAAGGAGAGGGAGACGAAGGAGCCGGCATCAAGGGAGGCAGCCAAGTTCTGCTACCAAGCTTGGAAGAACGGGCTCCTCACAGCCTACGTTGGCCTGAATTCGAATGTGATAGAGATCACTCCGCCGCTTATCCTGACGATGGACCAAGCAGAGAATGGCCTACGAATATTCGAGCAAACGCTCTCAGACGTCGAGGCCGGAGAAGTCCCTGACAGCGCCGTCGCACCCTTCGCCGGGTGGTAACTCAATCAGCGAGATCTAGCTGAACTCGTCGACTTCACGGTACCACTTCGCGCTCGTGCCTGTGCGCGCTCTAAGCCTCCACTTGAGGCTCTTCGGTCTATTCTCGATCATCTGCCTGAGGCTCACGATCTTCAAGGCGATATCTTCCCTGTCCTGAGCGGATAGCTGATCGTATTTTCGGGTCAGCGTCTCGACCTTGGCTAGGTTCGTGGTGAACGTGTAGTAGAACCCCCAATCGTCCGCCAATACCTTCGCAATGTAGGGCCCGTTCACACAATCGTTGTCATTCTCTCCGAAGCGGTGTTCGCGCAACACCACGATCACATCCTTGATGTCTTTCTCATTGATTCTGACTATCTGCATCTTTTCGAACAGTAGGTCGGAGATCGTAATCGTGGGGAAGTCAAGTCGCAAACGATCGCGTAGGTCGAGCGTGTGGTTCCACTCGAGTCGGTCGAAGAATAAATCCGCGTGAAGTGAGCTGTCGCGCTTCTGTAGCACGCACCGGCCGACGACGGCCATCCTATAGCGAGCGTCGCGATCCATCACGAGACCTATGTCTTCGAGCATTTTGACGAGTTGGTTCCTCTGCTTGCTCAGTCCAATGAAGTCTAGGTCGCTGATCGGCCTCCCGACACGTTCGTGGAGCATTGCAAACTCCGGACAATGGATCCTGACGGCGGTCGCTCCCATGGCTCGGAGAACGAGGTTCTGTTCTTTCGCCGCTTCCGTGACTCTCATAGCCTCCTCAATGAAAGCCAGGTCGGATATGCTGTCTCCATTCATTGGATCGCTGCTGCCTCTGTCTTGGTCTATTTTCGCCCGAACCTCTGGGATGACTATGAAACTACCCGATCTTAAACCAATTTGCAATCCCGTTGCCGCCCAGCTCGAGAACCACGGCCTTGAATACGCCAGATGTGTACTCTGAGCCGGGATTGAAGGCTGTGGTCTTCCCTATCTGCTCGATTCCAGCGCCCTCGTGAATGTGTCCGTGGAGTGACAGGAGCGGTTGATACTTCTCCAAGAACTCCCTCACCGCAGTGCTTCCAACGTTTGCGAATACGGGGTTTCCGAGGCTATAGACGGGTTTGAGGTTCTTGTCTAGTTTGGGGGCAAGGTCAAGCTTGGTTCCATGTGGTGGGCAATGGAAATTGCAGACTACTTTCCGCCAATTTCCGGACACCAGTGGGACAAGCGCCTCGAGTTTCTTCCGAAGCTCCTCTTCGCTGCACTCACGGGGTGTGTTCCATGGCGTCCGGTTCGAGTACTCCATGCTGATCATCTCGTACCCCATCGGTAGTTGGACAAGCCTACCGAGCGGGTTGATGAACCTGCTGTGCTTGCCTATTGCTGCGTCCAGTTCGAGAATGTCGTCGTTTCCCGGTGCGACGATCACCATCTTGTCTGGTGGTATGTTCTGCTCAGCGATCGTCAGGACTCGGTCAATTTCATCTACAATGACCCTCTTGAAGAGTTGTTCGACTGCATCGGTGCTAGACTTCAGTTTCTCTACCTCTTCTTGAGTCGAGACGTATGGGTAGATACCCCTGGTTCGAAGTTTGTCTGCAATATTCTCGAGCTCCTTCTCACTGGACGCTTTCTCGACTCGTCCTTCATAGCGGCAGGTATAGGAACCCTCCCTTTCCTTAATGATTGGAACTATGACTTTGCCGCTCAGATCTCCTGCAAGTATCGATACA
>Ga0315312_1001965_pt1 | contig 14884 bp, 7 predicted proteins | sample TDP7_MG_FD_203629 | JGI IMG/M metagenome (GOLD analysis project Ga0315312, IMG submission 203629) | Freshwater sediment microbial communities from Lake Towuti, South Sulawesi, Indonesia - TDP7 | ecosystem: Environmental > Aquatic > Freshwater > Lake > Sediment | place: Indonesia: South Sulawesi... | reverse complement strand
TAAACGGATTTGTAGCAGAATTGGCTGACTGGATGGCCAAATTGCTGCCTTTGTGAATCGTGATCTGTCGCCCGTGACCCGTGACACGAGCGACGAGCGACGAGCGACGAATTATGCCGGAGCAGCCAGCCACCGAAAAGACAGAACAACCAACACCACGCAGGTTGCAAAAGGCCCGAGAGAAAGGCCAAGTCCCGCAGAGCCAAGAGCTGGTGTCAGCGGCGACACTTTGCGTGCTGGTGTTAATGCTGGCTTTTTTGGCACCGAGCCTACTGCAATGGTTCATCGTGAAAATCAAATCCGCCTGTGGCGGATCGGACCCAATTGATATCTTTTCCGACAGCAAGGCGTTTATTCAGTTTGTCAACGCAAAAATTGTCGATTCAGTGCTTCTTATCAGCCCCATTCTGGCGGCACTTTTAGCGGCGGCAATTGCGGCCGGTGTTGCTATCAGCGGCTTTAATTTCGCTCCCGCTGCCATCCAATTGACATGGAGTGCCATAAATCCGGCTTCAGGTCTGCAAAAACTGATGAACACTCGCTCACTAATACACTTGCTCATATCCATCGCAAAATTGTTTTGTATCTCTATCGTTGTCTGGCTGTATATTCGCAGCGAGCTTGACATGTTCGCTACACTTCGATGGGGCGAAACGGCGCAGATAATCGCTGCTATTGCCAAAATAATATTTGGATTATGTATACGCGCCTGCCTTGTGTTACTGGTTATAGGCCTTGCCGATGCCTTTTACCAGAAATGGAAATACCTTCAGGAACTGAAGATGACACGGCAGGAAGTCAAACAAGAACGCAGGGACACAGAAGGTTCGCCGGAGCTTAGAATCCGCATTCGCAGAATTCAACTGGCGATGTCTATGAAACGCTTTCTGCATGAAGTACCCAAAGCTGACGTGATTCTGGTCAACCCCACACATGTGGCAGTGGCACTACGTTACCAGGCTAAGACCATGGCAGCGCCTGTGCTGGTGGCAAAAGGAGCAGATTATTTGGCAGAAAAAATCACCGCCATTGGGCGGGCGTACGGCGTGCCTATCGTTAGAAGGCCCCAGTTAGCAAGAACAATATATTCCACGGTAGAGCCCGGCAGTCCTATTCCAGAAACTCTATACGTGGCGGTAGCTGAGGTGCTGGCGTTAATTTATCGGCTCAGGCAAAGAAAAAGAAATCGCTAAACGTCGCCGTACCGGCGACGGCTAAACTATGTTGTGCCAAATCCCAGAGCACCCATCTGGCTCTGCAATAAAGCTAAGGTTCTCTCCAAGCGGGCAAAGCGCTCAACCAGCCTGGCTTCTCTTTGAGTCAGGCGGTATTCTTCCAGTTCGATTCTTTCCTGAAGGTTTTTTATGGTATCGGATACGGAATCCTGATCGATTTGCAGTGAACCGGTCGTTACCTTGAGCATTTTATCCAGGGCATCTTCAATGGCACCGGCAAAGCCCTGCTTAACCCTGACCGTTGCTGTGAAAGTGCCAGCCTGGCTTAAATCAACGCTTAATTGAAGGCCATTCTCCGGATATACAGGATCGCCATTATCATCGAAGGAGCTATCTCCGGTGACAATGTTGCCGCTGTAGGTCGCATCTCGGTACGTGGATTCGGTTGAAAGTTTGATTCTGGCGCTGACGATCGCCCCTGCACTTACTACTACTTCAACATCGTAAGTACCCGCTGTAGTGTAATCGCTGCTGGCGCCGTAAAATTCAATTGTATTGCTATCGCTGCTGCCGGTCTTATCTGCTCCGATTATGGCAAGGACACCCATATAATCCCCGGCTATGGCTTCGTCAAACACATTTGTGTCCAGACTCAATACGCCATCTCTGTCGAGCTCAAGACCAATATGACCGGGCGTCAGATACGTATCAACGTCCTCGACAAATCCGCTGCTCTGGGCGATAAGTGGCGTACGAAGCTGATTGCGGAGGGTTGAAACGATGTAATCCCCCATTAATACACCAGCCGTTTTCAGAACATTGTTGTAGCCGGTCTTTTCCTGAATATAGACCGCAGCGGCGTTATAGGCGTCAACCATAGAATTTAGTTTTTCTTTGACCGATTCTATATCTCTGGTCAGAGTTATTTCCTCACCGTTCGCATCAGTTGTATCATGCAAATGCAGTGTCACACCGCTGATAACATTATCCACCGTATTGGAGCTTCTGTTGATCCAGCCGTCGTTGCCTTTTGTTACTTCGGTCATCGTATAATTGGAATTATCTGGGGGAGTAAGATTGCTGGGATTGATAGAAATCAGACTAACGTCACCCAAAGTATTGCTGAACGTAAATATCGTGTCACCAGTCTGGTCCAACCTATTACCGCTCACTGTTATATCGCCGGCGTTAACGTTTGGCAGAGCTTCAAGGGCAGCTTGAATCTCGGCTGTGGTAGCATTATAAGCGAGCGCCGCGGTTGTATAGCCATCGTAGGTCAAGGTAAACGTGCCAGCGGTCGCTGCGCTTGTTGTAGTAAGCTTTTGCACCTCGGCAACTGCTGAGGTCGAAGGGAAACCATCCACCTTTAGCTTTGAGTCCTGAGCTGATTGCGTTTTGGTGAAGTCCGCTTGCGCAAAACCTGTAAGATTTGCTGTTGTGCTTCCGCCTTGTGTTGATTGACTTATGGTTGGAATATCCAAGGTTGTTGAGCCTGAGCCGGGATCATACGTCAAGGTAAGTTCCATCTGGCTGCTACCGCACGTGCAGTCTGTAAGGCGTATTTCACCGTTGACCAAAGTTGCTATAGCCCGGCCATCGAAAGCATCGTTGATTTCTGAAATGAGGTGAGTTAGCTTGGTATTGCTGGTAACACTAAGCTCTCCGCTTATCGTGTTACCATTATGGTCTTTACCAGTTATGGTAATCTTCTCGCCTCCGGCAAGTGTACCACTAAACTGGTCCAGCTCTACAATCTTGGAGCCGAGGGTGGCATTGTCGTTGTTGACCGTAAAAGCAGATTCAGCCTCCACAACCTGCGTATTACTCGCGTTGATAGAAATTTGATAATCAGAGCCGGCATCGTTGCCGTTTAGTACCAGGTGATAAGCATCATTGTAGTATAGCAGGTTCGCTGTGACGCCGGGGTTGTTCGCATCGTTATTGATTAGGCCAACAAGGTCTTCGAGGGTTGTAGTAGCAGTGGTCGTTATTACTGTTTCCTGATGGTTATATGAGTAAATGAAGGTGCCGGCCCCCACGTAATCCTCGGCATATTCCTTTCCATTGGAGTGAACCCATCGCTCAGCGGTGGCCAACTGGTTGATTACAACGGTGTGATTACCTTCAAAAGCATTATAAGACGCTTCAGCGGTTAATATATCACTATCACTGGAGGCAATGGTAAAAGCACGAAGCTGCCGGGCATCGGAGAGAGCACGAAGCGTACTTCTCAAGGTCGAAAGCTTACTCTTCAGGCTGCTCAGAGCATCTTTTCTTTCCTCCCAAAGGCTTTTACGCTGCTCGTACATATTCAGTGTACGTCGTTCGATAGCCATCAGTTGGGCGATCAGGGTATTCGTATCTATCCCTGTGAAAAGGCCTGGAAGACGCAAATCCGACATTTTTGCCTCACATTGTAGGATGGGCAACTCGGTTGCCCATTCTGTGCCAATGCTTTTGATGGGCAGAAATCTGCCCATCCTACCCTTATTATCGTCTAAAAATTGCCTCTGTTTAATATTTATTCTGTCTACTATGTTATCAAATAGTCTGGCAGACTATCTTGGTATCAATCATCCGAAGGTCATAAAGGTCGCTATTTTCTGCACACCATTTCTGCACATCGATGCTTGAGTGTTTTTCAAAATAATCAGAGATAAACTGCTTCGCAGCAGGGTTGTTATGATTTTGTATCTCTCTATTTAGATACATAAGGCTTTGCTTTTTCATATCCAGCGCAAAAAAGGCCATGGCCCTTAAAAGATCATAATTTCTGAATCTAGTTTCGATATTAGGCTCCATCTCTTCAATTCTGCTGAGCATACTTATACAGCTTACGTAAAAGGATTTGTTGAACAACCAAATGGAATGGCTTAGCCATTGCAGGATAACATTGTTATCCAGCGGTTTACTTTCCCATCGAATAATATCGTGTTTGAATCTTTCAAGAAAATCGGAACATACACAGTTTCTCAACTCATTCTTTAAACCCGTATGTGACAAACCAGCCAGGGTCGGTCTTATCTTTCTCAGCTTACATTCACAATAACAACGGTATCGAAATTTTCTACTACGCTGGTCCCAAAAAGGCAGAAGCTCTGTTTGTGAGTTTCGATGCACCCTTACAAAAGTCAAGTACTCTGGGACATTCTTAAATTTTACATCGGTGCAATATTTTGCGTATTCAGCCGCCTTAACCAGCCAAAATGAATCTGAGGCAAACGGATTTTCATCATACGGACCGATAACATCGAAGAGCGTTTTGCGAATAATGGCTGAGCCATGAATTATTGAGTTCTGCCAAGACGATTGTCTGTTAATAATATCGCTGTGCTCGGTCGGCAGCTCAACTGGGTCGGTGTATTTCAGACCTCTAAACTCATCGAGAAAAATGTAGTAAAAGGCACCTACCATACCCAGCCGATTATCACTATTTATCTGGCGGTATAGAACTTGCAACTTAGACGGGGACATAATGTCGTCCGCATCCTGTATTACGATAAAATCAGAATTGGCCCGCTCAACGGCAAAATTCCTTCGCACGTAAGGGCCTTTGTTATCCTGGAAGTAATAAGGCTTTATTCTTTGATCCATTCGGCTGTATTGTTCGATTATCTTTCTTGTGCCGTCCGTACTGCCGTCATCCAGCAGAAATAGTTCCCACTGAGGCATAGTTTGATTTCTGATGCTATCGAGGCATTCTGAAAGAAATTTTTCAGAATTCCAGCACGATGTGATTATGGAAACCTTTGCAGTTCCTGGTGTTGAAATTGGAAATTGGAAATTAGAAATTGGAAATTCTTGGAAGCTTTTCCTTGTGACTCGCTGTAACAGAGCCTCTATCCTCTCACTTACCGCTTCAATGCTGAATTTCTCGGCAACCATAGCCTTTGCTTTTGTGCTGAACTGGCTCCAGAGAGAATCCTCACTCAATAGACGCAGACACTTGTCAGCAAAATCCTGAGGCTCATCAGCAATAAAGCAGTCCTGACCATCAACAAAGTCGAATCCTTCAGCTCCGATGGCGGTAGTGACAATAGGGGTTCCTGCCGCTACCGCTGTGCCGAGTTTACCCTTCATACCGGCCCCATAGGTCATCGGGCAAACAAATAATCTATAGTTAGCAACAGCCGATTCAGCATCCTCCACATAACCTATTACCTTTATATTTGGACTGACTTGGAGCGCATCTTTGAACTTTTCGTTATCAAAACCTAAGATGTGGAATTCGACCTCTGGAGCCTTCCGCACAATAAGCGGCAAGACCTCTTTCAGAAACCATCTGACAGCATCGATATTATGGCTGACATGAAAACCGCCTATAAAACAGATATGTTTTCTTCGCTCCAAACTCGGCGTCGTGGCTTCGAGCCTGTGGATATTGGGAATCACGCTTACGTTGGTATCTTCGCCGATTGTCTCAAGTATATCGCGTTTCTCAACTTCGGTGACTGTAAGCACCACATCGGCCAGTCGATAAAGCTTCTTTTCGACCGCCAGGAACCGATTAGCCTTTAGAAGGTCATTATCGTCGCCGGTTACGTTGAATTTCCGCATGAGCTTTTTGTAATGGAAATCCATGGTGTCGATAATAATCTTCGTTTGCGGATGATAGTGCTTGAGCCGCTGTGTAAGCTGGAAAGCAAATTCCAAATAATCGACCGACCACAAATTCGTTATCCACACACAATCTAATTTTTCCACTTTATTGAATTGCAAGTAGTCGCTAAAGCTGTTTACGGTTCCCAGGACTTTGATAAAATTGATCTTGCCATCAAAAGCCGCTCTGTACCTGTCGTCATCTCGATATCGGCTGAAATATAAGTAGTCAATCTTATGTCCTGAGCTGGCCAGAATTTTCAATATATGGTAAATCCTCAAGTTGGAACTGCCTACGTCGAACCCCGGCGTATTAGTGCTTACCATAGCGATTCTCAAAGGCCTGCCCGTCGCCGGCGGAAATTTCGAATTTTGAATTTTGAATTTTGAATTTTCGAACTGCTCTACATATCCTTTCAGCCAATAACCTATGAAGCACTCGTGGTAAACGGTATAAAGTGACTTTAGGTACTTATCAATGTCAGAACACCATAGGTGAGTTTGGCCATTGAGTAACTGTGCAAACCTAATTACCTTGCTGCTCCATTCGTCAAGAAACGGTGCGTATTTGCTGTAATATAGATCAGCCGCATCGTGCAATTGATACCGGGGGATAATTATTTCCGGATGCAAAGACGCCACACGATATAGTGCCTGGCCCTGGAGTAAACGGCGTTTGCAAAAGCTTTCAAAATCAACGGCTCTTAGAATGAAACTCCTGGCTCTGGCGTTATATAAAACCTTGACGCCGCTGTCGCGCAGACGACACGCCAGTTCAGTATCCTCATACCCAAAGCGTAGTTGGCTGTCAAACGGACCTTCAACGTCTCGCAGCAGCGATAGCTTTGCTGAAATCAAGCCTCCCCACCATTTCCACACATCATAAAACTGGCCATCCTGCAGCTTGTCGTATCCAAAGTACTCACCGCCTACATGGGTAACGTAATGCATCAATGGAGTCACTTGCAGGTCCTTATGCCAGTCCAGATGCCCCAGGACAGCCACCCGCTCATCAGGATTTTCCTGATGACTGCGCAGATGTTCGGCTATCAATTCGGGGCACGGCACATCATCATCGTCGCTAAAGAGCACAATTCGTCCTTTGGCCTGTTTTATGCCGTTGTTGCGTGCAGCAGCAAGGCCGCTATTCTGCTGATAAAGATATACGGTATTTATCTGACCGGAGAATTTCTCGACAACTTCTTTTACAGGCGGCTCCGAGCCATCATCGACAACGATAACTTCAAAATTTTCTTTAGGTGCAGTTTGATTAGCAAAACCGGCAAGGGTCTTTTCCAGCAGCTCCGGCCGATTGTAAGTGGTCAAAACAACCGAAAGCTTTACCAAGTGGTTCTGGTTCTGAGCAGCTAAGTGATTATCTGCGGCACTTACTATATCCTGGCGTGTCACGCCATCGAAAGTTAATCTGTTTGGTTCGGCAATTATGCGACTGCCATAGAAATGGTGATAAACTATTCCGCCATATTCGGAGCCTATAATAGATTTCAATGGTTTATTTGAGAGTTTGAAATAATACAGTTTTTTTCCATTTCGCAATATTTCCATCGAAATATATTCGCCAACATCCCAATGTGTTACTCCCAACTTTTTGATGTCATTATCCCGAGGCCAATTTGGCTTAAACGTCAAATGGTATTTCTGGAATGTTTCCGTTTCCATCGCCATACAAGCTGGGTGCACATAGTTACGATGATGATGTATCCCTGAAACTAAAACCTCTTTGTTTAACGGCTCAACTAACATAGAAAGCCATTTTTTATGTATTGGATGTGTGTCAGAATCTATCACTACAACATACTTGGTTGTCACATGCTTCATCGCGTAATCAAGAGCCTGTCCATGACCAATGTTTTGAGACAGTTCTAACAACTTAATGCGCTTATCCGACCTTAAGTAATGCAGCGACCCATCTGTGGAACCATTATCAACTACGATCATTTCAAATGGCAAATCAGATAGCTCAAAAGCCTTTGAAATACATAACTTTATGAAGTCCAGTGTGTTGAAATTTGCTGTCACTATAGTGACACATGGGATACTTCTTCGTTTGCAGGCCTGCAGCAGTGCTTGCCGGGCATATCTATCCTGCTGTTCGTTTTGACTGATGGAAGCAGCTCCTGGCCATGATCTCAAGTTGTACAAATGCTCTGCTATGTTTTGTATCTGTCCTATTTCAGACAGGCGTAACCATAAATCATAGTCCTGCGCATACCGATACTTTTCGTCATATCCGCCAATTTCCAGCAGAGCGGACCTCCGCAGCATCACTGAGCCATGAGCCAGGCTATTATTGACCAGCAATTTTTTAATAATATCATCATATCTCGTTGGCGGCTCCCAACTGCCATAGGTTTTGCCGTCAGAATCAATCCAGTTGCACCAGCAACCTACAGCTAAGCAATCTGGATTTTCGTCCAAAAACTTTACTTGTTTTTCAAGTCGGCCAGGATGAGAAATATCGTCAGCATCCATCCTGGCAACATAGTCGCCTCTGCACAGAGCTATACCGATATTTAGAGACTTTGTTAAGCCCTTATTTTGTGAATTTCTATAAATGAAGGTCCTTGAATCTTTCATGTCCATAAGGATATTCGGCGTGTTATCGGTGCTCCCATCATCGACTACGATCAGCTCAAAATCCTGATATGTCTGGTCGTATATACTTTTGAGCGCTTCAGCGACAAATCTTGCACCGTTATAAACACAAATCAAGACACTTACTTTAGGCTTGTTAGTCCAGTCTTTGTTCTGTTCTTTGTCAGGTATATATGCATTCCAACTGCCACCGTAATAACGGTCGACATTGCTATTATGCTCCTGCAAGTAAACCAGGCCTCGGTCATCAATATATTGATACAGCCTGTTATTTAACGCCAGGCAATATAATTCGCTATCTGGTATGCCAACGAACACATTAAACCAAGTTACCGTAGGCACAATCTTTCTTAATAATTCATGCGTTTGCTGTAGGTCCAAGCCTGTCTCATCCGGCACGCCTACAATAACACTCGCTGCAGTTTTAATATTAAATTCATGGCACCACTTAAAAGCATTTTTAATTTGCTCAACGGTAATATCTTTGCGCAAGAAATCCAGTATCCGTTGAGAACCACTTTCTACGCCAAAATAAAATCCTTTTACACCAGCGCGGGACATCAATTCTACAAGGTCTCTACTAAGATTAGAAACTCTCGATTCGCAAACCCAGGGTATCATAATTGCTCTTTCTATGAGAAGATTACAGAACTTTCTCAGTCTTGCCTGGTTAAGAGTAAAATTATCCTCTCGGAAATAAATTCCTCTTGCTCCATAATGCTCAATAAGATATTCAATGTCAGATATAATCCGTTCTGCACTGAAATATGTATATTTCTTGCCCCAGATTGAGCCTACCGAGCAGAATGTGCATTGAAATGGGCAGCCCCGGCTGGTGTTCATGGTAAATACAGGTTTATCCTCAAAAAAATCTACGCTCCAATTGTATGGTAAATCGACAAAATAATCCCATGCTGGCATGGGCAGTCCATCCAGATTTTCTATCCGAGGATATCTAACAATCCTATCGGTGACCTTGCCGTCTACAATATCGACAATCGCGTGTTCTCCTTCACCCTGTACCACGTAATCGACAAAATCAGGTATCGTGTGCGGAGCTACAGTAGTATGAGGCCCTCCTACGATTATCTTTCCACTCCATTGGCCAGTATTTCTTAGATGCTCCAATTTATATAACATTCGAAGCGTATCGCGAAAACAGATGGTATTGGCATAAATACCGACATAATCGATGTTCTTTTCTACAAGGTAATCTGTTTCGGGAAAGTTACTTGGCTGCAAGTAGTTGTCTATAAAATACACTCTATGGCCAGCATTGCGTAATACGGAAATGAGAAAGCCGATGCCAAGAGGCGGCCTTTTTTCCTTGGTCGAAAAGGGGGACTGAGCCGGAGCAGCAGAAGTTGCAAGCAGAATCCTTCTTCGCACCTTTGCGCTAAAGTGATAAGGCGTATTAGGTGATATATGGCCGAGTGAATCTTTTCTGTTGATCACTATTACAACCTTTTATGGGCAACGAAAATCCCGAATTCTTTGTTAATAAATTTAACATTACAAGATATCTCTCTGAGAATTTTCTGCATTTCATTCTCAGAATATTCATATATATGGGCATAAGTTGAGGTGTTTTTTCCTTTTCCAGTAATAGGTGTAGTTAATATAACCTGCCCTTCTCCTTTCAATACTCTATCTATCTCTAAAAGCGTTTTGATGAATTGAACCGGCATTAAATGTTCAGCAACATCAGAAAGTATTACTTTTGTAAAAGACTGAGCATCAAAAGCTAAACTCGTTGAATTTGAGTAAATAAATGCAATATGAGGATGATGCTTTTTAGCAATGTCGAGAGCTTCGATTGAATAATCACAGCCGATAACATTCTGTTTTTTTTCTGCTAAGATGCCCGTAATAATTCCTTCTCCGCATCCAACATCCAGGATAGCCTCTTTTGCGTCTATCAATTCTTTAATGAGCATTCCTCTTTTTCTGACGTGTTCACATATTTCTTGAGGCATATCCTCAGATGCAGCTCTTTCCTGTCTGTGAAAATCCCAGTGGCCTGAATATCTCTTTTTGATCACCTTTGCAGGAGACCCCACCGCTATTGAAGCCATCGGTATCGATTTTGTTACTGTTGAATTTGCCCCTATAACAGCTCCTTTGCCAACGGTAACATCATCACATATTACTGAGTGTCCACCTATCCAGTTATCCCCCATCAAATAAATGCCCTTCCCTATGTTTGGTTGTTTTGTAATAGGGACATCGAAGTTCCCATACGTATGATTTTGGGCATAAAAACCGCAGTGTGGCGCGACGATGGTCCAATCACCTAAGTATATTCCTCCTCGTCCATGAAACACACAATAATGATTTATCACAGAGTTGTCCCCTATTACAATTTCCCCACCTTCCGGTCTGAGAACCACGCCCTTACGAATAATGCAATTTGAACCAATCTTCACTGATTTTGGTGAATCAATAATCACTTCAGGATCAACAAACGTCCCTGGCTCGCATTTGAATGGGACACGTTCATTATAAAGGTTTCTAAAGCGGCTTATTTGGTAAGATGCCATAAATGCCGCTTCTTCTTTAGTCAGAGCAAAGCCGTTAAATAGCCCTGCGAATCCTCCCACACTTGTATAATGGGACCTCTCGGCCAGCACAAAAATCCCATTGGCCGAGACACTCACATTCTCTCCAGAAGTCTCAAGCTCTTGGATAGACTCTTGCAATGTCAGTTTGTCAAAGCTAACCAGGCTCCTGATAAAGAGCAAGAATTTACCTTTTGCTGCCATTGCTCCTGTGTCGAATAACTGCTGCTGTTGTAACGGCCCATCAACATTTAATACCTTAAGAGATAGTCGGAACTCGCCTAACTGGCTTTCGTCAAACTGCATGTGTTGGTCGTTAATGACAATCAGTTCATAGTTCTCTGGTAACTTCGCCTCGCGCAAAAAAAGCAGGTATGTTTTAAGTCTTGAGGAATCGTTGCCCGCAGAAAAGATAATCGAGCAACGCACCGCTGTTTCAACCTGTGCTTCTGTATTTAGCATGGCCCTGACAATCAAATATTTTTGCGGTAAATCTGTATGATTTTCTTGCCTTTGCGAACCTGGCTTAGCTTTTCAGCAATATCAGCTCTCTGAGCGGTGATAGATAGGCACAGCTCTTTGTATAGTTTTTGCAAGTGCTCTCGGCGGCTCTTAAATTCAGACAGTTCAAGAATTCCCGCTTGTGCGATTTTTTCCACCAGCCTGCTGGCCTGAGTGCTTAATCGCTCCAACTCGATAATGCTGCCTTGGTGGGCCAGCTCTATTTGCTTTTCTAACAGACTTTGTAGCTCATCCAATAGATGTGTATTTTCATCCGGAATTATGTCAGCGATATTATCCTTCATTGGGTCTTGGCTTCTGTTTGCTTTGCTTGCGTTAAATTGTGCTCGACTTCTTCCAGCAGATTTGCTGCATCTTGATTAGCCGGGTCCAAAGCTAAAATATCCAGCAGGATTTTTTTGGACTGCTCAAGCCTCCCGTCTCTGGTATAAAGTGCCGCCAGAGAAAACGAAACGGCGGTGTCACCCGGGTGCATGTTCAAATACACCTCCAGATAATAAATAATCTTTGCAAATGTTCCCATCTGACAGGAGGTCTGAAACAGTCCTAAAAGTGCTGTTATGTTATCGCTGTCCAACTCAAGAGATTTCATATACAGCTCAAATGCCTGCTGGTAGTCTTTTTTCTGTTGAAAGACCATAGCCAGGCCGGCATAGGCTTTTGCGCAGTCAGGCCTCAGGCGACAAGCGACCCTAAAGGCTATTTCAGCATCGTCGAGCAGATTTTTTTGCAAGGCGACCACACCAAGCCCAACATAGGGTCCCGGCTCATCAGGCCCCAGTGACGCAGCTTTTTCGTAGTAGCGTTGGGCCCGGGCGTAATCACCGATAGAAGTGTAACAATCGCCCATTTCCTGCAAAACCTCGTAGTGCTGGGTACAATTTTGCTCGTCCGCACTATTTTTTTGCGTTACATCCATAGTAAACCTTTTCCTTTTAAATCTCTCGAGACTTTCTATCAATTTATCTCGGCACTAATAAAATAGTCTGTTTTTCCGACAAGTCCGCCATCCGTCTGGCGGACAAGTATTTGCTCTGCTGTTTTGAGTAATCCGATAGCCGCGTTGAAATTTTTTCCCTCTCTGTTAACTTTTGCTTCCAATAAAAGTGTATCCACCGTGGGACGCCGCTGATTAATTTCGCTGCTTAATTTTGATGCTTTAGTATGATCGCCGGCTTTATAAAAAGCCTTTGCAGCCAGAGTCTTCATCCACAGCTCGTTTTGGTAGCGCTGTGCGATATATTCAAACATCTGGGCCGCCTCTGCCCAGTTTCCGTCTTTTTCGGCTAACCGAGCTTGTTGAAGTAAATTGTCAAACTGAAAAGGCAGCTCCTCAAAATTTGGTTGTCTTAGTCTGATTCCAGCCGCCTGTAGAGATTGCGGAAGCGTCAGGTTTGGAAAGCACTTTCGGGCATACTGCAAATCATCCTTTCTAACCACCGCCGCCCAGAAATCATCTGTTGAACGGTCCAACTCAAATCCCTCGTTGCTCATCGAGCTGTTAATCAGAGCGTAGAGCGAATTCTCTACCCACATTTCGTCTATAGGAAAGCCACTTGGTACAATGGTAATATACTTACCCTCGCACTGGGCCAGGGCTGCGTCTATTTGCTGGGCGCCAGAAGACAGCGGACTAAGCGGTACAAGGACCACATTCGGCATATCGGTGTTTAGTCTGGCAAAATCTGCGTGCGGCAGCGGCAGATAAAGCTTGTAGGGATAGAAGGTATGCCGCCAGATAGAGCCGATAGTTTGCCCTGCATATTTATTAAGCCTCTCTGTTACAAAAATGATGGACATATCCTCAACCTTTGGCCAGGGCTTGGCGGGCCTTGTAGTTCGTATCGTCAGAACATTCCTGAGGTATTCGCTTTGGTCTTTTCGCCGCTGGAATGATATCCTGTCGCATTGCCCAACAGGGCTATAAAATTCACCTGTGATTTCGTGTACGTGATAGAAATCCGAAAAGAAAACCAGCCGCCGAGTCATATCCCAATCGATTAGTACGTTGAGCTGCTCGTTATAGGGCCCGGTTTTCTCAATTAAGTCCCGGCGATGCATCAGGCATACATGCAGGACGTGATTAAAGTACAGCATTAAAAACCGGTCAAAGTCCCTGCTGATTTCAACAACTTTGCTTAAAACCTGCCGGCTGCCGTCCGGTGTAACCTTACAATACGTCTTGTACAAATCGCTATATGCAACCTGACAGTCGGTTTGTTCCTCCAGAGCATCAACCAATGTTTCGATATGATGGGGATAATATATATCGTCATCGTCAAGATAGGCGATGTATTTACCTTCAGCCCGAGCAAGAGCTTGGTTAAGTGAAAAAGCCTTGCCGCGATTTTCTTTTCTGCTGATGAATACTAACCGCGGGTCGTCAAACGAATTAATTATATCGCTTATATCTTGGCCTCCATCGTTAACTACAATGACCTGCAGATTTCTATAACTCTGGTACAAAGCGCTGGCCAGAGCCTCGGATAGATATCGGGGCCGGTTAAAAGTCGGGATGAGTATGCTGACCATTGGCCCAAACCTTGCATCTTGCATTTCATATCTCGCATTTCACTTTACATCTGCCATTCGTAACTCATAACTCGTGTTCCAGGTGTGACATACATTCGGCTTCGAGTTGAGTAAGAATGCCGTTGATTGTGCTTAAATGATTTTTCAGAGGATAGTTTTCTTCGACAAATCTGCGATAACGCTGCGGCTGGTATGTATCGCAAAGAATCTGCCCGCAGAATTCCTCAGAGATGTTAAATAAAAACTCAGATGGGAATATTTGGCTTGCTCCGGGAAAATTGTGGATAACCGGTTTTAGTCCGCAGGCCATACCTTCTAACAGCCCCATACCCTGACTTTCTGCAAGACTGCCGCAGACTATATAGTGTTTATCTTGCAGCCAAGAATTTATATCATCCTGCCAGCCATTAAAGAAAACTACCTCTGTGAGATTGAGCGTCTGCACCATGTGCCTAATATACTGCTGGAGCATCGGGCTTTGAAAAGTCCCGGCAAAAAACAGCCTATACTGCGGATCAATATAGTGCAGCTTTTGCATACATTGTAGAAGCAACATTGGATTCTTTCTCATACTCAGATTGCCGATACAGGCGAGATTCTTGCCGCGTCCTCTATCAATGAACTTGAACTTATCAAGGTCTACACCAACTGGAATCGTAACCAGCCGCGTTTGTTTGTTAATATCAGGCGTTTCTTGAAGTAGAGCGTCTTTGACAGACGGATTGCCATTTGTTATGAGTATATCGACGTTCTCCCACCGAACCCGGCTTGCCAGGTCGCTGTCTTGGTCAAATCCACGCAGACGAACGATGTTCTTGCAGACCTTCGGCTGTTTCGACGCTTCCACCGCCATATCGGTGCAGCCCTCAAACCAGCAGATGT
>Ga0315312_1001964_pt1 | contig 14896 bp, 12 predicted proteins | sample TDP7_MG_FD_203629 | JGI IMG/M metagenome (GOLD analysis project Ga0315312, IMG submission 203629) | Freshwater sediment microbial communities from Lake Towuti, South Sulawesi, Indonesia - TDP7 | ecosystem: Environmental > Aquatic > Freshwater > Lake > Sediment | place: Indonesia: South Sulawesi... | reverse complement strand
TTTTTTTCGTGAATGTCCGTTCTCTTTTCTCTGCGAATGCAGAAAGCGCTATATCCTCCTCGATCTCCAGCGCCTCTTTCACAAGGTCGCGCACCTTCAATGAGAGGGAAACTCCGTCCCTGTTTGCCAGCCGTTCGACAGTATGGTAAAGGGGCTTTTCCAGCACTACATTGATTCGAGGATTTCTTGCCGCCATAACCTTCACCTCCAATGAAAATGTAACACTTTTGACACACCATGTCAACTCTGGGAGAAAGGATGGAAAATGAATTACATTCTTGCTTCTACCGCAGTTTCTTAAGGGCCTTTTTGATCCCTTCGATCCCGATTAAAATATCCTCTTTTGGCGTGGCATAGGAAAATCGAAGGTACCCTTCCCCTCCAGGACCGTAATAAGATCCAGGGCTCACCACCACATGCCCTTCCTTTAGGATATGGAGCGTAAGGTCCCACGAATTCATCCCGAAAGCCCGCACATCGGAAAAGATGTAGAAAGCCCCCTGGGGATAAGGGGTGATCATCCCTTCAATCTCTTTCAGACCCTTGTACAGCGCCTTCCTCCTCTCATCATACTTCCGTCTCATCTCTTCCACACAATCCTGGGGACCGCGGAGGGCAGCCAATACAGCCATTTGCGTAAATGGGGCGGCGCATCGGGCTGAGGCCTGATAAATTCGGGACATGGCTTTGGTGAAAACCGGGTTGGCTGCCGTGTATCCAATCCGCCAGCCGGTCATGGCATAGGTTTTGGAGAAACTGTTCACGATGATTGTCCTTTGCCGCAGTTCTTCTGAAAGGGAGGCCATGCTGATATGTTTCAGGCCATCAAAAACCAGTTTTTCATAAACCTCATCGCTGATCACTAACAGATCCTTTTGTAAAACGATCTCTCCCACCATGGCCAGCTCTTTTTCCCTCATCACAGTGCCCAGAGGGTTCTGAGGATCATTAAGGATCAGGGCTTTGGTCTTGGGCGTTACCAACCGGCGGATCTTTTCCCAATGAATGCAAAATTTGTCTCCCTTCTGCTCAACCGGGATAAAAATAGGCCTTCCCTGGACAATGCTCAGCATATTCAAATACGGTCCAAAAGTGATTTCGGGAAGCAGGACTTCATCTCCCGGGTTGATCAGGGCCATAAGGGCAATGAAGAGGCCCAGCGTTCCTCCCTCGGTAATCAGAATCTCCTGATCGGGGTCGTAATTCACCCCGAGATCTTTTTTAATCTTTTCACTAACAGCCTGACGAACTTCGTCCAGGCCTTCAACCGGCGAATAATGGGTCATCCCTTTAGCCAAAGCCTCTTCAGCTGCCTTTTTTATGTGACCCGGGGTATCAAAATCAGGTTCTCCTTGAACTAAGCGGACAACCTTCTTTCCAGATCTCTGTAACTGCTTGGCCATCCGATTTACATCATGAACACCCTTGGCCACCTTTCCCTGGATCCGCTCGGCCAATAGCCTTTTAGCATTTAATTCCATTCTTTCTCCTTTCCCCTCGAAACCTCACAAAGAATCCGGGTCGATCCCATAGTCTTCTTTCAGCTTTTCTCGCGACACAAATCCATTGGCCAGGTCTCTATTAACTGATTCCCTGTCCCTCTCTCGTGGGTCCCAGAAGCCACCTCCTCCTGGGGTATTGAGAGTGAGTACATCCCCTGGCTGAACCCGAATATTGGTTTTGGGATGGATCCATTTCTGGTTTAATTCCATCCGGCCTGGTCTGCCTGGTTTCCCCCCGCGCATCCCTCTGGCGGGAAATTTAATCCTCTCTGAGAGGAAAGCCAGGGTACAGGGAGAGTCTGCGGTGATCTGGATTTCCATCTCCTGGCCCAGTCCTCCTCGATATTTTCCCGGCCCCCCCGAATCGGGGAGAAGTCTTTTTTTCAAAACCAGCACCGGAATCGTACTCTCTATTATTTCCATGGGCGAATTGGAGATGTTACTGGGAAAGGGTAAACAGGAGATCCCGTCTTTATGCGGAGAGGCTCCTTGGCCTCCGTTCAGAAAAAAGAGCCCGGCAAATTTCTTCCCCTGGTGAGTTCCGGAGACATTCACTCCCCAAAGGGGAGAGCCAGAATCAGCCTGGATCCTATCTGGAATCACATTCGCCAGGGCTCCGAAGACAGCCGTGGGCAGGAAGTGGCCGACCATTGCCCTGCCCCCGACAGCCGCTGGATATTTCGGGTTAAGAAGGCTCCCTTCGGGTGCGGTCACTTCAATGGGACGAAAGCACCCTTCATTGTTGGGTATGGAGGGGCACACCGCACATTTAATGGGATAGGCTGTGTAGGCATACGTGTAATTGAGAACGGTATTCAAACCTCTATTGATCTGGGGAGAGGTGCCAGCATAATCTGCTTTCACCTGATCCCCCTTGATCTCCAGAGTAAGGCTGATCCTCAGGGGTTCTTCAAACCCGTCCAAGTAAATCTCTTCCCTATACAATCCATCCGGAATCTCTCGTATGGCTTGGCGCATGGCTCTTTCAGAGGTGGATTGAATCACCCAGGCTAAATCCTCAATACCACTGATTCCCTGTTCCTCCACGAGATCCAGCAGCTTTCGGGCCATCATCTCATTGGAGGAGATCATGGCCCGGAAATCTCCCATGACCAGATCGGGCTCCCGGACATTCCTGCGGATAAGAGCCGTCAAATCTTCATTTAACTTTCCTCTTTGCATGACCTTCAGGGGCGGGATTTGCAGCCCCTCTTCATAAATCTCCGTAGAATCTGCGGAACGCAGTCTTCCTCCCATATCGGGAGCATGAGCAATACAACCGGAAAAAGCAACTAGCTTTCCTTTGCGAAAAATCGGCGTGGCCATGGTTACATCCGGCAGATGGCCAGTGCAAATCCAGGGGTCATTGGACATGATCACATCCCCGGGTTTAAGGGTCTGCGGAGGAAAAATCTGGAGAAATTTTTTGACGGAAAGCGGCAAGGTACAGATGAAAGAAGGGATGGAGCGGGTGGACTGAGCGAGCGAGTCTCCCCGGGCATCCAGCAAAACACAGGCAAAGTCATTTGACTCCCTCACGGTGGTGGAGAAGGAGGAATATACCAAGGCTGCGGAGACTTCATCTACGATGGCCGTTAAGCGACTCCAGATGATCTCCAGACTGATCGGATCGTATTTCTTTCTCATGGTCAAACTCCCTTCAGCTGGATGACCAGATTCCCGTAAGGATCGACAGAACACTCAGCTCGCGGGCCAACCACAACCGTAGATTCCCTTTCTTCCAGCACCGCTGGTCCCTTAAACTGATCTCCCGGTTCCAGAAGGTACCGATCATAAACCAGCGTATCGATGAATCTATTTTCCTCGGGGGAAAAAACCTTCCTTTTTCCCTTCCATGACCTCTTAATCCCCTCAAGTCTCTGGCCTCTGCTCAGGTGCATTTTCAGCCTGGGCCTGGGGCCCCTGGCCCACACCCGCCAGTTAACCCCCTGAATAGAAACATTCTTCACATATCTGCCATAAAGACGCTGATATTCTCTCCAGAAATTATTTTCGATCTTCTTCTGCGAATCTTTTCCCAGTACTCCCGCTGGAATGGGTACGTTGATCTCATAACCCTGCCCGAGGTAACGCATATCGGCAGACCGCTCAAAGACCATCTCCTTTTCCTTTACACCGGCGGTCTTCAAAGCCAGCGCCCCCTCTTCTTCCATGCCCCGATAGATCTCCCTTAGCTTCCTCCAATCAATTTCCTCCAGCGAAGAGACGTAGGCATGTACAAAATCGAGAGCGGGGGGAGCCACCAACATCCCCAAGGCAGAGAGCGTTCCCGCCCCCAGAGGGCAGAACACTTTTTTTATGCGGAGTTTCCTGGCCACCTGGTATGCATGCACGGGCCCTGCCCCCCCAAAGGCCACCAAAGAAAATTTCCTGGGATCTTCCCCTTTCTCAGCAATATGGATCCGGATGGCCGTGGCCATATTTTCATTCACCACCTCAAAGATTCCCGCAGCCACCCTGGCAATCTCCATTTTCAGGGGTTCAGCAATCTTCTGGATCGATTTTATGGCCGCCGATCGATCCAGCTTCATCTCCCCTCCCAGGAAATATTCTTCATTTAAGAATCCCAACAAGAGATCGACGTCTGTTACCGTTGGCTCTGTCCCCCCGCGGCCGTAACAGGCAGGCCCTGGTTCGGCTCCAGCACTCTGCGGCCCGACTTTCAGCAACCCCATGCTGTCGAGATACGCAATGGAACCCCCGCCTGCCCCGATCTCGATCAACTCGATCGATGGGATCATCAAAGGAAGACCGCTCCCTTTCTTGAACCGATGCACCCGGGCAGCCTCAAATTCATTGGCCAGAGTGGGGACTCCATTTTTGATGACGCTGGCCTTGGCTGTTGTTCCTCCCATATCAAAGGAGATCAGGTTTTTCTCTTTGATCAAATTTCCCAAAAAGCTTCCGGCCAAAGCTCCAGCAGCCGGCCCCGATTCTATCAGTCGCACGGGAAATTTTTTGGCAGTCTCGATGGAAGAGATTCCTCCGTTGGACATCATGATGAATAGTCTTCCCTCGTATCCCTCCCGATGAAGGCCCGATCCCAGATTTTCCAGGTAGCTCTTCATCAGAGGCCGCAGGTAGGCATTAGCCGCAGTGGTGGAGGTTCTTTCATATTCGCGAATCTCACAGGCTACCTCCGAAGAAAGGCTTAGGGAAAGTGCGGGAAAAACTCTCTGAATTCTTTCGCCGGCCTGCTTCTCATGCTGGGGATAAGCATAGGCGTGCAGAAAGGCAATAGCCAGGGATTTTATCCCCTCTTGGGTCAATTCTTTAACCACCTCTTCCACCTCGCTCGCATCCAGAGGTTTCAAGATATTCCCGTCTTCGTCAACCCGTTCGTTTATCTCTCTGCGCAGAAACCGAGGGACTAAAGGTTCGGGCATGGTGAGGTAGATGTCATAGAGGTCGTAGCGAATCTCCCGGCCGATCTCCAAAACATCCTGGAAGCCCCGAGTCGTTAAAAGACCGGTTCTGGCTCCTTTACGCTCAATCACAGCATTTGTAGCGATCGTCGTTCCGTGGATGGCGGATTGAATCTCAGCGGGATTGATTTTTTTCTCGCGCAGCAGGCGCTGGAAGCTGGCCATTACCCCTCTGGCCAGATCCTCCGGAGTGGTCAAAAGCTTACCAACCTCTATCTTGCCTCGAGCCTCGTCCAGAAGCACGAGGTCCGTGAAGGTCCCACCGATGTCTATCCCCAAGCGATACCTTCTGGGCATTTCCACCTGTGACATGTTGTCCTCTAAGGTAGCATTGGCTTTAAGCCAATAGTTTGCCTTGGAAAAAATCAGGTAAAGATTATTATAAGGTTAAACAAAATTCAAGGTACTTTGATCCCCGGAAAGGAGAGGAAAATAAGCCAACTGGGCGGGCGGCAAATATGAAAAAGGGCTGGGTGATCAACACCCAGCCCCTTTCATTTTGGACTCACGAACGGACTTACAAAGGAAGGGCCATGTCCGGCCTTCCAGCCTTGCTCTGCTTTGCCTCGGGAAAATATTTCTTCATAGTCTCTACGACGATCGAGGCTTGATCCGCCATATTCCTCCCGTCCTGAGCGGATGTAGGAATTCCATGGGCGCCCACCCGCGAATTACCGGTCTTCAGGTGGAGGGGAGAAGCAATCCTGACCATCTCGGGACCCTCATAGGTGCGAATGAACCCTCCGGATCCTGGGGGATTGTCCGTATGAATGTCCAGAGGAATCTTGACAGCCCTGCGCAAAGCCGCGATCATTGGTAAAGTCAGATCTCGTACGGGATTAATAGTATCCGCCCCCAGGCTCTCCAATAATTTAAAGGAGAAAGGGTTACAATGTCCGCAATGGGCGGACAGTTTGAATTTTATTTCCTTGGGGAGCTTCCCTTCTTTTCTCATTTCATTCAAGAACCAGAGAAGCCCCTCGTCATAAATTAAGAATCCTCTCCCACCCAAATCCAACACCCGACGGATATCATCCACTGCCCGGAAGACCTGCTCCATTCCCCGAAGACGATAACTCATTACAACCCCCTGGGGTGTAAGAACAGTTGCGCTGGTATCATACGTCGCCCTGGGACCGTGGGAGAAATTCAATTCCACCATGTTTTCCTTTGCCACCTTTAAAAACTCTTTAATCTGGGCAGTGGTATACCTGAAAATTCCCCAGGTCTCATCCACCCGGTTGATGGTTATGCCATTTTTGGCAGCCTGCTCCAGCAGTCCCTTCAATCCGTCTGGAGAATTTACGGTGGGGACCTCAATCCGAAAATGGGCACCATCTGGGAAAGTAAGTCCCGAAGTGGGCAGATCGTAAAGATCACCGTCTGGTAGTCCCAACTTCTTGGAAAATTGCCTCAAGTCCTCAAACATCTTCTGCACCTCCTTTTTTATTTTTTATGAGAGCCCGGAATGGCATTTTTTACGTCCCTCCAACGTAAATTTCTACCTAAATTAGTATAACAGAGGGCAGAGAGATTTTCCAATGGCTTATTCTTTTTTCCTTCCTCATGGTCGGATCAAGAGAGTTTCCGAAAGAAGGATTTTGCTATTTTCCAAAGGTCTCAAAAAACCCTTGACAAAAGAAAAAATTTATGGAAATAAATCTTCATTCTGAAAAAAGATGAAATTATTTTTTCTTTCCGCCTTCAACGGCTATATAATTTGTACCAAAGATTGTCGCCTTTTTCAATGTAGATTGGAAAGAACACCAAGGGGTTAAGGGCCACAAAAGGCGGCTATTATTTTAAATACAAGCTGATTCATACGAGATAGAAACAATCAGTTGAGTCCAGTTCTTTGATTGCCATACACCATGTGGAGGTCAAAAATGGAGACAATGGAGATGAAGATCGTGGAAGATGTTAAAGGGGATGACATTGGTCCAGAATTAGTTGTGCATTGGTACGACACCGAGGTGCAAGTGAGGGGGGTCATGGTAGTAGACAGCCTGGCCTTGGGCATGGCCACGGGGGGAACGCGCATGCTGCCTGACATTACAACCAATGAGATTTTCCTGCTGGCAAGAACAATGACCATCAAAAAGGCGACCATGGGGGTTCCCGTCGGAGGCGCCAAGGCCGGAATATGGGCGGATCCGGATGTAAAGGGGCCCAAGAGGGAGGCAATCTTTCGCGCCTTCGGCCGGGCACTGAAGCCCCTTTTCAAAGCGAATATCGTTCGCTACGGGGAAGACATGGGAGTAAACCATACCGATGTGGAGATTTTAGGTAAAGAGGCTGGTTTTCCGCCTCCTCCTCCCACTGATTTTTCCAAAGAGATACGAGACGGAGAGCCTTTGGAAAATCACTTTACCGGCTACGGAGTGGTGGTAGGGGCGAAGGCCGCCTGCGAGTTTTTCGGGATCAAGATGGCCGGAGCCCGCGTGGCCATCGAAGGCTTTGGTAAGGTGGGTGGCGGAGCAGCCCGCTATTTTGTCAAAGAAGGAGCAAATGTGGTTGCTCTCTCCACCATAAAGGGGGCCATTTACAACGAGAAGGGCCTGGATATGGCCCGGCTCTTCGAGCTGCGCAAGACTTTTGGTGATGATTGCATCTTAAAATACAAGGAAGCTCAGCCCATCCAGAAAGAGGCATTACTTTTCCTTCCCGTAGAAATCCTGTCTCCTGGAGGGCGTCCCTATGTGATCACGGAGCAGAATGTCGATCGCGTGAAGGCGAAGGTGATCTCCAGCGGGGCCAATATTCCTATCACCGATGGAGCCTTAGAGATTCTTTTCCGCCGGGGCGTGCATGTGGTTCCCGACTTCATCGCAAACAGTGGAGGGAGCACGGCCGGGCTCTCCCGCCGGTCTGGATTGACTGGGGATCAGGCCTTCATGGCTATTGAGAAAGTGGTGGGAAAGAATACTCGCGAGATTCTCCAGGCTGCGGCCAAGGAGAGGGTCAATCCCACCAAGCTCGCCAAGGATAAAGCTTTGGAAAAAGTTCGCCAAGCAAAGGCTGGTAAATTGGAAATCCTCCCCCATGAAGTGGCTTTAAAGAAGTTTAGGGAACTCGTGGGCATGTAAAAGAATAGGACAGTGGTCGCGGTATGAAATGGATTTTCCGGGCCGGGACCACTGGGCTATTCGAGAGGAAAAAGGCTCTGGGGAGGAGAGGAATGCCCCGGATTAACTTTTGGGGGAGAAGGAGGAAAGGTTGTACCAGATTGAGATTAACCAGGATTGGTGCAAAGGTTGTTACATCTGTGTTGAGATGTGTCCGAAGAAAGTTTATGCCAAAAGCGATAAAGTCTCCCGCAAGGGAATCCGTCTCGTGGAAATCATCAATTTTTCGGAGTGTTCAGGATGTATGCAGTGCGAGCTACTGTGCCCTGACCTAGCCCTTGCGGTAACAGAAGCCCAATCGGAAGGAGGGGAGTGAAAAATGGGCTATCGGATGCTTAAAAGTACCCTGGCCCCGGGGCTGTATTTTATGCAGGGGGATGAGGCTGTGGCAGAGGGGGCCATCGCTGCTGGCTGCCGGTTTTTTGCGGGGTATCCCATCACTCCAGCCTCCGAGCTCATGTTGCATATCGTTAAACGCTTTCCTCAAGTAAAGGGGAAATTTATTCAGATGGAAGATGAGCTGGCTTCGATTGCTGCCGTGATTGGGGCTTCCTGGGCAGGGATGAAAGCAATGACGGCTACCTCTGGGCCGGGATTTAGCTTGATGATGGAAAATATTGGCTATGCCGTTGCCACAGAAACACCGTGCGTGATCGCCAATATTCAACGAGTTGGACCAGCAACGGGGCAAGCAACCCGCGTGGGCGCGGGCGACATCATGCAGGCCAAGTGGGGATCCCATGGGGATTATCAGATCATTGCCCTTTCGCCCTGGTCCGTGCAGGAAATGTACGATTTGACCATCCGGGCTTTTGATTTGGCCGAGCGGTTTCGAGTGCCGGTGGTCCTTTTGGCCGATGCCACTGTCGGACATTTATGGGAAACTATGGAAGTAAAGGAGGAGCTTCTGGTTTTTGACCGGGAAAAAGCTCCGGGGCAACCCCCGTTTGACACTCCAGAGGAAGACGGAGTTCCCCCTATGCCTTCTTTGGGAGAAGGAGAGAATTTGATTGTATCGGGTTCCACCCATGACGGTTTTGGCTTCAAGAAAGTGGGAGATGGGGCGGTCAACGAAAGGCTAGTCATCCGCCTTTCCAAAAAGATTCTCAACCATGTGGATGAAATCTGGGAAGTGGAACGCCATCTTCTGGAAGATGCGCAGGCGGCCATCATTGCCTATGGAATTGTGGCTCGCTCCGCGGTGCGGGCCGCCACAGAATTGCGCAGCGAGGGAAAGAAGGTAGGACTTTTGCGCCTGAAGACCCTCTGGCCTTTTCCGGAAAAAGCGGTGAAAGGATTGAGCGAACAGTGCGGAAAGTTTCTCGTTCCGGAGATGAATTTGGGCCAGGTGGCGCGAGAAGTGGAACGGGTCGCTTGCGGAGTGAAAGTGGAAAGGCTGAACCAGGTCGATGGCGAACCAATCTTTCCCCAAAAGATCATGGATGCTATGAAGAGGTTAATTTCATGAATAAGAAGTTTTTCCCCTACATCCGGCCGGAGAGGTATCCCCATCGCCTTTGCCCCGGTTGCGGGCACGGAATCATTCAAGGGGCGGTGATCCGCGCGCTGAGCGAACTAGAACTTCCTTTAAAGGACATCGTCCTCGTGGCGGGTATCGGCTGTGCCGGAAACATCACGAACATGTATATCAAGGCCGATACCTTTCATGTCACCCATGGCCGTCCTCTGGCTTTCGCCACCGGAATTAAGATCGGCAATCCCAAGCTCAATATTCTTGTCATCAGCGGGGATGGGGATCTGGCTTCCATCGGGGGGAATCATCTGATCCATGCCGCCCGGAGGAATATTGATTTCACCGTGATTTGCGCCAACAACTTCGTTTATGGGACGACTGGAGGCCAGTTGGCTTCCACCACCCCCTTGGGGGCCATTACATCCACGACCCCTCAGGGGAATGAAGAAGCTCCTTTTGACCTCTGCGCCCTGGTGCAGGCGGCTGGCGGATCGTATGTAGCCCGCTGCTCTGTGGCCCAGCCCCAGCACTTGATCAGGACCATCAAAAAAGCCCTGGCGCATAAAGGCTTTGCGTTCATCGATGCGCTTTCTACCTGCCCGGTCCAATTCGGGCGGCGGAACGACCTGAGAACCCCCGCAGAAATGCTCATGGACTTGCGCAAGAAATCCGTGTCGGTCGAGAAAGCGAGTACCTTGCCGAAAGAGGAGCTGCCAGGAAAATTTATCATCGGGGAATTTTGCGCTGACCTGGAAAGAACATGGTCGGGCTATCGAGAGAGTTAAGGATTTTCCTCTGCATGATCTCTCCCACTTTCTAAGCGGAGAAGAAAACGATGCGCCAGATAAGATTGTGTGGCCTGGGTGGACAAGGCATTGTGGTGGCCGGGGCCATATTGGCAGAGGCGGCCTTTCGCGACAAGAAAGCTGTCGGTCTTTCCTCCGGGTATGGCTCCCAAGTCCGGGGCGACATTTCCAAATCAGACTTGGTCATTTCTGAAACCTTCATCGATTTCCCCCTGGTCACGCAAATTGACCTTTTGGTGGCCATGCTGCCGGAAGCCTACCAGCAGAGTCTTTCCCTGGTGAAGAAAGAAGGAATTATCGTCTTGGATGGCTCCCTGGTGAAACCCAGTCCTACCTCTGCGGCCCGTTATTACAGCCTTCCGGCCACGGAGGTGGCTGTGAAGGAGTTAAACAATGAAATGGTGGCCAACATCGTCATGCTGGCGGCCGCCAACTCCATCGGTCAACTCGTTGCGCAGGATTCCCTCCGGGAAGCCATCAAAAATAATGTCTCCTCTAGATTTATGGAAATCAATCTGCAAGCCATGCAACTGGGTTTGGACTTAGCGAAAAAGCTTACATAGATGACCCTTTCCGGGCATCATGCCAGAGTTTGAGACTCATTATCAACTTCGATGGGAGGAGAAAAAGATGGTTAAGGTTGGTACGGCTTCAGCGGAGAAAGGGGGTAAAGGAAAAGGTTTTTTAAAAGTGGGAGAATTGTCCGTTCATTCTGAGATTGTAATTCCAGTCCTCATCGTGAACGGCCGGGAGAGTGGGCCCACGCTATGGGTGAACGGAGCCGTACATGGCGATGAAATCAACGGGTTTATGGCCGCCCGCCGGGTGGCCATGGAACTCGATGGGCAGAAGCTTAAGGGCACTCTGATCTGTACCCCCATTTCTAACCCGCTCGCCACCCAATGGCGGCAAAAGCTAAATCCTTATGATTATCTCGACCTGGACCAGCAGTTTCCAGGTGATCCCCAGGGACTTATTTCCCAGCGGGTAGCTTATCATCTATTCCAGGAGATAAAGGAGAAAGCCAATTATCTGATTAATTTTCATACCGCAGCCACTCCATATGCCGCGCTTCCTTACACGGTTTACAAAGTAGTGCCCGGAGTGAAACCTGAAATCAGCCAGGAAGCAGAGAAGCTCGCCAGAGTATTTGGCACCTATGCTACTTGCAAGGTCGATATCTCTTCGGCCAAAGGAGAACTACCAGGAGGTTTGGGGGGAGCATTGGACGTGAACTGCGCGTTGCAAGGCATTCCAGCTTTTATGGCCGAAGTAGGCTCCGGAGGAAAGTTTGAAGAGGAGAATATTATAGCGGCGGAGAGGGGGATCAAAAATGTCATGAAATATCTGAAGATGATCACCGGAGAGATAGAGGCCCCTGGAAAACAGACCATTATTACCAAGCGCCGATTCTTATATTGTGATAGAGGTGGCTTTTTGGTTATGAATGTGAAACCGGGAGCAGTTTTATCCCAAGGACAAAAAATAGCCCGCATAATCGATCTCTTCTCGGAAGTCGAGACCTTAGAGGCAAAAGAGAATATGTTTATCCTTATGGTGCGTTGTAATCCCATCGTTCATACCGGAGACCGAGTGGCTTTTTTGGGGTTAGAATGGGAGTAAGTTTAATTAACCTCCAGGTTCAAGGAAGAATTTTTCAAAGATTGAAAATTTGGCAAATTTTTGGAGGTCATTCCAGATGAACCGGTACGAAAAAATAAGCAGTCTGGTCTGGCTGATGGCTTCCATTGCCATCATTGGGGGCTCGTCTGTTTATTCGTTCGGCGCCTGGTCTCATCCAGGGCCGGGATTCCTTCCCTTGTGGTGCGGCATTATCATGGCCGCCTTATCTTTAATTGTTCTTATTCAATCCTTCTACAAGGAAAAAGGACAACCCCTGGAGAAAAAAGAGGGTTCTTTTTTCACCCCCAGATGGCTCAAGTTAGTTGCTGTGCTTATCATCCTCTTCGCTTATGCCTTTCTGTTGGAGATTTTTGGCTTTATCCTAATAACCTTTGTTTTCATGGTTTTCGTGTTGAAAGTCGTTGAACCGAGGAAATGGAGCATAGCTTTGGTAGAAGCGGGATCGGCGACGATTGTTTCCTATGCTTTATTCGAATTGTGGCTGAAGGTGCTGCTGCCCAAAGGCTTCTGGCCTACTCTCTTTTAGTGCACCACTCGAGTACGAGATGACTGTAAATAAGAGAATACAATGGATTTAAAATGGATTTTCTAAGTTACTTTATCTTGGGCTTTCAGGTTTGTTTACAGCCCTCGAATCTCTTTCTGGCATTCATGGGTTGTCTGATCGGTACCCTCGTGGGCGTCTTGCCAGGTCTGGGACCGGCAGCGGCCATTTCATTGCTCCTTCCTGCCAGCTTTCACCTTACGCCGGTCGGAGCCCTCATCCTGCTAGCGGGAATCTATTATGGGGCGATGTATGGGGGATCCACCACCTCCATCTTAGTGAACATACCCGGGGAGGCGGCCTCCGTGGTGACTTGCTTAGACGGCTACGAAATGGCCAAGAAAGGGCGTGCAGGCCCGGCTCTGGGCATCGCTGCCTTCGGGTCTTTCATCGCCGGAACAATGTCCATCGTGGGGCTCATGCTTCTGGCCCCTCCTTTGGCGGAAATGGCCCTCGCATTCGGCCCGCCCGAGTATACAACCCTGATGATCTTGGGGCTCACCGTTCTTACTTTTCTCGTCAAGGGCTCCATGCCCAAGGCCTTGATCATGGCTGCTTTTGGAATGTTCTTGTCAACGGTTGGATTGGATGCTGTATCAGGAGCAGCTCGGTTCAGTTTTGGCCAGGCTGAGCTGATGGACGGCATCGGACTGGTGCCCGTGGTCATGGGTTTATTCGGAATTTCCGAAGTTCTGCTCAACATCGAAAAAACATTCGAGAGAGAGATCCTAAAGGGAGAAATTAAAGATTATCTACCCACAAAAGAGGATTGGCGCAGATCCATAAGGCCAATCCTGCGCGGTTCTTTCCTGGGTTTTTTCCTCGGAATCCTACCCGGGGGCGGGGCAGTATTGGGCTCATTCGTGAGCTATGCTGTAGAAAAGCGCGTTTCCAAGTATCCGGAAAAATTCGGAACAGGGATGATCGAGGGGGTAGCCGGACCGGAGGCAGCCAATAACTCCGCTACGGGAGGAGCTTTCATCCCCCTGTTAACTTTGGGCATTCCGGCCAATGTCGTGATGGCCATTCTATTGGGGGCCATGATGATTCATGGGCTGACCCCCGGCCCCAATCTGATCCAGGAGCACCCGCATGTCTTTTGGGGAGTCGTCGTTAGCATGTACATTGGCAATGTAATGCTTCTGATCTTAAACTTACCCTTGATCGGCATGTGGGTCCAGGTGCTTAGAGTGCCTTATGGGTTGCTCTTCCCATTGATCCTCCTTTTCTGCCTAATCGGTTCTTATAGCCTTAACTTCGCCGCCTTCGATATCTTTATTATGATCATTTTTGGAATCATCGGATATTTGATGAGGAAGACGGATTACGAGGGAGCTCCTCTGGTGTTAGCCTTGGTTTTAGGAAATCTCTTCGAGAATGCGATCAGACAGTCCCTCATTCTTTCCGACGGCAGCTTTCTCATCTTTTTCCAACGTCCGATTGCGGCCGTTTTCCTTTGGATCGCCATCGCCCTGCTGATGCTTCCTATCTTCCCCTGGTTCAAAAAACGCAGGCCGGGAGTTGATTTGGAAAAAGAAAAGTGAATTTCATAAAAAAGCAGGCAAAGAGCCTCTGCGAATTAGGGAGGAATCATTATGTACGGATGGAAAGGAAGGATTGGTTTACTTATTCCGTCTCGCAATACAACGATGGAACCGGAATTCAATCGCCTGGTGCCAGACGGGGTGTCGGTCCATGCCGCGCGCATGGTCCTTAAAGAAGCTTCCCCGGCGGCTTTGATGCAAATGGAAAGAGAAATTTACAAGGCCGCCTTAATCATCACTGCCGTTAATCCAGATGTCCTTATTGTAGGTTGCACTTCGGGAAGTTTCATAAAAGGGATGGGGTATGATGAGAGATTGATCAGAAAGATTATTAGCCTGACGAAAGTGAAAGCGCTTACGACTTCTACGGCAGTTATTGAGGCTTTAAAATTATTGAAAATTACAAAAGTGGCTGTAGCAACCCCCTATACAAATGAAGTGAATGAAAAGGAGAAAGAATTCATCGAGGCTCATGGAATTCGGGTTACGCGGATCAGTGGCCTGGGATATTCCAAACCCCTGAAGGCCTATCCCTTGGCCTCCAAACCTGTTTCTGGGATCGGGTTACTCGACCCATCTGTTGCTTACAAGTTAGCGTTGAATGTCAACACGCGGGATGCAGATGGGATTTTTATCAGCTGCACAAATTTTCGGACTGTGGAGATTATCGAGGCATTGGAAAAGAATACCGGCAAGCCAGTGGTCACCAGCAATCAGGCTACCATGGCTTTGGCCTTGAGAGTTATGGGGATCCGGGAGAAAATTACTGGGTTCGGGTCGCTTCTGGAAAAGGGATCATCCTTGGAGTATA
>Ga0315312_1001963_pt1 | contig 14900 bp, 12 predicted proteins | sample TDP7_MG_FD_203629 | JGI IMG/M metagenome (GOLD analysis project Ga0315312, IMG submission 203629) | Freshwater sediment microbial communities from Lake Towuti, South Sulawesi, Indonesia - TDP7 | ecosystem: Environmental > Aquatic > Freshwater > Lake > Sediment | place: Indonesia: South Sulawesi... | reverse complement strand
GTATGATCTGATGACCATTTGCCACGAAATCGGAAACGATGGATACTTTGGAAGTCATTGATCTGTCCCTATGCGCGCCTGCTCTCTACTCGACGGTGAATCGCCTTCTTAGGTCTTTCTTATTTTGTCTTTATGCTCACCTTGCTCTCAAAAAACTCGGAGGCGGCGGCTTCCTTATCGGTTGCTTTTTCCTTAATTTGAATTCCGCGGGTCTTTTCTCCCACATATTTTCCCTCTGTGGTCACCCGATAAACCCCCCCCTCGCTTTGCAGGCCGATATCTCCGAGAGGGGAACAGCTGGCATAGACAATGATATCCTCCTCACCGAATGGAGGGATTACTTCCAACATAAACTTATCACTGCCGGAAGGGATTTCATAGATTACGCCCCCATTAAAATAGTTATCCTTCCGGAAGGGATTGGGCAGCAGCTGCAGCAATTCTCCTTTCACACCCCTATGTAGGACACGGGCATAGAAAGGTTTGTTGCCCTTCAAATAAATTCTGATCTTTTCGGCCTGTTTGTATTCTTTCTTATCCGTCCAGACTTGCACGTTGAGGGGTGCCGCTGGGTCATCGGTGACCTCTTTTTCTTTTGATAACTTGGCCATCGCCTTCTCGTCCGGGATGACCTCAGCCTTAATCTTTACCTTGAAGCAATCACCTGATGAAGGATCTCTGTACCATGACCTCTCCAGCTCCTGGATAATCTTGACGGTAGCATTGGCGTAGGCCTCGATCAGGTCCTTTTCAAGCTGAAAGTCTTTTACCCGGGTCTCACTCTTGATGTAGGTGGATACATACTCCACTGCCTTTCGCTTCGCATTGGTCAGGGCCTCTTCCTCGGTTTGCTTTCTCGATTTGTCATAGCCCATGCAGGCATAACTTTCGGCTTCCGTAATGGCGGATTGGGCAGAAAAGGCAGGACTTTCAGGCCAGGGCGCGGCAGGCATTAATAATAATAATGATAACCCAATCTTCCCTAAATAATCCCATTTCTTCATACGGGTCATCTCCACCTCCTACAAAAAGGTTTATTCAATAAACCATTCCCTTCAATACCTTTCCGAGGTCCAGAATATTTTCTATCCCATAATCCACAAACCCGTCAACGCCCTGACCCACGAGGACCGTGATCATGCCTAGTTCTTTGGCTGGGTAAAGGTTGGCGGGCAGGTCCTCAACCATCATACATTTTGGCCCCGGGAGGCCAAGGAATTCAAGAATCTGACGGTATGGCTCGGGGTTGGGCTTGGGGATGTAATGGGTAAAAGTGATGTCGAAAATGCGGGGAAAGTACTGTTCCACACCGAGGCAGCGGAGGACTTTTTCGGCGTGCGGGCGATGGCCGCTGGTAAAGATAGCCTTCTCGATGGGAATGGATTGCAAAAGCTCCGCCAGAGCCGGGTTGGGTGAAAGTTTTTCTTCCACGCCCACGTCGTGGACATATTCCAGGTAATCTTCCGGTTTGACATTTTGGTGGATCATCAGGCCGCGGAGGGTGGAGCCATATTTCCTGATGTATTCTTGCCTGAGCTCACGGGCCAGGTCTTTTTCAAAGCCCAGGCGAACTTGCAGGTAATTCCGAATTCGCTCGACCACCATCTCAAAAATGCCCAGGGATTTGGGGTAGAGGGTATTGTCTACGTCAAAAAGAATGCATCTTAGCATATTTTATCCCTTCATCACTCCTTCAATAACATTTAGAGCGTGGTCAATGTCTTCGAAACAAACGTCTAAGTGCGTGACGCAGCGGATTCGCGTCTTGGCCGTAGGATGAAGGAGCAGCCCTTTTTGCTTACAGGCCGAGACAACCTCCTGGGCGGTCCGCTCCGCGCGGGATACATCGAAGAAGAGGATGTTTGTTTCCACCTCTGCCGGATTGATGAGCAGGTTTTTGATATTGGCCAATCCTTGAGCCAGTTTTTTGGCTTTTCGATGATCTTCTTCCAGCCGATCGATGTGATAGTCGAGAGCATAGATCCCGGCCGCAGCCAGGAAGCCCGCCTGTCTCATTGCTCCGCCGACCATTTTGCGGAACCGATGTACCCTTTTAATAAAATCTTTTGAGCCAACCACCAGAGAACCTACGGGGCAGCCCAGGCCTTTGGAGAGGCAAACAGAGACCGAGTCGAAAGGTTCGGCATATTCTGCAGGCGATATTCCTGAAGCCACGCAGGCATTCCAAAGGCGCGCTCCATCCATGTGCATGCGCAGCCCTCTTTGAGTAGCCAAATCTCGAATCTGGCGAATCTTGTTTAGGGGGAATACAGTGCCTCCTCCGCGATTATGAGTATTCTCGACGACCACCAGCCGGCTCACAGGAAAATGCACATCGTCAACCCGAATGGCTGCTTCTACCTGGGCAGCATCAAAAATACCCCGATTTCCAGGGATGCCATAGAACTGCACCCCTGAAACCACAGCCCCGGCGCCGCCTTCAAAGTTCATAGCGTGAGCGCCGGCCTCGATGATCACTTCGTCCCCAGGTTGGGTATGCGCCTTGATCGAGAGTTGATTGGCCATGGTGCCCGAGGCTACGAAAAGGGCAGCTTCTTTGCCGAAAAGCTTGGCGGCTTTTTGCTGGAGGGCGTTGACCGTTGGGTCTTCCCCGAAGACATCATCCCCCACCTCTGCTTCGAACATGGCTTTGTGCATCCCAGGAGTGGGCTTGGTTACGGTATCACTGCGAAGATCAATGAATCGATCCATTTCCTTTTTCTCCTTTTTTTCTTTTATAACACAGGGGGTCGGAAAACGGTAGGGATTGTTTTGGCTGGCCATCTCCCAGTTTTCCCATAGGAAGGGAAATCGTTTCTTGATAGATCCGAGGCGGACTCGGGCGCAGGGCCGCTGTCCTCGCCCGCATAAGGCACTTATTGCCCCTGAGCACGGGCCGGGGCTCCCGCTGGCGGAAGGAAAGGATTTCCGCCATCGAGTCGCCCCGCATCCTTTTGGGGAAAGGAAGGGGAATCTTTCAGGAAAGTCCTTTACCGCCGATGCGGGCTGCGGGCATCTTCCCTGCGCCCGAGTCAACCATGAGCTAAGCACTGATTAAAAACTGGGAGGGTGGCAAGATTGTTTTCGAAATAAGGGGTAAAACAGTTGACTTCAGGGCCTCTTTTAGCCAAAATAAAAAAAACTTTTTAACCACAGAGGACACAACGCGGCAGAGCCGCAACCAAAAAAACATTAGCCACAGAGGACACAGAGATCACAGAGATATATCAAAACTTTTTAAAATAAAAAACAATTTAGGACACGGATTCTGATGGATAAAATAGATATATTTCTTAACAAAATTTTCAGAATTTGAACGTAATAATACAGAAGGCACAGAGAAAGAAGGTGATAAGAAAGCCCTGGAACTCAATTTAGTATAATTTTTTAACTCTGTGATCTTACTACTTATGTTGGAATTCTCAAATTTCCATTAAGAATTTCCCCCCACCCTATCCCTCCCCCTCAGAGGGGGGAGGGGAAGGGAGGGGGTGAGTTTTCTTGCGGCTATGCCCCGCTGGGAGCTCTGTGGCAGATAACTCCATGAAAGAGCCGTCCCGAAACATAGATCGGAAGAAGGTTTTTTGGGGAGTTCCCCTTTTGTGTCTCGCTATTTTGCTGATGCTTATGGGACGTGAGAGTGCCTCACCGATTTGGGGGGTGATCTGGATTCCTTTATTGGGGGTAGGGCTCCTTCTTTATCTGTGGGGAAGATTCTTCTCGCGTGGAGCAGACTGAGAAAAGATGAACTCCCGCACTTGGGGAAGGATGTAGAGATCTTCTAAATCGTGTTTGGAGAGCTCTCGGGCTAAGATCTGCGCTTGTTCAGGAGTTGAACGCCGGGAGTCGATGAGGATCAGGTTTCGCCCCAGCAGTTTACATCCACCGCTACGAATGAGGATCTCTTCGTCAGAGAGGTCTTCGTAGCAAACTTCTATATCCAGTTGGGCGGCAATGCTTTCCAGGTGCTGGAGGAGATAGGTTGCCGAAAAGTTTGAATCCATCCTCGCCTCTTTATAAATGGTGATCAGAAGCATTATAGGAGAATTTGCGGATATAATCAAAGGGAGCAATTGCACCCCCACTCTTTCGCTCCTCGATCACAGATTGTGTCGTAATGGAAAAAAGGAGCCGTCATTCCCGCGAAAGCGGGAATCCAGTGCTATCTTGATATGACTAAGTTCCCCCGCGTTTCGCGGGGCAGGATTTGTTCAATGATTTGACCTGACTGGATGCCCGCCTCCGCGGGCATGACGAATTATGCCACAGTCTCTCAAGAGGGGCGGAAGTTTCTGCTGGGTTCTGACTCCTGTATTCTGAGTTCTAAAAGTTCCGGAATGAAAGCCTATTTGGACATCGAGACATCCTTCGGAGGAGAGATCACCGTCGTGGGAATCTTTCGCCCGCCAGATCGCCTGATCCAGCTCATCGGTGAAGAAGTCAACTGGACGAATCTCTGGAATGTCTTGGAGGGAGTGAGCGAAATTCTAACTTATAATGGGAGCCGTTTTGATTTGCCGGTCATCAAGCGAGTCGTTGGCCTGGATCTAAATAAATATTTTGAATGCCGCGACTTGATGTACCATTGCTGGGAGAAAAATCTTTACGGTGGGTTGAAGCGCGTGGAAGAGCAATTGGGAATCGCACGAGCTTCCAAAGGGATCGATGGTATGGAGGCCATGCGCCTGTGGGAACGCTTTCGCCTATATGGAGACGAAAGCGCCCTGCAAATGTTGCTGGAATACAATCGGGAAGATGTTGTGAATCTATGCCACCTGGAAGCCTATTTGGAAGGGCAGCCAGGATAGTTGGTTTAGTTGACTGATAAATCTGCGGAAGCCTGCGGCCTTTTGGCCTCCTCCTTTTTCCATCCGGCGTAATACCTCCTCCTGATTAGCACAACCATAAGGATAATCCCTAACCCGATGAGATCGGTTTTCCATCCCGGCTTGATCAAAAGGAGAGCCGCCATGATGAGCAGGCCGCTTATCCCCAGGCTAAGGTTTCCCCACAACCACCTTTCGAAACCCAGGCCCAAGGCCATGATACCAAGCAGCCCAGTGAGAAAAGCGAGGAGGATTTCGGGGTAGGGGCCCGTAAAGAGGAGTACAGGGTTGTAGATGAACATGAAGGGAACGATGAATCCAACAATGCCCAGGCGGACAGCCGTGAAGCCAACCTGCACCATACTGGCACCTGCTACTCCGGCAGCCGCGTAGGCAGCCAGGGCTACCGGTGGGGTGATGGAAGAGATGCAGGCAAAATAGAAAAGGAACAAGTGCGCGGGCAGCGGCTTTAATCCTAATTGGATTAAGGCGGGCGCGACCACGCTGGCTGCAATGATGTAAGAGGCTGTCGTGGGCAAACCCATTCCGAGTATCAGGCAAACGAGAGCACTTAGCACCAGAATGATGGGAACATTCCCGCCAGCGAGGCTGATCACGCCGCCGGCAAATTTCACCCCCAGCCCAGTCAGCGAGATAGCCCCCACTATGATCCCTGCGCAGGCACAGGCCGCCAGAGGCTCCATGGCGTTTCTCGCGCCCATGCTCAATCCGATCAAAATCTTCTTGATATTAAGTCGGGTCGCTTTGCTGAGCATAGCCACGGGGATGGTGATGAGGATGGAAAAAAGGGCGGCCTTTATGGGAGACGCCCCTGATGCCAGGATGGCAATCAGCATGAGGATGGGCAGGATCAGATGGCCCCTGGCCTTCATGACCCTGGGCACAGCAGGGATGGATTCGTCTGGCAAACCGTACAGACCCATCTTGGTGGCCTCCACGTGAACCATGACGTAAATGGCCCAGTAGTAGAATATGGCTGGAATGGCCGCAGCGATCAGGACTTTCCGCAGAGGGATTCCCAAAAGGTCGGCCATGATGAAAGCCCCGGCCCCCATAACCGGAGGCATGATCTGGCCCCCCGTAGAGGCCACGGCTTCAATGGCCCCGGCGTAAAAGGCGCGGAATCCAGTTTTCTTCATCAGGGGGATGGTAAAGGTTCCGATGGCCATAACGTTGGCGATGGGGCTGCCGGAGATAGTTCCGAACAGAGAGCTGCCGATGATGGCAATCTTGGCCGGTCCACCCTTTGCCCTTCCGGTAAGAGCGAGGGCAATATCGATGAAGAACTGCCCCCCGCCGGAAACATGGAGAAATCCGCTGAAGACGATGAATAAGATGATATAAGTCGCCGAAACCTCCAGGGGTAGCCCGAAGATTCCTTCCATGCTGAACATCAGGGCGATGATCCTTTCCCAGTCATACCCTTTATGCCCGAAGACTCCGGGAATGAAGTCCCCAAATCTGGCGTAGAGCAAAAAGAGAATAGCTGCAATCGGCAGGGTGGAGCCAGTAGTGCGCCGGGCGATCTCGAGGACGATAAGAACCGTAATGATTGCAAAGAAAAGATCCATTTCCGTCGGGTTGGCGGAAATCCTGGTGATCAGAGATTCGTAATTCAGGACGATGTATGTGCAGGCAGATGCTCCGAGGAGAGCAAGAAAGAGATCCCCAAGAGAGATTCTATCCCGCGGGGATGTAGCGAATGCCGGATACTGGCTCATTATGATGAGAATTCCGAACATGAGGTGGATGGAATAAAGGATCCACGGGTTGATGGGATTCACGCCGAGAACATACATGTGGAACAGCGACATGCTCACAGTGATCGCCAAGAGTATTTTTTCGCAAATGCCTCTCAGCTCCCGGCGCGGCTTTTCATCTGTTTTCTCTTTCCTTTTTTTGTCCGTCACGCGAAATTCTCCCCTGCCTCAAGGAGGATGGTAGACTCGAAACGCTCCCAAAGATATTTTTATTGGGGGGGAATCAGATGAGCCGGGATATCCAGCTTCCTTTCTTTATAGTACCTAAGAGCGCCGGGGTGGATGGGTATAACAAGATGTTTCACGTTTTCCGGTACTGTGTAGGTAGCGCTGGCCATTGCTTCCTTAAGCATCCCGGCATTTTCAAAAGTGGCCTTGACGATCGTGTAGACGAGGTCTTCCGGCATGTCCTTATGAGTGATCACGGCGGTCCCCAGTTGCAGGGTCTGGTATCCTCCGTAAGGGAAGTCTCGATAGATACTCTGGGCCATTTTGGTTGTGCGATACATAGGATAGGCCTTGAGGATTTTCGCAAAATCCTCTTCGCTAAACTTGATGAATTTAATCTTTTTGGTTGTTTGCAGAGTCAGAATGGGCCCTGCTGGGTGAGCGAGGTTCAGGATGGCGGCATCAATCAATCCATCCACCAGGCCATCAATAGTGGATTGGAAACTCATGTTGCGGATGTTCGGCTTAATGCCGAGAATGGCCACGAGGTTTCTGGCCACAATATCACCGGTGCTTTGCGGAGGGCCGAAGCTCACATTCTTGCCCGTTAAATCTTTGAGCGTGTCAAGCCGGGTACTCTCCAGGCAAAAAACAACTGTTTCACTGGCATGGATGGGAAAGAGGGCCCGGATGATGTCATATTTGACCCCTTTTGCCCAACCGGTTCCTGTATAGCCTTCATAAGCAATCTCCGGATTGGTCAGGGCAAAATCTACTTTCTTTCTTTGAACGAGCTGAACGTTGGGAACCGTGCCACCAGTTTCCACGGCCACATCGACCTCCGGAACCTTGGCGTTCACGAGCTTGGCCCAGGCTCCTCCCAGGAGATACCAGGGACCCCCGGCAACAGTTGTTCCCACGGAAAGCCTTTTTTTGGCTTGAGCATGGGCGATATCCGCTACTTGCATTTGGAAAAGGACAGATACGAAGAAGCATAACGCTAAGAGAAGAAAAAATTTTTTCATGAAAGTTCCTCCTTTCTTGGGTAAAACGGGCAAAGCCGATCTTTAAGGCCCGCCCTTTTTATTACCGGATGTATTTCTGAGCATCTTCGGGCTTCAGATAATCTCGAAGGTTCACCTGCATGATGCGGGCTTTTTCAAAAATCTTGACGCCAACTCTCTCCTTCTGTTTCAAATGATAAGGAACGGTGGCGTCAATGATCATCTTGGCCTTGGTCAGCCGGGGATTTTCGAGCATATCCCTTATGCCCACAATCGGGGGAATCCGGTATCCTCGCCCTTCTGGAAGAATATGGATCTGGTCTTTCGGGTTGCACCTTGTGGCCATAGCCCATTCCACCTCGTTCATATCATAAATATCGATATCCGGATCAACTAAGATGACGGTGTCCACATGGGTGGAGAAACCAAAGGCTGTGAGAGCCACGTTAATCTGCATCCCCTCCAGTTCATAATGGTTCTTGTTCACTTGAATGATGACATGGTGCCAGTAAGCGCTGCCCGGGGTGAAGGTGGCGTCGACCACGAAATCAGGGAATACATTTTTGATATATCCATAAAACATAGGGGCGTTGGAGATCCGCAAGGCATAATTTTCCTTCGTTCCAGCGACCACCACGTAGGAAAACTTGTTTTTGCGGTAGGTAATCGCCGTTACCTCCATGATGGGTCGCTTGGCCGGGAGGCTGAGGTATTTCAAGTATTCGGGCCAGGGGCCCTCCGTGGTTTCCTCGTACGGAGGGCGAATCTCACCTTCGATGACGATGCTTGCGCAGGCCGGGACTTCCAGATCGATGGTCTGGCATTTCACGAGTTCTACAGGGGTACCGCGCAGGGCCCCGGCCAATCCCAGCTCATCATGGAAGTGGGGGAGTTTGGTGCAGGCAGCCAGATAAATGTCCGGGTGCGCGCCAATCACGACAGCAACAGGAAAGGAAATCCCTCTTCTTTTAGCCCGGTCAAAATGCAAGCCGATATGCGCTTCCTTCCGGATATTCACAACAAGCTTATTGCCCCCGCCCATCATCCCTCGGTACATTCCCATATTACGAATTTTGCGTTCGGGATCTTTAGTGATGATCACAGGCTGTAAATATCGGCCTCCGTCATCCAATCCCGCCTTAATACTGGGGATCAGCTGGAAGAGGTTGAAGTCTTTGAGGAGGACAACCTCCTGGCAGGGGCCTTTATTAACAATCACAGGGGAGATGGGGTTCTCTATAGCCTGGAGATACTTTTCCTTGAATTCGATGGGGTTCTGAGGTAACTTAAGGATCTGGCATACCCTGTTTCGGTCGATGAAAAGATTGGCCCCTACCTGAAAATCATATCCTTTTACCCTGTTGAAGATGATTGGAGGAGCACCTTCCACCTTATCCAGAGCCACTATGATTCCTGCCAGCTCATTTTCTGGATCTACTTCCCGCTCGATGATGAGCAAATCCTTTTTATTCTTGAGCTCCGCAAAAACCTGACTGAGGCCCAATTTTTCATAGGTCTGAGGCATCTTTTTCATGTCTCCTTTCATTTCTATGGAGAAATTGTTTCATCTTCAGACTAAAGTTTTGAAACCCGATTTGTGGTTTAATATATATTAAAAGGCGTTCCTTTAGTCAAGGGTTTAATGCACTCATAGATTATAGAAAATTTGTTGACATCTTAGAGGAGATGTAATATTTTTTCAGGCAAATTAATCCCTCTCAAGGTCATTTCGCTCCCATAAGGGGAATATGGGAAAGATGAGGGGAAAAATAAGGAAGGAGGGGAGATCGATGGATAAGGGAGGCAAGGGATTTATCGTATTGGCAATCGTTTCTTTCTTCTTAGCCCTATCCTGGGCCACATATTCAGGCGTGGCTACTGCTCAGGTGATCAAGATTGGCGTGATTGGCCCGATGAATTTCATGCAGGGCAAGGGACACTGGGATGGGGCCACTCTGGCCGCTGAGGAGATCAATGCCAAAGGAGGCATTCAGGTGGGCAAAATGAAAATGAAAATTGAGCTGGTCAAGGCGGACTCAAACGAGTTTATAAGCATGACCGATGCCACCAACGCCATGGAGCGCTTGATGACTCAGGACAAGGTGAATTTCGTTGTGGGCGGTTTCAGATCTGAGGCTGTCCTGGCCATGCAGGACATTGCCATGGACTACAAGAAACTTTTCTTGGGTTGCGGTGCAGCCCATCCTGAAATCTGCGAGCGAGTGGGCAAGGACTATAACAGGTATAAGTATTGGTTCCGGGTTACCCCTATGCATTCCGGATACCTGGTCAAGGTTTGTTTAATTAATCTGGCAACGGTTAATGGGATTTTGAAAAAAGAGCTGGGTATCGAGAAATCAAAGGTAGCCATCGTTGCTGAGAAAGCGATGTGGATTGATCCGATGATTAAGGCCATCGAGGCAAATGTGCCGAAGATGGGCATGGAAATAGTCGGCACCTGGCGGCCGTCTGATAAAGCAACCGATGTGACCGCCGAGCTCACTGCTGTACAGCGCGCGGATGCCCAGATCATCTTCACCATCTTTTCCGCTTCGGTAGGGATTACCTTTGCCAGGCAGGCAGGGGAACTCAAGATACCGGCAGCCTTTACAGGCATCAATGTAGAGGCCCAGAAGGATGGTTTCTGGGCTGCCACACAGGGCAAAGGCGACTATGCCGTATCCATGGCTACCTTTGTCCGGGGTGTTAGCTATAATGAGTTCACCGAGCCGTTTGTTGAGAAATACATCAGCAGATTCGGCGAGTTGCCGACGTACACAGCCGTTACCTATGACGCCATAAAAACTACCCTAGGTGAGGCAATAAAAGAGGCCGGGACCATTGATGCGGAGAAGTTGATTCCCGTAATTGAAAAGGCCGAGCGTATACCGGTCGCCGCCCCCAAGGCAAAATTTGACAAAAACCACGATCTGGTATTTGGCCCGGGTTATGCGACAGGCATCACCTTTCAATGGCAGGATGGTAAAATGAGAGGCTGGTGGCCGAACGGCTGGGAAGGCGTCACCTATAAAGGAATGGTCCCCTATAAGATACCCCCCTGGATGATCGAAAAATACAAAAAATAGTCTCCCTTTGTACGATCCCCGCCCCTCCTCACGGCGCAAAGAGGGGCGGGGCATTGGTCATGGAAATCGAAATCATCTGAATTGGAACCGAGCGGGTAAGGTTATATGATTCTGGATATAATCATAAGCAGTCTGATCAACGGGAGCGTATATGCCCTTCTGGCCATCGGGTTTTCACTGATCTTCGGGGTGGCCCGTATTGTTAACATCGCCCACACCGCCTTTTACATGCTGGCCGCCTATTGTATCTATTACGGCACTCATAAATTAGGCGTTAATCCAGCTTTGTGCATGCTGGTGGCCATAGTACCGGTGACTTTGATCGGACTCCTCTCCTACAGGCTGTTTGTAGACCCTATACGCGAGCATGAGGCGGCGGTGCTGATCGCCACCATAGCCCTGGCCATGGCCATGCAGGAAATTATGCTCCTCATCTTCACCGGAGACTTTCTGGGCGTGCCGCATCTCATTGAAGGATACCGGGTTGTTTTCGGGGTGAAGATCGCCTATCAACAATTACTGACCTTTGCCGTGGCTCTGTTGGTGTTGGCCGTAGTCTGGGCCTTATTAATGAAAACCAGGCTTGGTCTGGCGATTCGCTCTACGGCTCAGGATAGGGAGGTGGCTAACCTGATGGGTATGAATGAGAGCCGCGTGGCCATGATTACCATGGGTGTCTCTGTCGGGCTGGCCGCTTTTACGGGCGCCGTGATTGCTCCCCTCGCTATCGTTAATCCCTTTATGTGGATGCACCCCCTGATCATGATGATGGCTGTCGTTGTCCTGGGCGGATTGGGCAGTATCAAGGGGAGTTTTGTCGGGGCCTATATCTTAGGATTTGCCGAGGCGTTGGTGGTCTTTTTGATACCCATGGGCGCTTACCTCAAGGGTTCTGTGGCCCTGTCCATTATGATCCTGGTGCTGTTGATTAGGCCGGAGGGCCTTTTTGGCATTGCTTTTGAGGAAGAGAGATAGACATGGACATCCTGAGGTTCTATCTGAGAAAGCTTTACACTATTTTTAGAGGGGAGGTACTCGTCCTCCCCAGCCGGGTTGTTGTTCTTCTTTTCTTTTTAACTCTCCTCCTCTTGCCCATGGTTACCCAGGATCCTTACCTGCTGCGCATCCTGATATTGACCAGCATTTTTGCCATTTTCGCGGCCAGTTGGGATCTCCTGTCCGGTTTTACTGGCCAGATGAATTTTGGGCACGCCCTCTTCTTTGGCGTGGCTGCTTACACTGCCGCTCTTTTGAATCTGCACGCTCGCCTACCTCCCTGGGGTAGTGTCCCCCTGGGCGCACTGGCTGCGGTTCTGACCGGTCTGATTATCGGCGTTCCCTGCCTCAGGCTCAAGGGGACTTATCTGGCCCTGACTACGTTGGCCTTCCCGATTATCCTGATGGGCATTGTCTTCGCCATCCCTCAGGTCACGGGTGGTGAATTGGGAATCTCCGGCCTGGATCGCCTTTCCGGGTCCCGCTTAACTGATTACTATATTGCTATAGTGCTCATGCTGGGTCTGTCCACCATCATGTGGAAGATAACCCACTCGAATACCGGCCTTATTTTCCACGCCATTAGGGAAGATGAGCTGGCCGTGAGGACGGCGGGCATCAACACCACCCGTTATAAGCTTCTGGCCTTTTGCCTCAGTGGTTTTTTTGCCGGCATATCCGGGGGCCTCTACGCCCATTTTATGAGGATTGCCGGCCCCGCCAACCTGGAAGTCACGATGTCCTTCACGGTTGTAATTTGGGCAATTTTCGGCGGGGTGGTCACCATATATGGACCCATAGGGGCGGTATTTATCCTTAATCCTCTGCTGGAGTTTTTGCACTTTTGGCCCAAGCTTCGCATGCTGATGTTCGCTCTTGTCATCCTGTTAATCCTCCTCTATATGCCGAACGGCCTTCTCCCCTGGGTACGTGACAAGATGGAAACGGAGTGTCCCAGGTGCAAAATCAGAAATGTGGCCACGCGGAAAACCTGCCGTGTTTGTACAGCCCAGCTGGGATTAGAAAGGGGAAGATATGGATCCTAAAGAGTTATACCTGTCCAAGCCCTGGCTGAAATATTACCCGAAGGGTGTTCCCAGCGAGGTGGATGTTCCTGAGATATCCGTACCTGAGCTATTTGACCAGAGGGCGGATAAATACGCGAGCAAGACCGCACTGATTTTTTACGGGAATAAGATCAGCTACAAGAAACTCAAGGAGTTGATCGACCGGTTTGCCACTGCTCTGGCTGATCTGGGCGTGATCAAAGGCCAAACCGTGGCCTTGTATCTCTTGAATTGCCCTCAGTATGTTATCGCCTATTTTGCGGCCCTTAAAGTAGGGGCCAAGGTCACTCCCATCAGCCCGGTTTATACCAGCAAGGAAGTGAAGCATCAGCTTGAGGACAGTGAGGCCGGGACGATCATCTGCCAGGACATCCTCTATGATAACATAGAGAAGACCGGCATTTCCCTCAAGAATGTGATCTTGACCAATATCGCGGAGTACCTCCCTCTGCTCAAAAAGCACCTGGGGCAGAGCGCCCTGGGAAAGGTCTATGGGGAAATGCACGTACCAACTCCAAAGTATATGGAAGAGGCCGGCCTTCATCAGTTTCAGAAACTGATCAAGGAACATCCTGCCCAGCCTCCTCAAGTCAGCATCGATCCTAAAAAGGATATCGCCGCCCTGCCCTATACTGGAGGGACGACCGGACTCCCGAAGGCGGCCATCTTGACTCATCATAATATAGTCTCACTTCAGGCCCAGACCGTTTCCTTCTGGCCCATATTTGAGGAAGGTAAAGAGGTGGGCATAGCCTTCTTGCCCTTCTTTCACATCTATGGGCAGGTTGTGGTGATGCTCAATGGCCTGGTTCAGGGCTCCACCCTTGTTCTTTTCACCACTCCGGATGTCGACGATATCCTTTCGGCCATGGAGCGCTACCAGGCCTCCGGCTTCTATGGCGTTCCTACCCTGTTTGAATACCTCAAGGATTATGAAAAAACAGATCGCGTCAACTGGAAGCGACTCAAATTGATCGCCTGCGGCGCAGATACCCTTCATGAATCCACCATTAAAGGCTGGGAGAGACGAACCGGGACTAAGATATTGGAAGGTTACGGCATGACTGAGACTACTGCCGTCAGTCATAGCACTCCCTTTGATCGACCCAAGACCGCTTCCTTTGGGGTGCCCATCCCTGGAGTCACGGCCGCGGTTGTGGATGCCGATGGTACGGAATTCAAGGGGATAGACGAGGTGGGCGAATTGATCCTCCACGGCCCCAACATAATGCAGGGTTATTGGAAGAGACCAAAGGAGTCCGAGGAGGCCATTATAGAGATTGATGGAAAGAAGTGGCTCAGAACCGGGGATCTGGTCAGAATGGACGAGGAAGGGTATTTTCACTTTTTTGATCGTAAACGGGACCTGATTAAATATAAGGGTTATTCGGTCTTTGCCCGGCACGTGGAAGAGGTACTCTATAAACATCCAAAGATCAAAGCAGCCGGAGTGGTGGGTGTACCGGACCCCAAGGTGGGCCAGTTTATAAAGGCCTATGTGGTGTTACAGAGCGATGCCCGGGGTAAGATCTCGGAAGAAGAGATTATTGAATTCTGTCGACAAAATCTGGCGCATTACAAGGTCCCCAAGATTATCGAATTCCGGGGAGAGCTTCCCAAGACAGACGTTGGCAAGGTTTCCCGCCGGGAGCTGAGAGAAGAGGCTGAGGGAACCTGATATGAACCCACCCTTCTTAGAACTGAAAGGTCTCATTAAGGACTTCGGGGGATTGCGAGCTGTGAACGACGTGAGCTTCTCCATAGACCGGAATGAGATAGTGGGTCTGATCGGCCCTAACGGTGCTGGCAAAACCACGCTGGTCCGGCTGATAAGCGGTATTCTGAAACCTGATTCGGGCAGCATCCGCTTTAAGGGCAAGAACATTGTTGGGCTTAAGACCTGGGATATCATAAACTTGGGCATAGCCTGCACCTTCCAGAACATGAGGCCCTTCCGCCGTCTCCCCATTAT
>Ga0315312_1001962_pt1 | contig 14902 bp, 8 predicted proteins | sample TDP7_MG_FD_203629 | JGI IMG/M metagenome (GOLD analysis project Ga0315312, IMG submission 203629) | Freshwater sediment microbial communities from Lake Towuti, South Sulawesi, Indonesia - TDP7 | ecosystem: Environmental > Aquatic > Freshwater > Lake > Sediment | place: Indonesia: South Sulawesi... | reverse complement strand
TTGACCCACGCTGAACTCAAGAAGGTGGAGGGCAAGGCAGGCAACTTCAAGGTCACGCTCTCAAGGCGCTCGAGGTACATCCTCGAGGACAAGTGCACGGGCTGCGGAGTGTGCGCAGAGCACTGTCCCATCGAAGGAACGAACGTATTTGACAGGGACATGGCTCCGAGCAAGGCGATCTATGTGCCCTTCCCCCAGGCAGTGCCATTGATCTACACGATAGACCGTGGCCTCTGCATCGGCTGCGGAGTCTGTGAGAAGTTCTGCGAGGCCAAGGCAATCCAGTACAGCATGGAGCCTGACAAGGAAGAGGTCATCGAGGTCGGCGCGATTATAATAAGCCCGGGATACGAGGTTTACGACGCTGCCAAGAAGGTCGAGTACGGCCATGGCGTGTTCCCGAACGTTCTCACAAACATCGAGTTCGAACGGATGTTGAGTGCTTCTGGACCGACTGAAGGACATGTGATAAGGCCATCGGATGGCGACGTGCCAAGGAAGATCGCCTTCGTCCAGTGCGTCGGTTCCAGGGACGCTCAGACGCCGAACACATACTGCTCGTCATACTGCTGCATGGCTGCACTGAAGCAGGCAGTCATAGCCCAGGAGCACGTCCCTGGTCTGAAGGCCACCATATTCTTCATGGACACGCGTGCCTTCGGAAAGGAGTTCGAGGAGTACCTTAACAGGGCAGAGAACGAGTACGGCGTCACCATTCGCAGGAACAATAGGGTCCCGAAGGTCCAAGAGGACCCCAAGACCAACGAGCTCGTTCTCATCTATCACTCGGGTCCAGAAATCCTAGAGGAGACCTTCGACATGGTCATCCTCTCTGCGGGAGCGAGGCCACCTGCGAGCGCCGAGGCGATGGCCAGGACCCTCGGAATCAAGCTCAACAAGTTTGGTTTCTGCGAGACGGACGATCTGACGCCCGTGGATTCTTCGGTGCCAGGGATTTTCGTTTGCGGGGCATTCTCTGGCCCGAAGGATATCCCGGACTCGGTGGCGCAGGCCAGCGGAGCGGCCGGAAAGGTCGCTGCTCTTCTCTCGGAGGAGCGCGGGAAGCTCGTCACGAAGAAGGAGTATCCAGAGGAGAAGGACGTCTCCAAGAAGGAGCCGAGGATAGGCGTGTTCGTCTGCCACTGCGGCATAAACATAGGTGCAGTTGTGAACGTCCCAGAGGTCGTCGAGTACGCCTCAAAGCTTCCCCGCGTGGTGTACACTGAGAGGAATCTGTACACGTGCTCACAGGACACTCAGAAGAAGATCAAGGAGATGATCGAGAAGCACGACCTCAACAGGGTCGTGGTCGCGAGCTGCACTCCTAGGACCCACGAGCCCCTGTTCCAGAACACAGTAAGGGAGGCTGGCCTGAACAAGTACCTCTTCGAGATGGCCAACATCAGAGATCAATGCTCGTGGGTGCATAGGCTGGAGCCCGAGAGGGCGACAGAGAAGTCGAAGGACCTCGTGCGCATGGCCGTGGCGAAGGCCGCGATGCTCGAGCCCCTGCCTCAGCCAAAGATACCTGTGACACCGTCCGCGCTTGTGATCGGAGGTGGGCTGAGCGGCATGTCAGCCGCTCTGGAGATCGCAAAGGCTGGCTATGAAGTGCATTTGGTCGACAAGGACGGAGATCTTGGTGGACATCTCAAGAACATCTACCATACCCTTGCTGGCGTTGATCCGCAGGACACTCTCAAGAGACTGAAGAAGGACCTCGAAGATCACAAGAATGTCAAAATCCATCTTTCTGACCAGGTTGCGGAGCTCAAGGGCTACATCGGCAACTTCGAGACGACACTCAAGAGCGGCGAGAAAATCAAGCACGGTGCCATTGTTGTGGCCACAGGCGCGATCGAGTACAGCCCGACCGAATACTTGCACGGAAAGCACCCGAAGGTCATCAAGCAGACAGACCTCGGAATGCTCTTGCACGATGGTAAGTTCGAGGCCAACAACGTCGTGTTCATACAGTGTGTTGGCTCCAGGAACGAGGAGCACCCGAGCTGCTCCCGAATCTGCTGCTCTACAGCGATGGCCAACGCAGTCAAGATCAAGACGGAGCATCCGAACACCAACGTGTTCGTGCTTTACAGAGACATCAGGACCTATGGGTTTGCAGAGGAACACTACAACGAGGCCGCGAGGCTTGGAGTGACATTCCTGAGATATGATCCCGCGTCCCCGCCAAAGGTGACTGCGGACCACAACCATGTGATGGTTGAAGTCGAGGAACAGTTCATCGAACAGCCCGTCAAGATCAAGACAGACTACCTGGTCCTGAACGCTGCGGTGCACCCAAACCCAGACAACAGTGAGCTGGCCAAGTTGCTGAAGGTGCCTCTGACGAAGGAGGGGTTCTTCCTCGAGGCGCACATGAAGCTAAGGCCGATTGACTTCGCCACGGATGGCATATTCCTCTGCGGACTGGCGCACTCGCCGAGGCTTATCGACGAGAGCATCTCGCAGGCACTTGCGGCAGCCGCAAGGGTGAACACGGTTCTGTCGAAATCCTTCATCGAGGCCGAGGGCGTCGTGAGCGTCGTCGACGAGGAGAAGTGCATCGCCTGCGGCAGGTGTGAGGAGATCTGCGAGTACGGAGCGCCACGGGTCGAGGAGGTCGCTCCAGGGGTGTTCAAGTCGAAGATCAACGAGGCTCTCTGCAAGGGCTGCGGATCATGTGCAGTCGCTTGCTGCTCCCGCGCGATAAGGCCGAAGCACTTCAAGACAGAACAGATACTCACGATGATAGAAGCTGCGCTCAGGAAGGAGCTTGAGCAGGAGGAAGCCAAGGCATGACGGACGCGAAGTTCGAGCCGAACATAGTCGCCTTCTGCTGCAACTGGTGCTCATACGCAGGTGCAGACCTCGCGGGCGTCTCCAGGATGCAGTATCCTGCCAATGCGAGGATCATCAGAGTCATGTGCTCGGGCCGCGTGGAACCGTACTTCGTCCTGAAGGCGCTCGAACTTGGAGCGGATGGCGTTCTTGTCGCCGGCTGTCACATAGGGGACTGTCACTACGTCAAGGGGAATGTCGAGGCCGAGAAGCGAATGGCCTCTACGATGGAAGTCTTGGACAAACTAGGCCTCGGCAGGAACCGCATGAGGCTCGAATGGATATCCGCCTCGGAGGGGCAGAAGTTCGCTGCCACAATGAGGGAGTTCACTGAGCAGATCCGGGTCATCGGACCGAATCCGCTCCCAAGGGCGCAGTCGAGAAAGAGCAATCTCGCCAACCTGAAGAAGAAGATTGACCAGCTGATTGAAGACACTGGTGCGTTCGACTGTGTCGAGTGCGGCAAGTGCACTACCGTGTGCCCAGTCGCGAAATACAACCCGAACTTCGCCCCGAGGACAATCGTGCTCAAGGCCATGGAGGGCATCGTTGACAATGTCGCGACGAATCGCGATGTTTGGACCTGCGTGACCTGTGAACAGTGCAACGCGATGTGTCCCTACAAGGTCGATTACTCGGGCTTCATCAGGGGCATGAGAGCCGAGGCCTCTGCGTTGGGGAATGAGGCCGTTTGTTCTCAGGGAGGTATCATCCAAGCGGTCATGCGCATCCAGGCGAACAGCAAACTGAAGCAGAACCGCATCGGCTGGATGACGCCCGAGCTCAAGATATCCGACAAGGGCGATGTCTTCTACTTCACGGGCTGCGTATCCTATTACGATTCAATATTCAAGGACAGGGAAGATCTCAAACTCGCTGGCATACCCCAGGCTGCAGTAAAGATTATGAACAGGGCGGGCATTGTCCCGGTCGTCAGCAACGACGAAGTATGCTGCGGACATGACCTCAACTGGATAGGCGACGAGGCCAGCCTTCAGAAACTGATGAAGAAGAATGTCGAGCTCATAAAGGCTTCGGGCGCGAAGAAGGTCGTGTTCTCGTGCCCTGAGTGCATGCGCACTTTCAACTTGGACTACCAGGACTTCATGGGGGACTTCGACTTCGAGATGATGCATATTTCAGAACTGATCGACGATCTCGTGCAAGAGGGCAAGCTGAGGTTCAAGAAGGGCACCGGGAAATTCACCTTTCAGGATTCATGCAGGCTGGGCAGACACCTTGGCATCTTCGACGCGCCCAGGAATGCTCTGAAGGCTGTCGAGGGCACGCAGCTAGTGGAGATGGAGAACACGAGGGACAAGGCTGTGTGCTGCGGCGTCAGCGCGTGGGCCACCTGCGATGAGATATCCCGGAAGCTCCAGGTCGAGAGGCTCAAAGAGGCCAAGAAGTCCGGCGCGGGATGTCTCGTGACAGGCTGCTACAAGTGCCTGATACACCTGAGCTGTGCCATCGTGAACAACAAGACGCAGACGCCAAAGGAGCAGATCGAGATCCCGATCAAGGACCTGAGCGTGGTCGTCGCAGAAGCGCTCGAATGAGCAGTACGGAGAAATACTATGAACCCGCAAGCACAGAAAACGGAGGGAGAAGTGGATAGGTATCTCCTGGTCGAGCTCTCGTGCAAAGACCGGAAGTGCTCCCCGTGCACCTATCCTAACTGCCAGAGATTTGTCAGAACGGTCCCCAAGAAGGTGCCTTTCGAGACCCGAATGACGAAGACGTTCGAGATCAAGAAGCCGATGACGAAGCCTCAGGACACGAGAGAGCGTTTGGTCCTGATCGAGCTCTCCTGCAAGGACAAGAAGTGCTCCCCATGTACCTATCCGAACTGCCAGAGGTTCGCAAGAGAGGTGCAGAAGAAGAAGGCGCCGTTCAAAGTGAAGGTCACGGAAATCGAGAAGGGAAAGGAGGTGCAGAGCCTACTCGCGAAGTGACAGCCATTCAACGAAACACATATTACAAAGTATGGTTTACGGAAAGAGGCTGCCCTGACTCGCAACTGTGACTGGCAAGATAATGAGAATCTGACAAGCAAGGGTCTAAGGAGGTCTTTGGATGGAGAGGTCTGTGATGGTGATCGGGGGAGGAGTCGCTGGGATACAGGCGGCCCTTGACCTCGCTGACAAGGGAATAATAGTCCACTTAATCGAGAAGACGCCCAGCATCGGCGGACGAATGGCACAGCTGGACAAGACGTTCCCGACGAACGACTGTTCGATATGCATTCTGGCACCGAAGATGGCGGACTGCTTCAGCCACCCAAACACAAACGTCATCACATACGCGGAGGCGGTCGGAGTCGAGGGGAAGGCTGGCGGATTCAGAGTCAAGGTGCTTAAGAAGGCCAGGTTCGTGGACGAGACGAAATGCACTGGCTGCGGAGAATGCCTCGAGAAGTGCCCGAGCAAGGTCCCGAACGAGTTCGAGATGGGGCTCGCCAACAGGAAGGCGATATACATGCCCTTCATGCAGGCAGTGCCCAGAGTCATGACGATCGACAAAGAGAACTGCATCATGTTCACCAAGGGCAAGTGCGGGAACTGCAAGAAGGCCTGCAAGAGAGAGGCGATCGACTACGAGATGAAGGACCAGATGCTGGAGATCGAGGTCGGCGCGATAATAGTCGCAACTGGCTATGACGTCTGGGACCCCTCCTCGTCGACGGAGTACGGGTACGGCAAGTACCCGAACGTCTTCACGGCGATGGAATACGAGCGGATGATCAATGCCGCGGGCCCGACCCATGGACACATCGAGCGCAGATCAGACAAGAAGAGACCCATGAAGATGGCGTTCATCCAGTGCGTGGGCTCGAGAAACCCGCAGGTTGGACATCCGTACTGCTGTTCGGTGTGCTGCATGCACTCCACCAAGGAGTCAATGTTGGCACGCGAGCACCACGACGACATGGAGTCGACCATCTTCTACAAGGACATGCGAGCGTGCGCCAAGGGATTCTACGAGTACATCGAAAGGGCCAAGCGCGACTACGGTGTGAGATACATCAACTCAGACGCTACCGTTCAGGAGAACCCCGAAACCCATAACCCGATTGTTGTGTTCGACGTGGGCGGGAGGCAACAGTCCGAGGAGTTCGACATGGTAGTCCTCGCGACCACTCTCGTCCCGAGAAAGGAGACATTGGAGCTTGCCAAGATCCTGGGACTGAAGACCGACGAATTCGGATTCCTGGAATCAACCGACAGGATACTTGACTTCGGCAGGACCGTCGTCCCCGGCATGTACTTGGCCGGCTACTGCGCAGGACCAGCGGACATACCAGAAAGCGTCGCCCAGGGCTCGAGCGCTGCCGCAAAGGCGGTTGAGGTCATGGCACAGGCCACTGCCCAGGCGGGAGGGGCGTGATTTCAGATGGCTGAGAAGACTGAGAGCAAGCAAGGGCCGAGAATCGGCGTGTTCGTATGCCATTGTGGTTCGAACATCGGTGGATTTGTCGATGTTCCGTCGGTCGCGGAGTACGCGAAGACGCTCCCTGACGTTGTCTACGCTACTGACAATCTTTACACTTGCGCCGAGGATGGTCTGAACGACATAAGGGAAGGGATCAAGAAGCACAACCTGAACAGGGTGATAGTGGCCAGCTGCACTCCAAGAACCCACGCGCCGCTATTCCAGGCGACCTGTGAGAGCGCAGGCCTGAACAAGTATCTGTTCACATTCGTCAACATCCGCGAGCAGTGCTCTTGGGTGCACATGAAGGAGAAGGACAAGGCGACCAAGAAGGCCAGGGATCTGATCAGGATGGGCGTCGCCAGGGCGAGGCTGCTCGAGCCGCAGGAAGAGGAGAAAGTCGATGTGACCGCCGCAGCACTGGTGATAGGTGGTGGGGTATCTGGCATGACTGCCGCGATGTCTCTGGCAGACATGGGATTTCCGGTTCATCTGATCGAGAAAGAGAACGAGCTTGGCGGCTTCGTGAGGAATCTGAACAACCTCTACGTCACAGAGAAGAGCGCAGCCGAGACCATCAAGCCGCTCATCGAGGAGGTCGGGGCGCACAAGAACATCAAGCTCTACATGAACTCCACGCTCAAGGCGGTTCAGGGGTTCATCGGCAATTACGACATCGTCATAGGAACCAAGGGCGCAGAGGACACGAAGGCGAAGGTCGGAACAATCATAGTCGCAACGGGTGCCCTCGAGTTCGTTCCTGAGGGCCTGTACGGATACAACCAATACCCCAACGTCGTCACGCTGACCGAGTTCGAGATACTCTGCAAGAAGAAGACGCTCCCGAAGCTCAAGAACGTCGCATTCATTCAATGCGTCGGCTCGAGGGGCCAGGTCAAGAGCTACTGCTCAAGAATCTGCTGCAACGTCGCTGTCAAAAACGCGATGAACATAGTGGACAACTACGAGAACATGCTCGGCCTGATGGAGAAGGAGGGCACGGTCGTCGAGAAGATACCTGTCGAGCAGAAGGCCCCCGAGGAGATCCTTGAGCGCAGGCGCAGAAGGCGCGGACGCGAGAGAGGTGAGGAAGCTGGGGCTGAGGAGGTCAAGCTCGGGCCTTCTGAGAAAATAGAAATCACCGTGTTCAACAGGGACGTCATGGCCTACGGCGTCGAGCACGAGCTGACCTACAACAAGGCGAGGGAGAAGAGAATCAAGTTCGTCAGATACATCCCGGAAAACGCGCCCAAGGTCTTCATGGAAGGAAACCAGCTGACAGTGGGCTACTTCCACGAGACCCTGAAGCTCGAGAGGACGATGGCTGTCGACATGGTCATCCTGTCGACACCATTGGTCGCCCAGCCAGATGCCGGCGAGCTGTCGCAGAAGCTCAAGGTACCCCTGGGCCAGGAAGGGTTCTTCCTGGAGGCGCATGTGAAGCTGAGACCAGTTGACTTCGCGACGGACGGCATCTATGTCTGCGGGACTTGCAGAGGTCCATCCGATATCACGGAATGTGTGACGCAGGCGGCCGCAGCGGCGTCAAGGGCTGCGATACCTCTCAGCAAAGGCTACGTTCTCGCTGAGGCAATTGCCTCAGATGTGGACACAGACTCGTGTGTAGGGTGCGGAATCTGTGCAACGCTTTGCCCGTACTCGGCAATCACGGTGGAACGCGGTCCCAAAGGTATGAAGGCAAAGGTGATCAAGGCTGCATGCAAGGGCTGTGGTGCGTGCGGAGCAGGGTGTCCTGAGAAGGCCATCACAATGCTGCACTATACAGATGAACAACTCATCGTCGAAGGTTTGGCGGGGATCAAAGAGGTGGTCCTGTGAAGAACGAGAAGGACGAGGTGAACGCAATAAGGACCGCTTGGCTGTTCAAGAAACACTTCTCAACTCTGCCGCGTTGGGGGAGAGTCCAGCATGAGAGCTTGGAGATGGCAGAGACCTCGCTGCCCAATGTAGATGCTGAGACAAAGAGTCTGATACTGAGGAACCTCCTCATCGCGTTGCGCTGTCACACTTGCGAACGAAGACTGACCGACGAGTGCAATTTCATGCTCTGCGTGCGTGGGCTCATGTCAGGCACAATAGGGAGGTAGAAAGATGCCCTTCGAACCGAAACTCATAGGTTTCATGTGCAATTGGTGCAGCTATGCTGGCGCGGATCTCGCTGGAGTGAGCAGGTACCAATATCCGCCAGAAATAAGAATTGTCAAGGTCATGTGCAGCGCACGCGTTGACCCGGACATCGTCCTAGAAATGTTCATTCAGGGCGCGGACGGTGTGTTTGTTGGCGGATGTCATATTGGCGACTGCCACTACATCAAGGGCAACTATTTCGCGCAGCAGCGCATGAAGGTCGCCAGGAGACTTCTGGCAAAATGCGGCTTCGAGCCGGAGCGCTTGAGGCTCGAATGGGTGAGTGCATCAGAAGGAGAACGTTTTGCAAAGCTCATGACGGAGTTCACAAAGCAGATCTCTGAGCTCGGTCCAAGTCCAGTGAGTGGTGAACATCCTGACATCAAGAAACTCAGGCTTCTGTTCGCAGCGAAAAATGTTGTCGAAGACGTCAGGATTCGGTCTCTGCTCGGCAAATATGTCGAGTTCTCCGAGAAGGGGAATGTCTTCGGAAAGAAGATACCCGAAGAGGAACTGGATGCATTGCTCGACTCAGTAATGGATGACGAATTTGCGCGAATAGAGATATTGCTCGCCGCATCTGATAGGCCAGTTTCTGTGAAAGAACTTGCAGCAACTCTGAATCTGCCCGCAACAAAGATCTTGCAGCATATTGTGACGCTCAAGGATCGCGATTTGGTGAGGCTCTCTCGCATAGAAGGCGCAACGCCCCTCTACCGGAGCGCACAGAGCTTTGGGATAGGAGGTGCGTGAGATGACGGACAATCCTGTCGGTGCAGTCCTCGTAGTTGGCGGTGGCATTGCTGGTATGCAGGCATCTCTCGACTTGGCTGACTCGGGATTCAAAGTCTATCTTGTGGACAGGAGTCCAAACATCGGTGGCGCGATGGCGCAGCTCGACAAGACCTTCCCCACGAACGACTGCGCCATGTGCATCATGGCACCCAAACTTGTGGAAACGGGAAGACATCACAACATCCAAATAATATCAAACGCCGAGGTCGAGTTGGTCGAAGGGGCTCCGGGAGATTTCAGGGCAACGATCAGAAGGCGCACGAGACGAGTACTGGAGGACAAATGCACCGGCTGTGGGGTTTGTACGCAGCGCTGCCCAATAGAGGTTCCGGATGAGTACAACAAGGGTCTGAAGCTCAGAAAGGCCATTTATGTGAAATACTCTCAGGCGATACCGCCGACGCATGTGATCGATCAGGATCACTGCATTGGCTGCGGAATCTGTGCAACCCAATGTGAGGCCGAGGCGATAGAGTACTCTCAGAAGGAGACAATCGTGGAGATGAGAGTGGGCGCAATCGTTCTCGCTCCAGGGTATGAGGAGTTCAATCTGAATCTCAAGCCCGAATACGGCTACGGCAGATTTCCGAACGTGATCTCTTCTCTGGACCTTGAGAGAATGCTGTCGGCAACCGGGCCTTATGGTGGCCTCGTCCTCAGGCCGAGCGACGGAGAACTCCCTCGGAAAATCGCGTTTATCCAGTGCATAGGATCGCGCGACAAGCAGATAGGAAATACATACTGCTCTTCTGTCTGTTGCATGTTCGCAATAAAAGAGGCAATAATCGCACAGGAGCACACGCCCGGCTTGAAGCCCTACATATTCTTCCTTGACATCCGGGCATTCGGAAAGGAATTTGACGAATACTACATCCGTGCGGAAGAGGCCCACAGCATAAAGTTCGTCAAGAACAACCGCATCGCCAAAGTGGAAGAAGACCCAGCGACGAAGAATCTGACTGTTTGGTACCTGGATGGCGAGGACCTCAAGAGCGAAGAGTTTGACATGGTGGTCCTTTCCGTTGGCACATCGCCTCCCAAGGATTCGGATCGGATGAACCGTGTTTTTGGCATCAACCTCAACAAATACGGCTTCGCGAGCACGAGCATTTTCTCCCCGCTGGAGACAAACGTGCCGGGGATATACGTCTGCGGAGCATTTTCAGCGCCAAAGGACATCCCTGACTCAGTCTCGCAGGCAAGCGGCGCAGCAGCGAAGGCATCATCTCTGATTTCGAGCGCGCGAGGAACGCTCGTGACTGAGCGCGTCTTCCCGCCCGAGACGGACACTGTTGGGCAGGAACCTCGTATTGGCGTGTTCGTCTGTCACTGTGGCATCAACATAGGCGGTGTTGTGCGCGTCCCAGAGGTCGCAGAGTATGCAAGAAAGCTCCCAAACGTCGTCTACGCCGAGGAGAACCTATACACATGCTCCCAGGACACCAACGAAAAGATAAAGCAGAGGATAAAGGAGCACAACCTGAACCGTGTGATCGTAGCGTCGTGTACTCCGAGAACCCATGCACCACTGTTCCAGAACACCGTTCGCCAAGCGGGGCTCAACATGCATCTCTTCGAAATGGCGAACATACGAGACCAGTGCTCATGGGTTCACACCCACGAGCCGGACAAGGCAACGGAGAAGGCCAAGGATCTCGTCCGGATGGCCGTGGCAAAAGCGAGATTGCTCGAGCAACTGCCCCGCATCACTGTTCCCGTGAAGAAGAGCGCGCTCATACTCGGCGGCGGGCTGTCGGGAATGACTTGCGCAGTTCAACTTGCGGAAGAAGGCTATGAAGTGCACATAATCGAGAAAGAGAAGGAGCTCGGTGGAATCCTCAGACGCATACGCTACACATTGACCGGAGAAGATACGCAGAGAGAACTGAAGAAGATGATCGAGAGTGTGAAAGGCAACGAGAGGATTCATGTTCATACGAATGCGCTTCTCAGGGAATTGAGCGGCTATGTCGGCAACTTCGTTGCCACTGTCACCGTCAATGGAAAGGAAGAGAAGATAGATTCTGGCGTAGTCGTAGTTGCAACTGGCGGAGTGGAATACAAGCCGGAAGAGTACCTGTATGGTAAGCATGACGGGGTCAAGACTCAATTGGAGTTCGAAGAACTCCTCGCCAAGGACTCGGCCGCAGCCAAGAAGATGAGGAACGTCGTGATGATTCAATGCGTCGGCTGCAGAACAAGAGAGCGGCCCTACTGTTCCCGTGTATGCTGTACCGAGACGATCAAGAATGCACTCAAGCTGAAAGAGCTGAACCCGGCCGCGAACGTGTACATCCTGCACAAGGATGTCCGCACATATGGATTCCGCGAGGATTTCTACTCGGAGGCCGCAGAGAAGGGAATAATGTTTGTCAGATACTATGATGACTCCTTGCCCATCGTGACAATGGAAAAGGGGAAGTTGCGGGTAGAGGTGTTTGAGCATTTCCTGGGCGAGCACGTTGTCGTGAGACCGGACATACTGATGCTTGCGGCTGCGACTCTTCCCAACCCCGACAATGAGGCTCTCGCAAAGATCCTCAAGGTACCGCTTAGCAAGGACAAGTTCTTCCTTGAGGCACACATGAAACTACGTCCCGTGGATTTTGCCACGGACGGCATCTATCTCTGCGGACTGGCTCACTCGCCCAAGTTCATAGAGGAATGCATCGCGCAGGCATCCGGCGCAGTTGCACGTGCCTCAACTATTCTCTCGAAAGACACCTACGAGGTCGAGGGAATAGTCTCCCAGGTGAACGAAGAGAAATGCACGGGCTGCGGCACTTGCATAACAATCTGCCCATACGGTGCAATGGAAAAGAATGCAGAGGGTATTGCGAAGACTAACATCGTCCTGTGCAAGGGCTGTGGCACCTGTGTTGCATCATGTCCCGAGAGAGCCATACGGCTGCCCGGTTTCACCGATGAGCAACTCACTGCTCAGGTTGCAAACGCTGTCAAGGAAACCAATGGCGTGAAGGAGGGGGTCTAGATGGCCTTCGAACCACGCATTGTTGGCTTTCTCTGCAACTGGTGCAGCTATGCGGGTGCGGATCTGGCTGGAGTCTCGAGGTTCCAGTACCCGCCGAACATCAGGACAATTCGCGTGATGTGCTCAGGCAGGGTTGATCCTGTCCTCATAGTTGAAGCTCTGATTCAGGGCGCAGATGGTGTCCTCGTCGGAGGATGCCATCCCGGAGACTGCCATTATCTGACAGGCAACCTCCAGGCTGATTGCAAGATTGGCCTCGCAAAGAGGATCCTTGAGCTCGCAGGTTCTGACCCACGGCGAGTGCGGCTTGAGTGGGTGAGTGCTTCTGAAGGACAACGATTCGCCGATCTCATCAGAGACTTCACAGGAGAACTCGAGAAACTGGGCCCAAGCAACGCGGGCAAGATAATGAATGGCTTGGTGGCAGTACGCAATGCCCTCAGCGATTTCAGATTGAGGGCCCTTGTGAGCAATGAGCTGAAGATTGTCGAAGAGGGAAATGTCTACGGGGACAAACTAGGCAAGGAGAAGCTTCTGGACATCATATACAATGCCACAAAGCAGGAATTCGAGAGATCATTGATCCTTCTGCTTACGAAGAACAACAACATGTCCGTGAAGGACCTCTCGAAGAAGATGAATGTTCCAACGGATCGAGTGCTGGAGCACATAGTCGTCCTGAGGCAGAAGAATCTCATAGCCATGGACCACCCAGAGGGATTCACACCGACATACCGAACGATAGAGATCGGGGGTGAGCAGTGATGGCAGCGACCGACAAGATCGGAGCGGTCATGGTCGTCGGCGGCGGCATCTCAGGGATGCAGTCCGCTCTCGATCTTGCTGACTCCGGATACAGGGTGTACCTGGTCGAGAAGCAGCCGAGCATAGGCGGAGTGATGGCACAGCTCGACAAGACCTTCCCCACCAACGACTGCGCCATGTGCATCATGGCTCCGAAGCTGGTCGCGACGGGCAGGCACCACAACATCGAGCTGATAACAAACGCAGAGATCGCGAAGCTCGACGGTGAGGCGGGCAACTTCAGCGTGATAGTGAAGCAGCATGCCTTCAGAGTGGACCCGAAGAAGTGTACTGGCTGCGGCAGCTGTGCGCAGAAATGTCCGATCGAAGCGTCCAACGAGTTCGACGAGAACACCAAGGTGAGGAAGGCGATCTACGTGAGATACCCGCAGGCCGTTCCGTTGGTCTACTCGATCGACCCGGACAAGTGCATCGGCTGCGGGATATGTGCTGAGGAGTGCAAGGCGAAGGCTGTGGAATACGACCAGAAGGAGAAGGTGCTTGAGATCAAGGTCGGCTCTGTCATCGTCTCCCCAGGCTTCGACGAGTTCAATGCGCGGCTGAAGACAGAGTACGGGTATGGCGTGTACAAGAACGTCGTCACGAGCATCGAGTTCGAGAGGATGCTCTCGGCCACGGGACCGTACATGGGCACTGTTCTGAGGCCTTCCGATGGCGACATACCGGAGAAGGTCGCGTTCATCCAGTGCGTCGGATCCAGGGACGAGCACTGCGGAAACGAATACTGCTCGAGCGTATGCTGCATGTACTCCATAAAGGAGGCGGTCATCGCCAAGGAGCATGGCGGTGACATCAAGCCCTCAATATTCTTCATGGACATGAGGGCTTTCGGCAAGGAGTTCGACGAGTACTACAACAGAGCACAGAACGAGTATGGAATCAAGTTCGTCAGGTCGAGGATCGCTGCCGTCTCGGAGGATTCGAGGACGAAGAACCTGAAGCTCAAGTACGTCGAGAACGGCGAACCGAAGGCGGAGGAGTTCAACCTCGTCGTCCTGGCCGTTGGACTCAGGCCACCTGCGGACGCCGAGAACCTGAGCAAGATCATGGAGTTCAAGCTGAACGACGACGGGTTCGCACAGACGAGCGTGTTCGCGCCGGTCGAGACCACCAGGCCGGGGGTATTCGTCAGCGGCGCGTTCTCTTCACCAAAGGACATCCCGATGACAGTCGCGGAGGCGTCGGGTGCAGCTGCGAAGGCCGGCACCGAGATCGCTGGGGCGAGGAACACCCTTGTCACAAAGAAGGAATACCCGCCCGAGACGAGTGTCGAGGGCCAGGAGCCCAGGATAGGCGTCTTCGTCTGCCACTGCGGGATCAACATCGGCGGCGTCGTGAAGGTTCCAGAGGTCATGGAGTATGCGAAGACGTTGCCCAACGTGGCTTACGCTGAGCAGAACCTATACACCTGTTCCCAGGACACGCAGGAGAAGATCAAGGAGAAGGTCAAGGAGCTGAAGCTGAACAGGGTGGTGGTGGCGAGCTGCACGCCAAGGACTCACGAGCCACTGTTCCAGAACACCATCAAAGAAGCGGGCCTCAATGCCTATCTTTTCGAGATGGCAAACATCAGGGACCAGTGCTCGTGGATACACATGCATGAGCCGAAGGCCGCCACCAAGAAGGCGAAGGACCTAGTCAGGATGGCGGTCGCGAAGGCGAGGCTACTCGAGCCGCTGCAGAATCTGACAATGAACGTCAACCAGCAGGCATTGGTAGTCGGCGGAGGGGTTTCTGGCATGGTCGCAGCACTCGAGCTCGCGAAGCAGGGCTTTAAAGTGCACCTGGTCGAGAGAGAGAAGGAGCTCGGAGGAAATGCAAAGAAGCTTCACTACCTGCCATCGGGCGACGACCCCGCAGCGTACGTGA
>Ga0315312_1001960_pt1 | contig 14924 bp, 13 predicted proteins | sample TDP7_MG_FD_203629 | JGI IMG/M metagenome (GOLD analysis project Ga0315312, IMG submission 203629) | Freshwater sediment microbial communities from Lake Towuti, South Sulawesi, Indonesia - TDP7 | ecosystem: Environmental > Aquatic > Freshwater > Lake > Sediment | place: Indonesia: South Sulawesi... | reverse complement strand
GTGCCATTGATCATGCGGTCATTCATGGAAATAACAAGATTAAGGCCGTCGCGGTGGTCGCAGATCATCCGTCTATCCAGAATCTAGCACCGTGCGGTGCATGCAGGCAATACATAAAGGAGTTCGCGGACGGCGACATATGGGTCGTGATGGCCATGGCGAAAGGTGGCTCAATCCAGAAGCATACAAGACTGAAACGGAAGATAGGTGAAATGTTGCCTTATCCCTACCGCACAAACGCGTTCGACACTCAAACAAGCCTCCAAGATCTTGTCCAGCAGTAGTTGCCCACAGACCAGTTCAGCACCCACATTCTGTCTTAACTGACCGTTAGCCCATTGCGGAAGTGGCAAAGTAGCCTACTGCATAATGTAAAGTCGTCGAAAGCCAATCTGGTCCGACATTAAGCATGGGTGACCTTTAAGTACAGTAACAAGGTTTTGGAGCCTCAATTCGAGAAACCACTATTCGGTCGGGATCTGACTGTTGAAAGACAGAATGAAGAGAATTCTCGTAACAGGTGCGTTCGGCCAAATCGGCTCAGAACTGACGATGGAACTCCGCAAGAAATACGGCAATGATGATGTGGTGGCGGTTGGGCACAAAACGAAGCCCAGTGAGAAGCTGCTCAACTCTGGCCCCTTCGGCTTCGCCGACGTGAGCAAGAGAGAGGCTGTCGAAGAGTTTGTGAAGAAATATGACATTGATACGATCTACCATTTGGCAGCGGTCCTGTCAGTTGTGGGCGAGAAGAACCCGCAGCTTGCTTGGGAAGTCAACATGAAAGGGCTCTACAACGTTCTTGAGATCGCTAGAGAGAATGGGCTTATTCGGGTCTTCTGGCCAAGTTCCATCGCAGTCTTCGGCCCGGAAACTCCTCGCCGGAACGCACCGCAGGAGACTGTGCTGCGGCCCAGAACGATCTATGGCGTCACCAAAGTCACCGGTGAGCTGCTTTGCAACTATTACTTCAGGCGATTCGGTGTTGATGTTCGAGGCGTCCGCTATCCGGGCATAATCAGCAGCGAGACTCCTCCAGGAGGCGGCACAACAGATTACGCTGTGGAAATATTCTATGAAGCGATTAGGCACAAGCGATACACGTGCTTCGTAAGAGAGGACACAACCCTTCCGATGATGTATATGCCCGACTGCATCAGGGCCGCGATACAGCTGATGAAGGTTGACCTATCTCAACTCAAGCACCACTCCGATTTCAACTTGGGAGGCATGAGTTTTTCAGCGGGACAACTGGCCAGAGAGATTAGGAAGCACATTCCAGAATTCACATGTGAATTCAAACCTGATTTCAGGCAAGAGATCGCCGACTCTTGGCCCATGTCAATTGACGACAGTGCTGCCCACGAAGAGTGGGGATGGAGATCAAGCTACGACCTAGCTACCATGACAAAAGACATGCTCGAGAAGCTGAAAAGACGATACATGGAAGGGCAACTCAGGTAACGCGAGAACTAGCCGGAGCTAGCCCCGCTCCACGCCGCACAATCGAATGATGCTATGAGGACAAATAGCTTTATGGCCTAATCTGCCTCCGAATCTCTTGAGAGGTCGTTGTGAGATGAGAGATCCCGTAGGCTTCCTGAGGCAAGAGTATGAGCAATTGGTCAGGGATCAGTTAGACTGGAAACTCAGGATTCTGCAAAGTAGTAGCTCACCAAGGTCTCTTGTAGACGGAAAAGAAGTTCTCATGCTTTGCTCAAACAATTACTTGGGCCTAAGCAACCATCCAAAACTGAAGAAGGCAGCGATCGAAGCTATTGAAAAGTACGGCGTGGGATCCGGATCGGTTAGGCCAATCGCCGGAAACATGGACATACATATGAAGCTTGAAGAGAGACTAGCAAGATTCAAACATACGGAGGCATCACTGACTTTCTCAGCTGGTTTCACAGCGAATCAGGGCCTTATCCCTCAGTTGGCCGACGAGGGCGATTTGATAATCAGCGACGAGTTGAATCACGGAAGCATCATCGATGGAGTTCGACTCTCAAAGGCTGACCGAGCGATCTACAAGCATTGTGACACAGACGACTTAGCTAGAGTCTTGGACAAGGCGGAAGCGAAGAACTATCGCCGGATCCTGATAATAACTGACGGCGTCTTCAGTATGGACGGCGATATGGCTCCGGTTGACAAGATGGTGAAATTGGCAGAGCAGCATGGAGCAATGACCTATGTCGATGATGCCCATGGAGATGGAGTCCTAGGCGAAAAGGGTCGTGGCATCACCTCTCACTTCAAGGTGGAGGGCCGAGTCCACGTAGAAATGGGAACCTTCTCAAAGGCCTTCGGTGTCGTTGGCGGATATATCGCAGGAAGCAGGAACCTAGTCAACTACGCCTTCAATAAGTCGAGAAGCTGGCTCCTAAGCGCTTCTTCTCCGCCACCTGTGGCAGCGGCTTGCATGGCCGCGATCGAAGTCGTGGAAAGCGAGCCACAACACTTGGAAAACCTATGGAAGAACACTCGATACTTCAAGAAGGCCTTGAAGGATTTGGGTTTTGACGTAGGCCAAAGTCAAACGCCTATCACGCCGGTTATAGTCGGTGAGAGCGCGAACGCAAAGAAGATGAGTATGAGGCTTTTCGAGGAGGGAGTATTCGCGCTCCCAATCGTCTATCCGATGGTGGCTAGGGACAAGGCTCGCATAAGGACAATGATGAACGCCGCTCTCCAGCAGGAACATCTCGACTATGCGATCAATACGTTCGAAAAGGTCGGTAAAGAGCTGAAGATAATCTAGGTCAGCGCCTAGCCTACCAAGACCGGCTTCATATCAAGCATCATCCTCTGGGCAGATGGCTCAGTAGTTTTCGCAGAAGAGTTCAAAGTAGGCTCGGGCGTGAGCGCAGACAGGACACTTCTCCGGGGCTTCCTTGGCTTCAAGGACATGGCCGCAGTTACGACATTTCCACTTGACGACGGACGGCTTATTGAACACTTGGCCAGTCTCAACATTGCTGAGAAGCTTCAGGTATCTTCGCTCATGGTGCACTTCGACAGATGCGACATGGCGAAAGGTGTCGGCCACCTCTCTGAACCCTTCTCTGTCTGCGATGTCTGCGAAGTTGGGATACAAGGTTCCCCATTCCAGCTTTTCGCCCGCAGCAGCAGCCTTCAGATTCTGGGCAGTGGTTCCAATTATCCCGGCCGGATACTTCGCAGTGATCTCAACCTCTCCGCCCTGAAGCAGTTTGAAGAAGAGCTGCGCATGTTCCTTTTCGTTGTCAGCGGTTTCAGTAAAAATAGCTGAGATCTGCTCGTAGCCCTCTTTTCGGGCTGCACTAGCAAAGAAGGTGTATCTAGTTCTTGCTTGAGACTCACCTGCAAACGCCGCTAGAAGGTTCTTCTCAGTCTCACTCCCTTTCAGTTCCAAGATCAATCTCTCCTAAAGTGGACTGGAACCTTATTCTTCGAGTAAATTAACGTTGCTTGATTCGACAGGTTGCTGTTTGGGCGTGAATTGGTCAGCGCGATTCCCTCCGGGATCAAGTAGCCAAGCTACTCCCGTTAAGCGCGATATGGAAACCAAGCTTGCGATTGGGAAAGGAGATGGTCTCCTAGGACACGAGGTAATATCGTCGGAAGAACGGGTGCGCCTCTCTTCTTCGGGCTAGAACTCTGGCAAGCCCGAGACCAGCTATGAACCCTCCCACATGAGCCCAATAGGCTACTGAAGCGTCTGTTGCCAACAGACCCAAGCTCAGCTGGTAAAGAAACCAGAATCCAATCAGAACGTAAGCCGGCAGTCTGATCAGACGGACAAATATGCCGAACGTAACGGCTGTCCTGATTCTGACGCTCGGAAATAGGTAGATGTATGCTCCCAGCAGGCCTGATATCGCTCCAGAAGCTCCGATAGAAGGAACAATCGAACTCCAGTCCGAAACCAGATGGAGCAGAGACCCCGCAAATCCACAGATCAAATAGAAGGCTAGATACGGCACATGACCGCAGAGATCTTCCACATTGTCTCCGAAAATATACAGGTACAGCATGTTCCCCGCGAGATGTAGGATGCCTCCATGTAGGAACATGGAGGTTAGGAACGTGTAGTAGGTTCCTTGACGAACAATTGCGTTCGGCACGAAACCAAATGTCCGGATCATCTGCGCGGAGAGTCTCGGATCGATAAGGAGTTCCCAGAGAAATACCGCAACATTGGTTGTGATGAGAGCCCAAGTAATTATGGGCATTATTCTTGTGGGATTTTCGTCTCCGAGGGGAATCATGGAATCACTGTAACCATGACGCTGTTATGAGGGTATTCGGAGCTGTCTGTTTACCGGATTATAAAGGTCTTCCAAAGAACATTTCGAGTCTATATCACAGGTAGGAATTGACTCATAAGATCCATGATGTGGCCAGCGTTTCTGAAACTCAGCAACGGGTCTACTTTTATAGCTGGCCAACGCGGGTTCAATCACAACCCTAGACAACAACGCGAAGCCGCCCGGGTAGCCAAGCCAGGTTAAGGCGATGAGAGGCGAAAACCCTCTCGCAAGCCTCGAGATCTGAACTTGAATGGGCATAGACTGGCTAGCCATTGGCCCTACGGGCCGCATGGGTTCGAATCCCATCCCGGGCGCCAGTCCTCTAGTCCGTCCACCACGAATCCTGCGCGATATTCTTAAATCGCCCTTGGAGCGACGGCTTGAGAATAAGACGCGGGGAGAACACGGCAAGCGGGCGCATGTGGTGAGGATAGGAAGACAAGCAGTAGCCTTCATGGCCGGATTTCTTGCAATAGTTGCGGCGTACTGGTTGGTGATGAACTTTGTTGAGAATCCTGAGATCTCCTCCCTGCCCTATTACACCTTCAGAACTCTCTTGAGAATCACAATAACTCTGGGGATCTCGGTTGCTTGGGGTGTGCCCTGTGGAATACTAGCCTCGACGAATAAAACGGCTTCAGTCATACTTGTGCCATCCATTGACCTGTTACAGTCCATTCCGATACTAGGCTACTTCCCTGTCATAGTATTGTTCTTCATATCGCTCTTTCATGGGGGCGAGATTGGAATTGAACTCTCGGCAATATTGCTGCTTTTTACGTCTATGGCTTGGGCTATATTCTTCGGCGTTGTGGGTGCGGTCAAAGGAATCCCCGTGAACATAATCGAGGCGGCTCAAAGCTTCGGGGTAACAGGTTTCAAGTACATTCGCCACGTGATCCTCCCAGCAATCGTTCCCGCCCTGATTTCCGGATCCACACTTGCTTGGTGTGACGGCTGGTTCTTCATGATAGCTGCTGAGTACATCGTCTACTTGGGCACCACTTACTCGGTTCCAGGGCTGGGATCTTACTTGGCCAAGGCAGCATACGTCTACAACGATCTGAATCTCTCCGTGATAATTCTGGTCTTGATTACCGCAATAGTCTTTTACCTTAACTCCTTCACGTGGCACAGGCTCATGGAAAAGGCCGCCACGGGCACGTACAAGCCGGTCGCAAGAATAGGCCTTTCAGGCCTCGGAAAACTTGGAGTGGTTCGGCCGAGATGGTTGCATCTGGGTGATCGGATCCACAGGCCGAAGTCGCTGATCTTGGCATCCAAGTGGGTGAAGCGATACACTCGCCTGGAGAAGGCTGTCGCCCTCGCCATATCATTGGCTGCCGCGTTCTTGATCATCTACTCTGTGGCTGGGCAGATCCCCAGCGAGGCGAGTTTCCACGAAGCTTTCGCGGACCCAGAGTTTCTGAATCTTCCCGTTTATACGGCCTTGACATTGGGTAGGCTTGCAGTCGCCTATGTTATTTCTCTGGGCATTGCCTTGGGAATGGGTGTTTTGGCTGCTGAGCATAAGAAGTTTGCAGCGATCTTCTATCCGATATATGATGTCGGACAAGCCGTTCCGATCTTGGCGTTGTTTCCCATATTCTTTGTCTATCTCAGTCGAGTCTTCGGAGGTAGACTTGGCTTGGAGATCACCGCAATCGTCGTTTTGGTCTTGGATATGATATGGTACATGTTCCTCAACGTTGTTGGCGCCGTCAAGAGCATTCCCAGCGAGATCAGGGAGGTTGGCCGTCTCTTCGGGTTCAAGGGTCTAAGACGCATTACCCACATTGTGATTCCGGCAATCTTGCCCGCCATTGTCACAGGCAGCATTCTATCTTGGGGAACTGGATGGAACACCATAATCTTTGCTGAGTACATGCCCTACGAAACGGAGCTGTCCGGTGGGCAACCTCTCTCGCTCCCGGGACTAGGGTCATATCTCGACAGGACTGGCTATCTTTCGCCTCCAAAAGGAAACACTTTGCGGCTCCTCTTCCTGTTAGGCGAGATAGCCGCCATTGTACTTGCAATGGAAGGACTGGTATGGAGGAAGTTACTGAGAAAGTTCGAAAAATATCGAGTTGAGGTATGACTCTTGGCAGTGATTGAATCAAAACATGTAGCAAAGAGTTTCCAACTGGAGAAGTCCAAGATCTCAGTCCTTGAGGATATCGATTTTTCAGTTAGCGAAGGCAACTTCGTCTGTTTAGTGGGGCCATCTGGGTGCGGTAAGTCCACTTTGCTAAGAATAATTGCAGGCTTGGAACATGCTGATTCAGGCGAGGTTCTTTTTCATGACCAACCTCAGACATCTCCCACTCCGAAAATCACCATGATCTTCCAGCTCTTCGGGCTACTTCCATGGAAGACTGCACTGGAGAATGTCGAGGTCGCCTTAGAGATTCTGGAGTTGAAGAAAGGAGAAAGATTTGAAATTGCCAAGTCCTATCTCAGAATGGTTGGCCTGGAAGGCTTTGAGAATACCTATCCTCATGACCTTTCAGGAGGAATGAAGCAGAGAGTCGGCATCGCAAGAGCACTGGCTCTCCAACCGGAAGTTCTCTTGATGGATGAGCCGTTCTCCTCATTGGATGAGTTGACAGCGAAGACCCTACGTTCACTAGTACTAGATATTCGCGGGAAGTCTTCACTTGCGACAAGCACTTTCATCATGGTAAGCCACAATGTCGAAGAGGCGGCATTCATGGCTGACCGTGTGATAGTGATGTCACCGAGGCCAGGACGAATTGTTGGAGAAGTGAATGTAGATATTCCTCGACCTCGCATGCGGTATTTGAGAGATCCAGTGTACTTCAAGTATGTCGATGAAGTTGTCGAAATCCTAGAAAAAGGAAAGTAAGATCTTATGAATCTCTGGCGTGACATACCTGCTGGTGACAAGCCTCCAGATTTGATCAATGTGGTCGTTGAGGTCATAAGTGGGTCGAGGGACAAATATGAATATAGAAGCGACTGGGAAGCTTTCGTACTGGATCGTGTCCTTCACTCATCGGTTGTTTTTCCGGTAGATTATGGCTTTATTCCCCAGAGCTGGTTCGTCGATAACGACTCCCTAGACGCGATGATCCTCAGCTATGAGCCCCTTGAGGTAGGCTGCATCGTAAAGGCACGAACAGTCGGCGTCCTCATAATGGAGGATGAGGAAGGAGAGGACCCTAAGATCCTATCAGTTCCAACCACGGACCCAAGATTCGACGGGTTCAATGACCTAAGCGACATTCACCCTCACAGGCTGAAGGAGATCCAAGAGTTTTTTGAGACATACAAGAGGCTCGAGCCGAAGAAGTGGGTAAGGTTCAAGGCTTGGAGAGGTGCTGAAGACGCAAAGAGCACAGTTCGCCAAGCTCTAAACCTCTACCAAAAGACGTTCCGAAACCCATAATGCTACGATTTCGGTCTACGAGGCTCTGGACTGAGTTTCAGGGACTCCACCATAACTCTGGCTCAAACATTGATCGATACTTCGACCTTCAGCTTCCATCGGGCAAGATGTTTCAAAATGGCTCGACAAACGTATGCGCAGTAGCGAGCTGAGTCGCCTCTGCTTTTATGCCCGCTTAGCATGTAGATTCTAGGGGATCACAGTACTTGGATAGGAAACTCGCAAAGATCATCATCGGGTTTGCACTACAGAGCGCCATTCCTCACAGGCGTGACACTGAAGCACTGCTTGCCCTTTACTCCGATCCGGATCTGGAGAAAGCGCGAATACTCCACGACGAACTAGCAGTGTCACGCAATCACTACGAGAGAGAAGTCGCCATCTGGCTCCAAGCGCTACATGGGTACGGTCCGTCTGATCTGGATTTGAAGGCGCTAGTGACGACGATGAGGGAGATGGAGTCCATACTGTATTTTCTGATCAATCAGGTCGGTGAAGCTCAACGTGAAGTCAATGATTGGATGAACTACGTTGCCAATGCGGCCGAGAGTTTAGCAGATGGCTTCTGGATTGACGCAAAGATCTTCCTGAGCCAGGCCTTGGACATCTCTCAGTCAATGGCCGTCGAGCACCTGAAGTCTGATCCCGACCTTAAGCGAAAACTCGACATTCTTCAGAGAGCCACTGCACAATACTTCGCAGAGATAAGAACACTTCCGTCGAAGCTAGAGATTCCCGAGGATAGGCTCGAAACTATAATGGCAGTACAGAAGGTTTTGCTCGACCTGATGCAAACCTATTACCAAGGAAGACGCGAAGGGAACGACGAAGTTCTCGGGACTGCTATCCGGCGACTGAATGCAACTATTCGTCACCTAATAACTAAAGGCAAGGAAATTGAAGACGCTAAGCAAGAGATGCAACTGATTTCCCAGCACCTAAGCGAGAAGAAGAACAGGATCGTCGACGAAAGGAAGCGCGAACTAGTCCGTGAATGTGGCGAGAGAATAAAGGAACTGGCAGAGACTGAGACTTTCTGACAGAGGCTTTGGGCGTTCTCTCCGGTCTCTCTCGAAAAGCCTTTCTCGAATGTGTCCCCTATAGTGCAGCACGTGAAGCAGCCATGCACGGTACGTTGGAGGAGTTCAGGAAGCATCGCGAGAGGATGAATGAGAAGATTCTGGCATCAGGCAACATTCAGATTCAACGATTCTTCAACTTGGATGCCAGAGCCTACGAGCAGGGCGCCCTTTCTTCCAAGACGAAGGAGTTGCTGGGTCTGGTGGCCTCGATGGTGCTCAGATGCGACGACTGCATAACGTACCACATAGTCCGCTGCGTAGAGGAAGGGGTAACCGACCCGGAGTTCTTTGAAGCTTTCAATGTGGCTCTAGTCGTTGGGGGTTCAATAACGATACCACATATGAGGCGTGCAGTTGAGCGCCTTGAGGAGTGTAGGCAAGTCAGACGAAATATCCGCTAGACTGACTCGCGAAGATATGGAACAAGATCTCTGCCTTGAGCGGTTCCCTTCTAGTCGCCCGAGAAGGGAAGCTCCTAGGGGGTAACCGCTAATAATACTGGTGAGCTACTCACAACACCATGAAAACGACCTCCGGAGGTAGAGGCAAAGTCAGCATTCGTGCTGCCAGAGAAGGAGACCTACGCGGCGTTGTGGAGCTGAAGCATAAACTAGACGAGTGCCATGCGCTTCCTGGCCTCTGGCCGCCGATAGGAGGTACAAGAAGGACTTTTACACGGTACAGAGAGATGCTCCATCAGAGAACAGCAAGATTGTTTGTCGCCGAGCGTTCGCCCCACAGGATAGTTGGACATCTGACAGCGACCATTCAAACGAGGGAGTGTCCAGATAGAGACTTTAGACGAGTCGGTGTGATTGGGGAAACCTTCGTTGATACAGAGCATAGACGATGTGGGGTAGGCACGTTACTGGTCCGAGCAGCGGAAAGGTTCTTCTCAAGCCGAGGCATCAAACATGTCACTCTCCGAAACGCCGTAGGCAACAGGCTGGCGAACGAGTTCTGGGAAGGACTCTCGTTCGAACCGGTGCTCTATACACGAACCACGACCATCAAGAAGTTGGCAACGGCGATCAGAACAAGGAAGTTGCGTACATGAGATTCTTTCCTGTCTAACCATGAGCCCATGGACAATGTCGCGCTCTTCCAGAGCCTCCACGCCTACTGGTGCGTTTCTCCTTTCCATACCTACAAACTTCTTGGCACATCCTGCACATCAGATGAGAATTCTTTGTGAAAGACGGCTCATATCTGACCCACTTTGCGTTCTTCTCAAAGTTTTCCTTATCGGCAATGTGGATTCCAATAAGGCATTTGCTGTCATCGACCCTGTATGGCATTAGGGCACCGACAGGACAGGCCTTGACGCATTCTTCACAGGCACCACAAAGATCCTGTTCAAAGGGCCCATCGGCTAGCATTTCGGCGTTCGTTAAGACTGATGCCAACCGTATCCATGGGCCGAAAACCGGATTTACGATCAAGGCGTTCTTCCCATAGTTCCCGAATCCCGCGAGCTGCGCCAATCTCTTGTAGGATAGGGAATGAGCAGAAACAGCCCTGTAACCGCACTTCTCCAGATAGTTTATCACTGCTTGTGTCGGCATCGCGAGAGGAATGTATCCTGGGTAAATCCACTTTTCGCCTTTTCTCATCGCTAGCTCAAGCATGTCATCCCAGACATGATAGCCAATCATGATGACGTGCCTTGCTTCTGGCATTATGTCCGTAGTCTTCTTGGTGTATTGTTGTATCCTCCACCCAACCCAGATGCTCGGGAGAGAGTCAATCGTCTTTGCAGACACGACCCCGACTAGAGTCGCACCTGAATCTGAAGCGATTTCCTTCACTTCTGCCGTGAGCTTCCCAGCCTCAGAGTCGTCTCTCGTCAACGGTCTTACCTTTGCATTCGAAAACTATGCTCAAACAGTCTAGAATCTAAAAGCATTGTCTCAGCACACGACGGAACGAGAACTCGTCCTGATCATACAACAGCAACTCACATAGTGAAGTTGTTCCTTCCTTTTGGTCCAGAAGGGGTCGTCGAATAGGGGAGCTTAAACGATGAAGCCATCGCTACTACAGATGGAGGACGCCGACTAGCTGATTGTGCGGGTTGGTTTGGGATTTGGATAGATCTTTGCGCATGTTGGCTGAGAAAGTTGTTCGAGACTCGCTCAGAGTGACCAGTAGCGATGTTGTGGTCATTAACACATGGGACTGGACATCCGACCTCGCTTCGGCTTTGGCTTTGGAATGCTATAGGCTGGGTGCCGATGTTCTCATGACCCTGTACACTGACGACTTCTACTTCGAACATCTGAAGATCCTGTCCGAGGAGGATTTGAGGCAGACCTCAAGGCACTGCCTCGAATTGGCAGACTACGCCTCCGTAGAGATCTTTGTGGGAGGGCCTGAAGACCACTCAAGGTTCAAAGAGATTCCGGCAAGCAAGTCGGCTGCGAACGCGCAGGGCGAGAAGGTTCACTGGGAGAAGAGCCGCGAGAAGCGCATCAGGACCGCCGCCTTAGATTTCAGCATCGTTCACCCCCGAGTAGCCAAGACATACCGATTCGACTATTCGTCTTGGAAGAGGGCCGTTCAGTCAGCTGTGATGATCGACTATCATGGCATTTCAAAATTCGGAGCAAGGCTGGCTTCAATGCTTGAAAAAGGGCGTAATGTCGCCATCAAGCAAGGAAAAGACGCGAATCTGAGATTTGAGATTGCCGGGAGAACTCCATACGTGTCAGATGGTGTGATCGACGAAACCGATATAGAACGTGGGCAAGTATTCACGTCTCTTCCCGCAGGGACCGTTGCCGTTGCGCCTATTGAGACAACTGCTAGTGGCCACGTAGGATTCGACCTGCCTCTACCGAGATCCGGGAAGCTGATTCGAAACATAGAATGGAGGTTCGAGCAAGGTCGACTAGTCAGCTTCAATGCGAAGCAAAACTTGAATGCGGTCAAAGACCGTTGGAGGATTGCAAAAGGCGACAAAGACAGAATAGGAAGCCTCTCACTCGGCATCAATCCTGGGGCACGCTTTGGCTTCAACATCGACCCTCTGGTTAGAGGCGCAGTCTCGATAGGAATAGGAGAGAACAGACAGCTTGGCGGCGAGAACAGCACAGACTTCTCGCTGACGTGCACGTTCAGCAATGCTACAGTCGAACTAGATGGAGCACCGATCGTCAAGAACGGGCGGCTTGTGATCTAGCCTCCGATTATTGTGATGGAGGACACGATAGAGACAGGCCGGCATCATGCTAAGCTGATCAGTCTTACAATGAAAGAAGCATTGGAGCGATCAGCAGAGCAGTCATGTTTGTGAGTTTCATGAAGATATTGAGGGCTGGTCCTGCGACATCCTTCAACGGGTCACCGACAGTATCACCTATCACGCTCGCAGCATGTGTCGGGGTGCCTTTCATCCAGAACTGCCTTTCAATAAGCTTCTTGGCATTGTCCCACATACCGCCGCCAAACGTGAAGAAGGGCGACAGTAGGGAGGCTGTGCTCAGCCCTCCCAGAAGCATGGCGCCCAACGCGTATTTTCCCAAGAGAAGCCCTACAGCGATGGGAGAGATTGTGGCAAGCACCCCGGGGATGATCATCTCTTTCAGCGCGTTCTTTGTTCCAATGTCCACGCAGCGAGCGTAGTCTGGTCTAGCCTTACCTTCGATGATGTTCGGATTCTCTCGAAACTGTCGCCTCACTTCGTCAACCATCTTATAGGCAGTCTTTGCGGTGGATCCAATTGCCAGCGAAGAGAAAAGAAACGGGAGCGCAGCGCCCAACAAGAGCCCGGCTATAATGACTGGGCTCAAGAGGCCGAGGCTGACTGTGTGGAGCTTTATCATTTCGCCATAGGCTGCGAAAATCACGATTGCTGAAACTGTGCCTGATGCTGTCGCGAAAGCCTTCGTGTAAGCTTTAGTGGTGTTGCCCATAGTGTCGAGTTCTTCTAGTGCTCCTCCGTTTAGTGTTCTCATACCCGACATCTGCGCTATGCCCGCAGCATTGTCAACGATCGGTCCGAACGTGTCTCCGGACATGATGATACCTATAGCCAGATCAGTTCCGAGATTGGCTGCAACGACTCCGTAGAGAGAGCCACCAGTTATCAAATAGGAGAATAGAACAGACGACAAGATCAACAGGAACGGCACGAAAGGACTTTGAAACGCGTAGGAAAGACCAGTCATCACATTAATGGCTGCTCCACCCTCAGAGGATTCCGCGATCTTTCTGACCGGTCTGCTGTTGATGCCCGTGTAGTACTGCACAGCCAACCCAACCGCGAGACTTGCAACCAGCCCGCTTGCAGCTGCCCAGAATATGGTCACATCGCCTAGCAACGCCATAGAAGAGAGATACGCACCAAGCATGCAAAAGATAGCGGTAGTGAAAAGGCCGATGTTAAAAGAGGTTACAGGTCTGATCTTCTTCCACCCTCTGGTGACTAAGACTCCGACGATCGTTGCCAAGATGCCTGAGGCACCGAGCAAAAGAGGAAAAACCAGAGCATTCACCCCCAACGGGCTGAGCAGAAGGGCGCCTAAGATCATAGCGGTAACATAGTCGTCACTTATTGATTCAAAGAGGTCGGAGCCCCTGCCAGCGCAGTCTCCCACATTGTCTCCGACTTGATCCGCAATTACAGCGGGATTGCGCGGATCGTCTTCAGGAATACGTTGCTCTATCTTGCCCACTAGGTCTGCACCCACATCGGCTGCCTTCGTGAATATTCCTCCGCCCAATTGAGCAAACAGAGCTGCCAGACTGGCGCCGAAGCCGAAGCCCACTATCAGGCTCGGATCTCGATAGAGCCAGAAGAGTAGACTTACACCGATGAGGCTAAGGCCTACAACGGATAGGCCCATTACGGCTCCGCCTCTAAAGGCGAGGGTGAATGCTCTTGTTGAAGATGTTCTGGCGGCGTTGGCGGTTCTTACATTAGCTTTGACTGCAACTCGCAAGCCCACGTAGGCCGCTAGCAGGGAAAGGGATGAGCCTAATACGAATGCGATAACTACTCTGATGTCTCTGAAGAACACGGTCAGAGGAATAAGCGCTAAAGCAGCAAAAATTGCGATAGTTCTGTACTGTCTTCTTATGAAAACTTCGACGCCTTCTTGGATGTAGCCTGCGATTTCAGCCATTTGCGGCGTTCCAGTATGTTCCTTGGCGATGTCCCGGGCTAGGTAGGCGACAGTGAGCATCGCGAGGACTCCTACTGCTAACGCAAGCCACGTGAGCTCCATCTGTCACCACTCTTCTTCTCCTTATTCCTTTGATCTCTGCCGCAGTGGAGTTCTTCCTTCCCGTAACGCAAGATGCGACCTATAAACAGATGACCTACGCCTGGCTGGTCGTGCTCAGCTGCCAGCCAGCCACGATCTCCCTATGTGCGCCTATATTCGACGCTCATTCCTGTAGGCCTGTGCTCCGGAGTGCGTTCTCAGAGGTATGCTACCAAACACACCGCATACGTCGTATCGTTGAAGAGCTGATAGGGACAAGGGGGCGAGGTAGCGAGGTTCAGCCCATATATGGGGATTCCTTGATATACGCATCTTGTCTTTCTCGTCACCGGGATCTAAATGTCAAGTCAACCGAAATGGGCAGAGTATTCGTCGCCTGCCGTGACTCTAGCCATTGGCCTGATTGGGTTGGGAGCTACCTATGGAGCGGTTGTGATTCTGAGATCGCTGGGCTTCGAAAGCATCTTTACAAGCATCAAGATCAGCGACATGATGAAGATCTTCATCAGTCTTTACCTAACTGGCGCCTCGATGAGCTTGGGACTCGCCGGACTGGCTCTCTTCATGGTCACTAGAGAAAGGATTAGAGAGGCAGGATGGCTAGGAATATTAGCCTCGATCTTGGCGATCGCGACTATACTCACAGGCCCAGTATTCTCAGTGAGCCTTGACCCTGCGAGCGTGATTACTATTTCAGCCGGGGCAGTATTGTGCTTGGTAAGCGGTACTACTGGGCTTAAGACCCCGCCTCCGCCATCAAGGCAACCGTTTCTCTCTACGTTGGAGATAGCGAATTCAGCTGCACTTTCCGCTCTGACCGCGATTCTTACAGGTGTCGCCTTCGTTCCTTCACCTACTGGCGGGTTCACACATATCGGTGATACGATCATATTCATCGCTGCGCTTC
>Ga0315312_1001959_pt1 | contig 14926 bp, 8 predicted proteins | sample TDP7_MG_FD_203629 | JGI IMG/M metagenome (GOLD analysis project Ga0315312, IMG submission 203629) | Freshwater sediment microbial communities from Lake Towuti, South Sulawesi, Indonesia - TDP7 | ecosystem: Environmental > Aquatic > Freshwater > Lake > Sediment | place: Indonesia: South Sulawesi... | reverse complement strand
TCAGGTCGGCAATCTTACTTTTCATCTCCTCTGCATACTCATCGCCGCTGGGCATAGGCCAGACCTTTTCACCGCTTTGCTCTGCTGCTGTTTGCAATTGTTTTATTAGTTTCTCGTCGTTGCCCATTAGTCCAGCCATATATTTGCCCAGCGCAACCCGGCAGGCACCGGTCAGTGTTGCTATATCAATGATAACGCTGCAGTTTTGCTTGACAGCATAGCTAAGACCGTCACACAGTATCATCCTGCCCTCGGCGTCGGTATTCTGCACCTCGACGGTTTTGCCGCTAAAAGTGGTAATAATGTCACCGGGTCGATAACTTGAGCCGCTTGGCAAATTCTCCGCCGATGGGACTATGCCCCATACATTCAACGGCAGTTGTAACTCAGCAACCGCTTTCATTGTGGCAAGAACCGTGATGCCGCCGGTTTTATCTAACTTCATCTCCTCCATCCTTTCAGCCGGCTTAATGCTTAATCCGCCGGAGTCAAAGGTTATCGCTTTGCCCACCAGGCCGACTGTAGACCCCACAGTTTTGAGTTTTGTGCTGGCCGGGCTATATTTCAAAACGATAAATCTGGGCTTATTCTGTGAGCCGGACCCTACCGCAAGCACACCGCCCATTCCTTTGGCCGCCATCTGCTTTTCATCGAGAACCGTACAGCTCAATCTTTCATACTGGCGAGCTAATTCTTTTGCGGCAGCCGCCAATTCAGCCGGATTTATCACATTAGCTGGCCGATTCGCTAAGGTCCGGGCATAACTTTGGGCTTTGCCGATAACAACGCCGCTCGAAACACCTTTGTTCAACTTTTCTATCTTGGCCGAGTCAGAATCAATCACCTCAACCTTAAGCGAACCTAATCGCCCATTTTCGCTCTTAGCGACAAACTCATCATAGCGGTAGCTGCCAAAGTATGTCCCTTCCACCATAGCCCTGCCCGTCGCGGATAGATCAAACTGTCCGCCTAACGCTTTATGCAATGCCAGAGATAGGGCTTGCACTTTCATTTCCACTGCCTTCTTTGCCGCGTTAGCTGCCGCCTTGCGAAGCGTATCTAAATATTTAGCCCCCAATTCGGGACCCCGCCTTGCGGGAACCCCCCCTGGGGGTTTTTTCTTTTCGCCCAGGCCGACCAGCATCAGCCTTTTAGCGCCGATCTTGCCGTCGGTGTACAAGATCGCGTTGGTTCCCTCCTTGCCTTTGAAATCGCCCAATGCTATCAGCCGCTCAATCGCACCATCGAGCTTGCTATCAAGCTCTTTGGTCAATCTGTCTAATTCTTTAACATCAGAAAACAAACCCACTGCAAGCAGGTCTGTTTTGCATTTGCTAAAATCAACCGTCCGTGTTCTTACTTCGACGTCAATAATCTGTCTCATTTTTCCTTCGCTTTTGATTTGACATTAACCATAATAGTCTTGATGTTGTCTGCTTTATCTTCTTCTCCTGCAACTGGAGATACCTCTGCCTTAAGCGTATGTTCACCTACAGAGGCCCTGGTAGTATCCCAATTGAAGGTGACGTCAGTTGATGAAGGCTCAAACCCACCATACCATAGCCAGCATCGACCCTGGTAGTTGTTATATCGATGTCCACCCAGAATGATATCACCGTAGCCGTTACCGTTGAAATCACCTATCCTCGCTATCCAAGTCATGTTCTGCGTACCATCGGGGGTAAATGTATGGTCACATATTGTATCCATAGATGCTTTTGTATTCCCATAGTAAAGATAGGCACGACCTTGTTTACTGTACTGATAGTAGTCAAAGGCAGGTACAATAATATCGCCATACTTATCTTTATTGGCATAGCCACCCTTTATACTGCCGCTTGAGAACTCAGCTTTCGCATCGATCTCACCGTCAAAATACAAATCGGGCTTGTTATCCATGTTTGTACGGTCGCTACCCCAATAAAGGTAAACCCGGCCTTGATTACGATTCCACCTACGGGCTCCAATAATCACATCAGCATACCCGTCCTTATCAACATCGAATAAATCAACACCGCTGCCGAATTCATCTCCTGGATTCTCGGCATCAAAATACAGATCACAAGCCTCGTCCATGGTTGTTCCAGGGCCACCGTAAAAGAGATAGGCTCGGCCTGTACCTGTCTTATTGGATTCAAAACCCTTAGGCCAGAAGCGAGTTCCTGTAAGGAGATCATCGCAGCCATCCCCGTCTACATCCGCACTTGCACAAACTGTGTGACTAAAAAGATCGTTAGTGTTTTCGCCAGTAAAAATCTTATCAATAGTCGTATCAAAAGGGTTCCCACCATAAAACAGATAGGCTCGGCCTTTGTTGTTTTCAAATAAAGGGGCTGAGACAATCAAATCTTTGTAGCCATCGCCGTTCACATCTCCCACTGCTAATTCACGACCAAATCCGGAGCCTGTCACTCCTGGTTCTGCTTCAATGATTATATCTGCCTTTTCATCCATATTAGGGGCACCCCAGTAGATATACACCCGGCCTCTGTTGCTAAAATTTCTGGCTCCTATAATCACATCATCGAAACCATCTTTATTCATATCTGCAAGATAACCTCCTCCGCTGCCAAATATATCGCCAGTGTTTTCACCGGTAAAGACTTTGTCGGCTTTGTTATCCATGTCCCTTCCGCCATAATAGAGATACACCCGGCCCTGTTCGTTATTGTACAAAGTAGCAGAAACGAGAAGGTCATCGTACTTATCACCATTCACATCTCCAACGGTAAGCCAAGCGCCGAAACTCTGCTTACCGTCAGTCTCTCCGGTAAAAATCACATCGGCATCTTTCTCACCCTGGTCCTTTGCAGAGAGCGCTACTGACTTAGTTCCTATTTCTTTGCCATTAGTAACATCGATCAATCTGACAATAAAAGATTCGCTGCAATTACCCTGATTAGCCACCTTTACCGCTACAGAAACAGTATCTCCTTGAACAGAACTTGAAGGTGCGGAGATATTAGTAATTGCTAAATCGTGACTTTCTTCTGCCTTAGAGTTACGGGCGGCGTAGGCATCAGCCGTAATAACAAAGGCTGATAAAATAACGACCAACGTTGTTAGAAATGTCCGTCTCATTTTTTCCGACCTTCTGAAAGACCCAAGGGAAAAAGGCACAAAGGCACAGAGGGACAAAGTTACTTTGTGCCTTTGCCACTTTGTGCCTTTGCCACTTTGTCTTTTTTGGTTTGAGTGTTTTTTGCCCTATGCCGCAGATAGGCTTCGATAAACTCGTCAAGTTCTCCATCCAGCACCGCCTGAACGTTACCTGTTTCAAATTTGGTTCGATGGTCTTTTACCATTTGATAAGGTTGCAGAACGTAGCTTCGTATCTGGTTTCCCCAGGCGATCTCGCCCTTGGCGCTATAAAGTTTTGCAAGCTCAGCATCGCGTTTCTGCTGCTGGAGCATATACAATCGAGCCTTGAGCACTTTCATTGCCTCAGCTCTATTTTTATGCTGGCTTCTTTCGTTCTGACATTGCACTACGATGCCGGTCGGCTCATGTCTTATCCGCACAGCCGAGCTTACCTTATTGACATGCTGTCCGCCGGCACCGCCGGCTCGATAAAAATCTATCCGCAGGTCTTCTTCCTTTATCTGTATATCTATATCCTCATCAAATTCCGGCACGCAGTCCACCGCGGCAAAGCTCGTATGTCGCCGCTTGTTAGCATCAAACGGGCTTATCCGAACCAGCCGATGCACTCCAACCTCGCAGGAAAGTCTGCCGTACGCAAAAGGACCGCTGACGCCCAGCGTTATCGACCTAATACCTGCCTCTTCGCCGGGGGTAATATCAAGCTCCCTGAATTTATATTTGCTCATCTCAAAATACCGTGTGTACATCCGCAGCAACATATTTGCCCAGTCGCAGCTCTCCGTGCCGCCAGCCCCCGCGTGAATGCTGAAAAAGCAATTCTTCATATCTTGCGGCCTGGATAAAAGTCCTGCCAACTCTATCCGCTCACACTTTTTCGCAAGTGCTGCTAAATCATCTGTTAATTGTGCCAGTTCATCCCGGTCAGCCGCTAATTCGAACAGCTCTTGCAGGTCTTTGACCTCGCGCTGCAATTCTTCTACCGGCTCGACTATGGATTTTAGGGCACTTAATTGAGCGACTACCGACTGCGCCGTGTTGGGATTATCCCAGAATCCCGCTTTGGCCATTTTCTGTTCGAGCTTTTGTAGCTGGATTTTTTTGTTGGGTAAATCTAAATAGTCTCTGATTTCTTCGAGCCGGGCCGAAAGCTCTGTTAATGCTATTTTTAATTCTGCTGCTTCCATATAAATAATATTGGTAACTGGAAACTGGTAATTGGAAATTAGTTATTACTGATTTCCACTCAAGCGAAATATTTATACCAGATTACAATAAGATATGCAATAAAGTTAGAACAACAAAAACCCTCTATAAAAGATGAGTTCTGTATACCTTTGGTATGTTTTCAATGTCTGTATCTTGGAATATAGCCTATAGTAACGCTGGTTTTGGAGTCACAAAGATACTTTGTAGTAAAGCTCCCATTGACACAGCCTCAATCCAATCTCTATTTTGATCCAGATTGTAATAATTCTGTGGTGGTCGTAATTGTTTTTGGGTTAGATTTGAAACGTCTTGTATAGGTATACTTTTTCTATATGGTGTTACGTGTTCTAAAACCACAGCATAAACTTCGCTAATAGATCCTACATAACGCTTGAATTCTTCTTTCGTACATCCAATTTGATCACCGAATTCATCCCAAATAGTATTGGGTTCGGCAATAATAACTTTACTTATCAATGCTTGACCAACCAAGGAGCTTTTGGGCCGTGATGCATATAAACTTACCTTCTGTCCCGTCCACTTTTTAGAGAATTTCTTCCTTATCTCTACCTTTTTCTCTCCCGACAACACTTTCTCTGCATATTTAGCTTTGATACTCATTAGAACTCTATTATCAAGTGAATATCCATCCATTGAAAATATCCGTGTTATCTTTGGAAGCTTTTCCAAAATAGCATCCCACACTTTATAAAAAGGTGAAGAGCATCTTAGTTCATCTTCAAAAAGTCTATATTGTTGCCAGGCCTTGCTAGCTTTATTAAAACCAAATGTTTTAAAAAACTCCTTTTCTTTTTCCCAAAGGCTTTCAGGAAGCGTAAAATGCACTTCCTTTGCAAAATTTCTTGCTTCTAACCCCATCAAGGCAAAAAAAGCCTCTCCAAGATGTATATCTTGAAGATTCTCTTTTATTCTAAGATGGCAAAACTTAGTTGCTTCACCCTTCTTTACTATAGCAGAAACAGCTGGTTTCTCATCAACATAACCAACATATGCAGCTCTCTGGCCTGACTTAACGCCCGAAATCACTTTTTGGTCAAACCATTCCCCAATATTTGGGTACATCGGCTCATTTTCTAGTATAAGATTTTTTAGATTTCTAAAGTGATCGCTAAACATATCTGCATCTTCTTGTGAAAGACGAACAACTCGAAAATTAGCAGTCTTGGGAAACAATTCTTTCATTTTAATCACCTTTTATTACTTGGACACAATTATTATGAATTTGTAGTCTTCCAAGGAGCGAAAAACTTCGACAATTTTAATTCTTGTTCATTATAATTTTCCTTTTCATCCTTCTTCAGTTCTTTTTGATCATTTCTCTTTGCCGGCTCGTAATCCTCTGACATGCGATAAAATTCAAGTCTTGCTAACTTTTCATCATCTCTTAAGCTAACAGGAAAACTATGTTCACGAACTTCAAATATGAGTGGGGTACCTTTTTTCTCATCTTTCCGGTCTTTCCCAAAGAAAGGATGTGCAAAACCAGCGTAGTGTACACGCATCTCCCCAATTGTTTCATCAATAGCTCTGGCATAAACGGCTATTCCCTTCGGTAAGCAAAGTCTCTCTTTAGATCTGATAATGTAAAAACGGCCCGGTGTTATAAGCAACCTTTTTCTTTCATCTACACATAAAGGTTCCCAGTATTTTGCAGGATCAGGTTTATCTTCCTCACGTTCATGCTCCCATAAATCTATAGGTTCTTTTTGGTCTTTGGCTCCGAATAAAGAAACAGATTTACCGCAAATCTTTATCTTTGACAAATCAACCGAAAGCATAGGTTCCTCTATTGGTTTTTCCCCCTCTCGGAAAAGTAAAGATTTACATAACTCTTTACCTTGCTTCCGTGAATCCTCTGGGCGGCCGTAAAATAACCGGATTTGTGAAAGAGATATTCCCTTTTTAACTCTTACATTGAAAGTAATAGGACTTATCTCCAAAAACATTTCAACTTCATCTTTTAGCTTGTCGGGGTCAAAATATTCATAATGAAACATCTCATCTACAATCAGACGCGCTAGAACATCTACTCTACCTATAGAACTTTTAGCAGTAGCTTGACCATAAATGGAAGTTTTATTTAATTTATAAAGTTTTTCCTTTAAGCAAAATACATAAGTCTTACCTTTACTGAGATTGAAGATATCGTCCTTACCTGCGTTTAATTTCTTTGCATAAGCTCGATTCTCAAGAATAGTTCTTCTGTATTCGATACCAGCAGGCTTTATTGAACCATTGACCATTTCATAACCTTCCCCGGACAAGGTTAAATCAATAGCGGAATAGTCAATAGGACTTTTCTTATTATCACCAAAATTTTCTACATTCTTTATATACTTCTGTTCACACAATTGCTTAACTTGATTCTTAGATAAGACGCCTGGTATCCAATCTTTCCAAGGGTCATTCATTTGTTATTCTCCGCCTTCTTTGAGATTCTATAATCACAAAGTCTCTAAATCACAAATAACTTATACGCTCTTTTCCGTTTTCTGTTTATATTGAAGTTTAAAAAGTCGAAGGTATTTGATTTAAGCTATACACCATCCCTAAGTAGATTATATTTTTCTTCCTTTCTTGAGTCACAAATTAATGTTAACGGTCTGTTTTGTCAACACTAAAAAATCTATCCTATATGGCGATGGTCTTGCGGAATATTTATACCACAACCCCCCAAGATATGCAATCCCCGAACTACCAAAAACATAGGGGCCTATGCCAAATCAATCAGCATAGGCCCCGAATTGGTGTCAAAGTATCAGCTATTCAAGCTAATTACGGCTGTGGCCACAACTGCTCATCAAGCCAGCCATCTGCCAGGACAGCGTAATCGTTCGAATTAATTGCCCTGGAGCCTTGTGGCTCGGCATCATAAAGATTAGCAGGTGATGTCACAGGGTGATACTCGCTCACAGTGCCTAAGCTGCCATCCATTATGGTTGCAATCTCAGCCTGCGACAACGCCTTGTCATAGATGCGAACATCATCAAGAGAACCTATAAAAGAGCGGTCGTTGTTTGTGCCCCTGCGTCCTATGTTTACATCTATGTTAGCGACAATATTGAACGTGTCAGGGTCCATCATCGTCTGGCTGTCATCCTTACCATCGAGATAGAGTTTCACGTTTGGATATGAAATCGGAGCACTGTCTGTGACCGTTACGACGACATGGTGCCACTGGCCGTCCGCCATAAACGTGTTGCCCTGCAAATTCCCGGCTCCATGTTCTACGCGTAGCCTGCCCTGGTAAAGACGAAAGTCCACTCTTTGACCGCCTACCTGCGTGCCCCAGTTTACCATGGTGACATCCCCGGTAGAGGTGCTTTTTACCCATGCGGCAATGCTGAAGGCATGTCCGCCGAGAACGCCCTTGTAGCCGTTCATCACCACATAGCCGCTGCCGTCGAGGCTAATCGCTTGGCCAAACTTACCAGCCGCATAGGTCGCGGTACCCATTGCGGTGCCGTGATGGCCGTTGCCGGAACTGTCGTTGGCATTACCATCAAACTTGTACCAAGCTGCCAGCGGAGGCGCGCTATAATCGCTATGGGTCAGCCACTGGTTCATCATTATATCGAGGTCTAAATAGTCAATCACACAGTCGTTGTTAAAATCGGCCGCAGGTTTTATCAGGTTAGGCATACACCTGGGCACATAAAGCCGGATATCATCAACGAATAAGCTGCCTGCACCACCAGGCTTAGGACTTACCCTGTCACCAACACCGATGCTCATCTTCTTGATAGCTCGCAGATTCACGCCGGTGAAGTCCTTCAGGGCTATATTCCACTGCTGCCAGGTATTTAACAATACCGCATTGGGGTCTTCGTGCTTGACCACCGCGCTCTTGCCGGCACTATCTGCTATAGCTACATAGAGCTGCTCGGCGGTGTTACTGGCTATACCAATGTCCTGTGACTGCCACTGGCCTGTGACCGTGCCGGTTGTGGTGACGTTAGAGAATGTGGCCGTGCATTTCGCATTAACATTATGGCTGGTCAAGGCTAAGCCGATATAGACATCGTTAGCCATTACGATTGTCTGTGGCGTACCGATTTCCTGCCAGGTAGAGCCGTCAGCGGAATGGTAGGCCCTAAATATACCGCCGAGGAAGCGTTCTAATTTTACCCAACGTGGTGCTATGACCCCTGCTTGCGTATCGCCGGTGCTTGCACCGCCTGTGGTAACGCGACGCTGGAAGGCAACTCCACTACTAGGCGTGACGACCACATCGGCGTGCACGGAGTCTGGCGCGAGCGTCTCGCGAATCATAACTCCTGCCTTGGCCCACGGGTCGGTGCTACTGACGCTGAGCACCTTTGCTTGAATGCTGCCGACGCCTGACAGCCGCATGTATGCAAAGTGGAACTGGTCAGAAGTGCCCCAGATATCGGCGCCATCGGCAGTCATTGTGTAGATGCCTGTTACCGGGTTAAAATTGAAGCTGCCGACAGATGCACGTTGGCCTCTGAACCACAGCGTTAATGCCTTGATACCGTGTCTGGTCCAATCCTGCGGGACAGCGAATGTCATCTCGGTCTCAGAATAGAAGGGCGGCCTAACGTTGTTATAATCAAATGGCATCGATTGAATGCCGCTGTTAACGATAGTCTGCTCGGCAAAAGGTGCCACGGCGTTGCCCACAGTCGAGCCGGTACCGTTGCCAGGATTACCAGGAGGTGGCTCATTGTAACCCAAGCCATCTATCCAGGTCTGGTATATGCGGTTAGCTAAGTCGTTGTAGGACTCCATATCGTCCACAATAAGATAATCGGCTACTGTAAAGGTCCAGACTTTGCCTGCGCTGATGGTTCCATCGGTATTGAACTCGTCTATCCGCCAGTAGTAGGTCTGGCCCATTTCGAGAGCTTCGGGCAGGGTATAGGTATTAGGATCCTGCCGGCCTCGATATATGCCTGTCGTATCCGATGTCTCGGCAACGGCCACAGCAACTTGGTCTGTGCCTAAGTACACATCGTGCTTAGCCGCCATCTCTCCTGGTGACCAGCTAAGCGGAATTACGTGCTCGATGTCCGGTATTGTTCTATCAGCGGGGTTTGGCTTACGGGCAAGCATCGGGTCTCCGGCCATAGCATCCAAGATACCTGCCTGCGTCAGCTCCACGTCGTAGATGCGGACATCGTCCACCAACCCCGATAGCCATCTCTCCAGGGCATTGTAACGGCGACCAATCGTGACATCAAAATTGGCAGTAATATTGAACCCATCTGGGTCTGTACTGGCCCGTGTGTTATTTTTGCCATCCAGGTAAAATTTCACGTCTGAAGGTTGGAGCGCCGCGCCCTGTTTTACTGTTACTGCTACATGGTGCCATTGGTTGTCGTTAACATTGGTGTCACTTTGAATATTGCCATTTCCATGCTCACAGCGGAGCCTGCTGGCGTTGATCCGGAACTCCACTCTTTGACCGCCTGACCCAGTACCCCAGCTCACAATGCAGCCCTCAGTGTCGGTTGTCCTAATCCACGCGGTGATGCTAAAAGGATTCGAACCAAGAACACCCTTATAGCCGTTTATGATCGCGTAATCAGTGCTGCCATTAAGCTGCAGTGCTTCCTCGTAATATCCGGGTGCAAACGTGGCGTTTCCATACAAAGTACCGTCACGGCCATAACCGGAAAAATCAACCACAGTACCAGTGCCGACATCATCCATCTTCCACCAGCCGACAAGATTGGGATTCCTGATGACGATAACGGGTTTTGTTTTGAAGCGCCATACCTGGCCTGTGTGCTTGGTAGTACGGTCGGCCTCGACCTCGTCGATCCGCCAGTAGTAAGTGACGCCCTTTGCCAGAGGTCCTGGGTCATAGGTGGTAGCAGGCTGATTGACTTTGAATGTGCCGCCGGTGCCGGCAGCTACATCGGCCTCAACTGTTCCGAAGTAGACATCATGCGTAATCGCGGTCATACCCGGACTCCAACTAAGGTCCGCATTAGGATCCACAAATATTTGGCCATTTGCCGGTCTGGGATTATAGGCGGTCAAGGGCGCAGAGGTAAATCTCCAGACATCGCCGGTATGTATGGTGACACGGTCAGTCTCGACCTCGTCGATCCGCCAGTAGTAAGTAGTATTTGGAGTAAAACCGGCAGCGTGGTAATACATAGCCATGGACCCGGGCTGCTGGCCTTTGAAATCAGCCGAACTTAGAGTCGGGGTCGTGCCGAAGTATATATTGTGAAAGGCGGCTGTAATTCCCGACGTCCAGGTAAGCAGCTGCGATGCCCAGCCGGTGGCACCGTCAGGTGGATTGGGGTTGCTGGCCTTCAAGCTGAGCTGCCCACTTGCGCTACCGCTCAGGCCCAGCAACAAAACAAATGAGACCAAATAAATCAATTTTCTACCCATAATAGTCCTCCCTTCAAAAAAGGTTAAATAACAATTCTTGTGCTTTGGCTACAAACCAAAGCAAAATTCTGAATTCTTTCCTCCTCCTTCCTCGTCGTGCGTAATACGTCGTGCGTCGAACGCAATACTCAATGCATCTAAAGACAAAATTAGTTGATTATAACAATTTTATTTATATCAAATTAGCTGCTTTTATGTCAAGAGAAATTTTATAGAAACCTACTGCGGTCTTTGCTTTAAACAAGACCTTGTGCACTGGGTATGAAATATGCTTTCCTGATTAAACATTGTAAGCGGTAGAAGCGGTTTCACCGCCGCGGCCGGTCCAATTCGTGTGAAAGAATTCGCCTCGCGGCTTATCAACCCGCTCATAAGTATGGGCGCCGAAATAGTCCCGCTGGGCCTGCAATAGATTGGCTGGCAGACGCTCGCTGCGATAGCCATCGTAAAAGGCCAGCGCGGAACTCATCGCAGGGGTCGGGATGCCGAGCTTGACTGCCGTGCTGACGACCCGCCGCCAGGAGGCCTGGCCTTTTTGCACGGCTCGTTTGAAAAATGGGTCAAGCAGCAGGTTTTCCAGCCCCGGATTCTTATCGAAGGCCTCTTTTATCTTGGAGAGGAACACCGAGCGGATGATGCAGCCGCCCCTCCAGATCGACGCAATTCCGCCGTAATTGAGGTTCCAGTTGTGCTCTTTGGCAGCGGCGCGCATCAGTTGATAGCCCTGGGCGTAGCTGACAATCTTCGATGCGTATAGTGCAGCTCTAAGGTCCTCGATGAATTTACTTCTGTCGCCTCTGAACTTTGCCTTTGGTCCCTTGAGTACCTTCGATGCCGCAGCGCGTTCTTCTATTAGTGCTGAGAGACAGCGTGCGAAAACAGCCTCGCCGATAAGCGTCAGAGGCTGGCCGAGGTGCAGAGCCTCGATGCCGGTCCATTTGCCGGTTCCCTTCTGGCCAGCGGTATCGAGAATAAGGTCGATTACCTCGTTGCCGTCTTCGTCTTTGTAGGCTAAGATGTCACGGGTTATCTCAATGAGGTACGAATTAAGCTCACCTTTGTTCCACTCGGCGAAAACCTCGTGCATCTGGTGGTTGGTCATGCCGAGACCATCTTTGAGCATCTGGTAGGTCTCGCAAATCATCTGCATATCGCCGTATTCGATGCCGTTGTGTGTCATCTTGACAAAGTGGCCGGCGCCGTTTTCACCCATCCATTCGCAGCATGGCTGGCCATCGGGGGCCTTGGCAGCGATCTTCTGAAAAATGGGTTTTATATGCTGCCAGGCTGCCGGCGAGCCGCCGGGCATAATCGAAGGGCCTGTAAGCGCTCCTTCTTCGCCGCCGGAGACGCCGGTGCCGATGTAGAGTTTGCTTTTGCTTTCGACGTATGCAGTTCGGCGGATAGTGTCGGGAAAGTGCGAGTTGCCGCCGTCGATAATGATGTCACCATCTTGTAGATGTGGCAGGAGCTGCTCGATAAAATCATCGACGGCCTGGCCAGCTTTTACCATCAGCATAATCTTACGCGGCTTTTTGAGGCTACCGACAAACTCTTCGATTGATTTACAGCCGATGATATTTTTGCCTTTGGCTCGGCCGTTTATAAAATCATCCACCTTCGAGATGGTTCTATTGTAGCAGGCGACGGTGAAGCCTTTGCTTTCCATATTCAGGATTAAGTTTTCTCCCATTACCGCCAAACCTATTAGGCCAATATCTGCATTTGCCATTTGTTTCGCTCCCTTCTCATTCTGATTATTCTTTTGGGATAGTCGGTATATAGCCACTTGATAATCTATATAATGTTTCTCCTGCGTGGTGAACGACTAAAATCCCTTCGTCCTCTCTATTTTCGTAGTCGGCTATATTAATATCAGCCGGATTCATATAGCCGAGGTTTACTTTCTCGCAGCGCTGTCTGCCGATGCCGGTCGCGAGCACCACGTTAATCCTGGGTTTTTCGACGCCGTTGTTGTATGTACCGATGCCCTTAACATGCGTGGAATGGGCTATCACCGCACGCGGGATACCGTTGAATTTTCCCATTCGCTTAAGGAAATAATCTCTGGTATGGTAGCCGATTTTATTTAAGATTTTGCCGTGCGTATAAGAAATCTCCGTTATGTGCGGAGCGAAGATAATCAAGGTTGCACCATCAGCAGCGACAGGTTCTAATTTGTACATAGCCTTTGCAGCCGTCCAGAGGTCATCGTACATCTGTGGCGCGATGCTGAGAATGGTACAATAGGGCCTATCTTTATAGGTGATATGGACCTGGCCAGACAAATCGGCAGCTTTTTCCCAGGCCTCTATACAATCACCAATGAATAGTCCCTTGAGCTTATCTTCGACAGCAACTATGGCAAATAATTTATGGGGCATTTTTATAAACGAAGCTGCTTTTTCAACGACGTGGCGGGTCGGCGTCCAAATATTTCCGTTTATAACCGGATTTGTTATCACGGCACTTAGCCAGTGAAAGAAGTTTATAATTTCTTGCCCTGCAATTCCCGGAAAAATATATTTGTGTCCGCCGGAAAAGCCCACAACTTCATGTGGGAAAACAGGCCCTAAAATGAAAAATTCATCGTATTCGAAAATCAGCTTGTTGATGGCTACATCTACCTCTTCACGGAATAAACCTTCACTTATTTTTTCGATTTCGTCGGCTGAGATTATTCCAATAGATTTAAACGTTCGGCGATCCTGCCAGTCGTGGTTGAAAAATTTAACTTGTGCGTATTTACTGTGCCTTTCTTTGAGTGTTATATCCAGCCTTATGCAGATTTGTTCTTCTGTGAGCGGTTTATGAGTTCCCAGCGATACTAAGCAATCGAGCCCCTTTACTTTCTGCTTTAAGCAATCATAAATTATCTTGAATATGTCCCCTATTGGACCTGAACGAGTATTATCCGGAATTATCAGTAGAATCCGTTTGCCAGTATAATCGTTTTGCGCAAAAAACTGGCCGATTGCTCCGCGGGCTTGGTCATTCGAGACAAAACCATTTTTATTTTGACGTTCTATTACCATTGCACATCGTTACTTTTTCCATGGTGGAGTCTCGGGCAGAGCCGCATTGAATTCCGCGATCAGCTTTTCCTCATATTTGCCGGCGTACCGGCCCTCGATGAATCTGTCGAACGCCTCATCGTGGAATCGCTTCCAGCACGCATCCTCATTACCCGGATTTACCGGATAAAACAGAGCATTATTTGCCCTGGCGGCCTTCATATCACCCGGTGCGTCACCGATCATCAAGACTTTGTCTTTTTCGTATCTGCCCTTTGCAGCGTACTCAAGGTGCTGTGCTTTTGTTCCCATCTCCTGCCCTGCTATAACTTGTACGTACCTGGCGATGTCGTGTTCTTCCCACTCACGAATAAGTGCATCGCCCGGCGTCGCCGAGACAACGATTACATCAGCTAAAGGTTTTATCTTTTCCAAGCTCTCCCGAACATACGGGAAAGGCGGCATCTTTTTGACGATTTCTTCAATCGCCCAGTTGACCCTTTCGCTCCATTGCAGCGCAAGGGCCAGCTCTTTTTTGGCCTGCGGGTCTTTGGCCTCCTTGATCGCCTTTTTAAGACCCTCGTTACTCAATGTGCTTTTTGGGTCATCGACCCAGGCAAAATAATGCGGGAATTGCGGGACTTTGAAGTTTCTGGCCTTGACCATTGGATGTGATGGCAATAGGTCTGCCAGAATAAGTTTAAGTGTTTTATGCCTGTTGGCTCCGCGTGTTTTAGAGAAAAGGTCGGCAAAATCTTTACATTCTCTTGCCGCTTGTGCGACCGGCTGTAGGCCAAAATAGCCAATCATCCACGGACAAAAGCACTCTCGCTGCTTAATTCCCATCGTATCGAAGGCACAGCCGTCCGAATCAATGCCGACAAAAAATTTATGCTTCGGCTTAAATTCTTTCAAAGGTCTTGCTGGGTCAATATTAGCCATTTTGTTCTCCCAAAAAGGATTTTCGATATACAATTTTCGATTTTCAAATCGACAATCGGAATTCGGCAATTGAAAATACTATTGTCACTCTGATCAGCGACTCCTCTTGTACCCGTCCATTTCTGTTAAATATCCAATTCGAACCTATCCCAAAACCTCAATTTTTGGGTTAATATGAGACGATATATGGTTTATGGACCTTACAAACGAACAATGGCAACGGATTGCAAAATTCATTCCGAAGCCCAAAGCACAGCCTGGAAAGT
>Ga0315312_1001958_pt1 | contig 14932 bp, 19 predicted proteins | sample TDP7_MG_FD_203629 | JGI IMG/M metagenome (GOLD analysis project Ga0315312, IMG submission 203629) | Freshwater sediment microbial communities from Lake Towuti, South Sulawesi, Indonesia - TDP7 | ecosystem: Environmental > Aquatic > Freshwater > Lake > Sediment | place: Indonesia: South Sulawesi... | reverse complement strand
CGCATTTATAAAGCCTTAGTTTGAGGTTTCAGTTTCCTCTTTAGCAAGGATGGATACTTCATTAAAATGACAAGAAACATCAACACAATAAAAAGAAACATCGCCTCAGGACTTCGCAAAAACGCACTCACATACAGAGGAATATAACCCAGATAGGGTATCTTGCCCACAACCTTGCCAATCAAAAATTTCTGATGAAAGCCGCCTCCCCATGTATCTTCAGCATTTTGCCCCTCACTCCACCACTCCTGAGTTCTAAAGTACCAAACATCACCGACTAAAGTTTTATTTATAGCTCTCTCTACGGTAAGTTGATCTGGATTGCTTGGTCTACGAAACACAATGATGTCACCATCAGGTTTCTCACCTACATTAATTTCCGAAATATCTGAGAAGCCCTGAACAACTATAAGGTCGCCAATGTTTAACGTAGGCTTCATATTTCCAGAGTCAATGGGCAATAGAGGATATTCTGACTTAAAAGCAACTGTCAAGCAAAACCAAAAAGCAATAAAGCTGATTAGAACAACAAGCACTGAAATAGCTATTCTAATGTAGCAATTCTTCCACAGCCTCGATGATTTCAGCCTTTTCAATGATTTCGCCAAACTGATAGGTTTTGGCTTGTCGGTGACTCTTGCTCTTGTCCTTGTTTTCCCCAAAGTTCAGGAACGAATTCTATTAACAACATTAGGATAAACAAAAAGATTATGAGAACCGTGCCTTGAGGTGTGCGTATAAACAATGGCACGTTGCCGATCAACGGTATTACACCTATAACTTTACCAACAAGCAAATTTTCAGAAAACCAAGGATCCGGTGAATAGTTGTTGTCTCCTTTTGTTTGGAAATACCACGTTCCATTTTCAAATTTGCTGTTTATGGCTCTATGCACAATACGTATATCCCAATTAGAGGGTTGATAAAACACGATAATATCGCCTCCAAGTTCTGTAGCTACCTTGATTTCTGAAGGATCTATGCCCTGAACAATAATTATATCACTAACGTCTAAAGTTGGCAGCATGCTTGTGGAGGCAACCACTAGAAGGGGATACTCGGTCCTTAACGCTATTTTCACACCAAACCAGAAAGCGAAAACGCCGCCTAAAAAAATTATACTTAAGATTGCCATTTCAACGTAGCTATTCTTTAGCACCCTTGACAGTTTAGACCATGTTAATGATTTACCCATAGTAGCTTGCCTCTTACAGAAAATACTTCTTTTCCGTTAAAAAACTTAATGTCTTACTGAATGAGAAAAAGCAAAATACATAGTCTCTACAATTAGCGGTATCTGTGGTGTTAGAGGAAAAAAACTTGCCTCTTTCATTTGGATGCTATTGGCTGTGCTAGAAGGGTTATATTTAGCATGAGCAAAATCACTCTCAAACAATTGGTGGCGCCTATGAAGTCGAAGATGATTGTCTTTGCAATTTTGAATGGCTTGCTTTTGTTTTTTGCCGCTTATGGTGTGTGGGGAGCTTTTTGGGTATGGCAACCTGGTGCAGAGCCACCTCAATGGGCACCGTTGTTCGGTTCTCAATCGTATCTACAAAGTGTAAAAGACCGAGGTTATAATGCCACACTTGTTTATGGCTTTCTTACATATCGAGTTGACATTTGGATTAATGGAGCCCAGTTGGGCGTCACAAGATTTGATTGGACACAGCTTTCTTTAATATTACTTGCTTTCTTTGACAGTTGGACATTGATAGATTTTCTTAGATCACGAAAAACTGTAAAATCTCCCAATGTGAAAAGTTAAGTTTTACTAGAACAAACAGGCAATTTAAAAAATAAAGAGGAGATGGAGAGCAAGCCTTTCTCTCTCTAAGGTGTGTGGTGGTAAGCGCCTAAATCTTTCGTTTGCTTAAGACGGCTCTGAACGGTTTCTTGCATCTTGGGCAGTCATAGAGACCGATTTCTAGCTGCATCCTCTTGCCTGATTTGTCCGGTCGACCAGCCATTGTCCATTTCTTCTTTGCCGAACCAACGTCAGTTCCACATTTAGGACATTTAGCCATGTTGTTTCCTCCATTATGACCAGTTATGTTGGTTTAACATTGTTGCCATATATGGTTTATGGTATGCTGCGGTTGGTGAAAAACCCCAACATATATATGTATACTGGCAGCATGAAGAATGAACTTTCAAACATTGCTTTCCAATAATAAAAGAATGAAGCAACAATGATTTTTATGGAGAGCGATGATAAACAAGTTCATTGAAAACATGACAAAAAATGCTGTAAAACACTCTAAAATTATGTAATCACGTGACAAAAGAACAAAATCTTTGAGGTAAATCTGTCAAATAAGATGACTAATTGAGAGAACAGAAAAATAGACGAAAATCCTGCACTTTTCGCCATAGACCTCTCTAAAAGTTATTGTTTGAAAATTCATATTCGTAATTGCATTTGAGGAACTATCAGAAAACCTTTTTGGGAGGTCCGGTGGCTCTTTTGGAGAGCTTTTTCTCTTCTTTGTATGAGCGGGCGCAGTGCATGCAGCAGAAGGTCATTTCTTTTCCGTCAATTACTTCTCGATAACCTCCCTCATACACTTTGCAGCCGCAGTGGGCGCACACTTCAAGGCTGGGCTCAATGGCGATTGAGATGAGGTTGGCGAAGCGTTTGAACAAACGGGTGCATACTTCTTTTCCTTCTCGGGTGAGTTCGAAGACTTTCTTTTCTTTTTCACCTACCAGCTTTATTGTGTGTTTCACAAGGCCTTTTTCTTCGAGTTGTTGAAGAAACGGGTAGACCAGGCTTGGGCTGACTTCTTTTCCTATTCTCTTTTTGAAGCGGTTGAGTATGCTGTAGCCGTGGGCTGGTCCTTCGTATAGAATTGTGAGTATGTAAAATCTGGAGAAGTCGGATAGAAGTTCGTCGATTGACTCGGTTTTTGATTCTGCGGTCATTTTTTGTTCTCCATGGGTATATTTGTTTGCGAGGGATATAAGTATTATCAATAAAGATATATCTTAAAAAGATATATTTATATCTTAGATAGTTGTCAAATACTTAGTTGATGACTAGAACAAGAAGTGAAAGCAAGTTGCCAAGAGATCCCGTTTGCGGCATGGTCGTAGATGCTGACAAATCTATCAAACGAAAGATTGGAGACCGCACATACTACTTCTGCAGCGAAACATGCGCACGAACATACGAACAACCTGAGCAAGAACTGAAAGCTATGAGACGCCGGGTGACCATGGCGCTTCTAGGGGTGATAAGCGTTGCTACTTTGCGCGTTATGGCTATGCTTGGTTTAACGGTTGCAATAATGGCATTAAAGATTGTTGGCATCTCAGCTCTTGACTTGGCGCTTTTTGTTGTTTCTACACCTATCGTGTGGATAGCTGGCTGGGGCATTCATCATGGAGCCTACAAGGCTCTCAAAAATCGAGCTATAAACATGGATGTCCTCATTACGACGGGTGTTCTCGCTGGATGGGGCTACGGAGCTGCAAGCACGTTCTTTCCGGCTCTTGGCTCAGATGGATATGGATATTTAGAAATCGCCATAGCAATCTTAGCCTTCGTGCTGCTGGGCAAATTCATAGAAGAAACAATCAGAAGAAAATCCGCCGCAGCCATTAGGAAATTGCTTGAGCTTCAGCCCACAATTGCACGGGTTTTGAAGGATGGGCAAGAGGTTGAGGTTTCTATAGACGACGTTCAGGTTGGAGACGTTTTTGTTGTTAAGCCAGGTGAAAAAATTCCCACAGACGGTGTGGTAGTCTCGGGCTTGTCTTCTGTAGACGAGAAAATAATCACAGGCGAAAGTATTCCTGTTGAAAAGAATGTTGGCAACGAAGTGATAGGCGCAACCATAAACAAGACGGGATTGCTGAGGGTTAAAGCCACAAAAGTTGGCGAGGACACAGCGCTCATGCAGATCGTGCATTTGGTTGAAGAGGCGCAATCAGCTAGTGCCCCCGTTCAGAAGTTGGCAGACCGCGTTGTCGGGTATTTTGTCCCAGCCGTCTTCACAGTTGCAGCAATAGCCTTCTCATATTGGCTGGTTTCAAGCGACTTTTCAACTGCTTTTCTCGTATTATTATCAATATTGCTCATTGCCTGTCCATGTGCCTTGGGTATAGCAACGCCGACTGCAATTTTGGCTGGTGTTGGCAAAGGCGCCGAGTATGGAGTGCTGCTTAGAGGCGGCGAATACGTTGAGAACATCAGAAAACTGAATACAGTAGTGTTTGACAAAACAGGAACTTTGACTAAGGGTGAGCCCTCAGTCACTGACATCCTAGCGTTTGAGGGCTACAGAGAAAACGAAGTGCTGGAGTCAGCTGCGGTTGCAGAGAAAGGCTCGGAACATCCACTTGCAGATGCCGTTTTGAAGGCAGCATCTAAAGCTGGCTTTAATATTCCAGACGCTGAAACCTTTGAGGCTGTACCCGGACATGGTGTCAAAGCATCTCTTAGGAGCCATGTGATTCTCTTCGGAAATCGCAGACTCATGAAAGAGAACAAGATTAGTGTAAAAGGGCTGACTGAGTCTCATCTAACCAAACTTGAAGAACAGGGCAAAACCGCTATGCTCCTTGCTATAGACAGAAAAATCGCGGGAATAGTTGCGGCTATGGACACGCCTAAAGACAACGCGGCTGAAGCTATAAAACAACTCAAAAACATGGGACTCGAAGTTGCCATGCTCACAGGCGACAACGAACGAACTGCCAAGGCAATAGCCAACCAATTGGGCATTGACACGGCTATTGCCAACGTTTTGCCGTGGGAAAAAGTGAACGTCATCAAGAAGCTACAGAACAAAGGCAAAGTGGTTGCCATGGTTGGCGACGGCGTCAACGACGCCCCAGCCCTAGCCCAAGCTCATGTCGGCATAGCCATAGGCAGCGGAACTGACATTGCTAAAGAAACTGGCGGCATTGTCTTAATCAAAGACGACTTGCGTGATGTGGCACGTGGAATTGTGCTCAGCAAGGCAACAATGAGAAAGATTAAGCAAAACCTGTTTTGGGCGTTCATATACAACACGGTTTCCATTCCAGTCGCGGCGATGGGTTTACTTAATCCCATTATAGCTGCTGGAGCCATGGCTTTCAGTTCGCTATTCGTGGTCAGCAACTCGGCAACTCTCAAACTGCTCAAACTATAAAAAGATAACATTGAGAGCGGAGGTGAAAACTGAATATGGCTAAGGACCCAATATGCGGCATGAACGTGGACGAAAAAACGGCAAAGTACAAGTCGGAACACATGGGCAAAACCTACTACTTCTGCAGCCAAATGTGCAAGGCAACGTTTGACAAGAACCCGATGAAATACGCTGGCGAACACGGTGGACACATGGGACAACATTCATGCTGCTAAAAGTTCAAGAGGTGATAAATCTGTGCATGAACATGAACAAGAGCATGGATCTAAAGGTGGAGACTACTGCAAACGACATCTCTTGATAATGGTGTTGTGCTGCTTGATTCCCATCGTAATACTCATAACAATTGCCTATGCCAACATCGAAAGCTCCTACCTATCCTTTCTACTCCTCCTCTTGTGTCCAGTTCTAATGATTCTAATGCATCTGATATCGATGCTTTCGAGAAAGACTAGAAAATAAGAAAATTCATTAACTCTCAAATGCTAAAATTAAAGTCTCAAAGATATAGAAAATCCTAAATGGAGAAGTTAGAGAAAACATTTCTGTGGTGACTCTGCTGAGATTTTTAATAAGCCACAGTGAAATGTGGTGAGCGAGATGGTGCTAAAAGATTTTAATATGCTCGTGACCACTGCCCGAGGAAACGAGGAAGACGCCTGTTCAGAAATCTGGTACTTACTCGGAGAAATCGGCGACTCAGCCGCCAAAGTGGACAAAACAGGTATAACAGGTCTGATAGCAGCCAAAACGGCGTTTGACCCATTTGAGGTAATAGAGAAATTCCGAATAATATTGAAAGAGAGACCCTACGAGTTTCGTTATTCACTAAGAATCATCCCTGTGGAAAAAGTAGTGCGTACAGACCTCGGTGAAATCCAAAGAGTGGCAACTGAACTTGGTTCCAAGATAAAAGAAAATGAATCATTCAGGGTCACTGTGGAGAAACGCTTCACAACCACATCGACCAGCGACATCATTGAGGCAACTGCAGCCATCATTGAACGTCGAGTGGACCTAAACCATCCTGACAAAATTGTTTTGATAGAGGTTGTGGGAGGATTAACAGGCGTCTCCGTGGTAAAACCTGATGCTATCCTCTCGATAATGAAAGAAAAAATGTAGCTTTAACGTTCAGTAGCCAGCAAAGCCATGTGTTCAATGATTAAGTCCAGTAATGCTTCTTTTTGGGCGCCTTTTCTCTCGGTTTTTGCCTCCAACTCTAACTCAGAAATTTGGAACAACCTCTTTAATCCATCAACTTTTTCATTTGAAAACTCGACCACAGAGTCGTCTTGTTCACCTTGCAGCAGTTTAGAAATAGATTCCAGAATAGAAGACGCTTGGTTCTGAGTTTCAGTCAGAACGAGAACGGCAACTCTGCTACTTTTGGGTTTGATTCCGAGCAGTTTTAGGGCATCCTTTATCTGATGCTGAGCAGAAGCGTATAGAAGAGTTTCCATGGCTAAACTATTCGAAATATTAAGTCTATTTTTGAAGGCGTTTAACGAATTCAAAGCTGCGAAACGCAAATGGTCCTGCCCAGCAATCAAAGTAGCGTCGAAAAATTGGACACAAGCGTTGCCTGTTTTCTCTTTAACGTCTACAAAAAATTTGTCGATGTCAGTTATTTTGACGTTTTTGAAGCCAGCCACAACCAGATTTTGGTCGAAGCCTTTCAGCCTTTCAATCACGTTTTTTCCTCGCTGATTTCTTGAATGAATTTTTCTAAAAGTTTGCGGTTGAATCCATATTTTATCAGCGTTTCCTTGACTTCTTCCACGGTTTTTCCGTGTTTTTTGCATTTCTCCAAGATGCGTCTAACGGTTTCTTTTCGTTCCCATGGAAAGATTATCCATTGATTTGTTTTCTTTTCAAACCAGTCAGGGGTGACTATAGACCAAGGCTTATAATAAATTGTTGCAATCTTAACCTCAATTGCGCCTTGCTCCTTCAAGTGTTCTCGCACAAGAGCCAGACTCTTGCCTGTATCAGCCACATCGTCTACAACTAAAACTTTCTTGCCTTTCACCGAAACAGAAACTGGTTGAGTTATAACAGGCTCGCCTTTAGTTTCCGCTACGCCGAGATAGAACTCAGCCTTTACATTAGCTAACTCTGGGTTTTCCAACAAGTCTGACATGATGCGGGCTGGAGGCCAACCGCCACGAGAAACGCCTACAATGATATCGGGCTTGAAATTGGCTCTTCTGATTTGGTTAGCTAGGTTCAGCAGTAGCTCATAGATGTGTTCCCATGTGGGAATCTCGAATTCCAAGTTGAAATTGTGTCTCTGCAGGTGATTTTTCTCCTTTTCCATAGATATAAGAATAACTTATTAGTTTTTAAATGCCTTTTTTATTGTTTTCTTCATTAAATTATATATATGACTTATTAAAACAATAAAATGGGTTTGAAAAATGAGAAAGAGAATTTTGCATTCGATGTTGCTTGGTTTCCTTCTAACGACTTTTGTGACTGTTTCATGGATAACTCCAGCTCAAGCGGATATCATTGGAACCCCAACATGGATTGGACCAAAATACGATAAGGATGACTTTCTTGGTATTGCTACCACTCTCATCGCTTTTACAACAGGCACTGACGCAACTCTCCGTGTAACTGTTAGGAATAACGTAACAGCAAAGCCTCTCAACATTTCAGCGGTTAAGGTTCTTTTGGACTGGGGCATTAACTACAGTTCAACAGAGGCAAGCCAGAGCAGTCCACATGTGATACCAAAGACTAGCGCAGGGGTCACTTACTACTATACTTTCACAATAGTTTTCACGGTTCCTGCTACCACTGTTGCTTCAAATCTGTTTAGACACTTCTGGTGGGTTTTCGTGGAAGGAGTAAATGCTACAACTGGTGCACAGGCAGTAACTTTACACGACAAATATATTGGTTCTCAGGATTTCACAGTTTACTCCGCAGATCAGGCTACAGCCCAAAACACACGCGTTGAGTATGACCGATTGGTTACTACTTTCACGCCAACCAGTCAAGAAGCTATAGTGCTGAAGAAAAATGCTGGTGTACATAGGTTGATGGGAGATGACAGCTACAAAAACGGAGATTTTGCGGGCGCTAAGACACAGTATGAAACTGCTCTCGATTTGCTCAATGACGCAATAACTGCTGAAGAAACGTATCAGACCTCTGAAGAAGACCAAATTTACAGAGCAACGGAAGCCTTAATTAGTAATATGACAGCCTATGCAAACTATTGGAATTCATTAGGCAACGCAACAAAGATGGAGGCAGAAGCGAAACAGATGGAAGCAAATGCTTCAATGAGGGCAGCAGACGCACAATGGGCGTTCGCACAAGCCGCCAGTCTACAGGCCACAGCACTGAACCTTTTCGGCTTTGGCTTCATACTGTTCGGTGTGGCAACTATCATCTGGGCGTTCAAGCGACCAAAACCTCCAACACCATAAAGGAAGAGAAACTGAAACCCCAATAAAAACCCTTATTTTTTTATGACAGTTGATTTGAACCAAACTGCATTGTTATATTCAGATGCATCTAATTCATAGAGAAGGGATAGAGGGTTCTCTAAAACCTCGTTGAGAAGGAAGAAACAAAATTGAGAGAAGAGCAAGTGTGGCCTTACGTTCTTCCTTTTCCAATAGACGCAAAACAGCGCCGACTGATTTGGAGCATACTTCAGTCAAGGGTTGGAATGAGCATACTAACTAGACTAAGGTTAGATGGGCGTACGTATCAGAGGGAACTAATTCGACAGACATCTTACTCTAACAAGTCTATAATTCAATACCTAAAAAAAATGGTTTTGGCAAGCATTCTGGAAGAAGGCATTGAGCAGGTTGCAACTGAAAAGAAGCGAATATGGGTTAAATGGTATAAGCCCACGCAACTCGGCAAATGGTTCATATTGTTTTTGAAAAATCCCGATGAAATTCCTTCAGACTTGGCGAGAAAAACCATCGAAGAATTGTTTGAGTTGTATTCATCCAGCATCGTAGAAGTTTGTGAAAAATATGGACTCAGCCTTGACTTCTTTCACCATATATTAGACGAGCGCTACTCGAAGAAGCGAATTCGCAAAGAAGAGGAATAGCTATTAAACTGAGTCATTTCTGAGAACTATGGTTTTGCTAGATTTGCTTTTTTCGCGTTGAAGATAACGCCACAGCCACGGCTAATATGCCAACAATAATTAGGAACAGTACCACTGAGTATAGTATGTTGCCCTCTGTGAGTATGTTGAGATACCAAGCGCCTCCAATTGCCAGAAGCAGAATTCCCCAGATGAATGTGCTAAGGGCACTACGCTCATATTTCACAGGATGCCTTGCCCTTATCGCTGCCAAGGCTATGACCCAGAGCCCATAAAGTGTGAGTGTCAGCGAAACAATTGTGCCCCAGTCGGGAAAGAAAGCCACCAGCAAAATCGCTATTGTTATTACAAATACGCCGAAGGAGAGCAAATTCAACTGTCGCGGTGGCATAAACGTTCTTCTTTCTCCTTTCTTCTCGATTACTCCTTGAGTTTTTGACCGCACTCTGGACAGAATTTGGCTGTTGTCAACACTGGATGTCCACATTTGGGGCAATTGGTTGTTTCTGTTGGCGGAGCTGTTAGCGCTGTTCCACATTCAAGGCAGAACTTTGATGTGGCGGGAACTCTAGCGTTACACTTTGGACATATCACCAATGCTGCGGCTGGCGTGGGCGCTGGTCCCGTGGGCGTCATTATCTGGGGGATTAGAACCATTCCGGCTCCTAACGCAGCTCCAGGCGATTTGCCCAATTCTTTGGCTGCTTCTTTCACTGTTTCCATTCGCAAGACTTCTTCAGCCGCCCGTGTCTGTTTGAGCCAGAAAAGTCTGTCACGATACTCCGGCGTGGTGTCAACTCCCTCAAAGCGCAGGTCGGTGAGGTCGAGTCCAATCCTTTTAAAAGCGTCGAGAATGGCGTTTTTAGTTGAGACGCTAGTTTCATCAAGTTTGGTGAAAACGGTTAACAAGTCGTAATGAGAAAGTTCATCGATTATTTTCTCATTAATGTAGCCTCGCAAGTAGTTGTCAACGTCGCCCGTGGAATACGCGTTCTGTCCGCCCACAACCTCCATGACAAAGAGCTGTGGGTCTTCAACCTTGAACCAAAATGTGCCATGAACTTGGAGAGGCGCCAATTCAGTTGTCTGCGCCCTCGCCCCATATTTGCCTGCAAACACTTTGGTTGAGATGAAGACAACCATTGCCTTGAACGGTTTTTCCTTGTAACCCGCAATTCTCGATAAGATGCCCGTTAGCAACGGTAAGTTAAGGGTTGTAAGCGTGTGTCTGCCAGGACCGAACACATCGTAGGCTTTGCCGTCTCTGAAGAAAACCGCCGCTTCAAATTCGTGTACAATGAGTTGTGCACCCCAAGTGATTTCTTCGTCGGGGTACTTCCAAACTATGTCTTCGGGTCCAGGATTCTTCCATTCAATAACCTGTGCCATTTTATTTCGCTCCCATGATGACTTCTTCTCTGCCGCTGAAAGTTTCTTCCAACTCCTCTAGAGAGTCACTTAGGTTTTGTATGTGCTCTCTCACCTTTTCAAACTTCTGTTTCATGACCTCCTTCTTGAAGGCAGTGGTTTCTTCGACAATCTTATCCACGTCGTCTATGAGTCCAGTGTCAAATTCAATCATCTTGTCGAGTTTTTCTTCCTCAACCTTCACTATGTTGAAAAAGCCAGCGTAGCCGTACGAAGCGTGATTTATTTTTTCAGAAACCCTGTCGAATCTCATGATGAAGCGGTCCATGTCGGTCAAAACCTCGTGTAGGCGACTGTCAGAAAGTTTCTGAAAAATCTCTTTCAGGTCCTTTCTGGCTTCTGTTAACCTTTGATAAAGATGATTTCTAATCAGTTTGTCGCTCTCTCGCCTCAGCTCCTTTTCTTTGTAGCCTCTGAAGCCGGGAAGTTCTGCGAGAATTCTCTCGGATAGCCGCATCTCTTCTTTTGCCTTTTCATACATCCCTTTCTTCTCGCTCAAATCCGACTAACTCCTTTCAAATTACTCATAAAATTACACGCTTTTAAGATTTTCATTAAATCAACCCAAACTTGGCTGAAGGAATATCCCCTTTTATCACTGTGCCCGTGGCGCCGTCTAAGAGTAGACTGTATCGTTCACCTTTGTATTCATAAACAATAAACCAAACTGGCGCATGCAAGTACACTGCATCGCCTATTTCTAAGTCAGTTTTCATCTCTAAGACTTTGTCCACATCCTGCTTGGCTAGAAACTCATGTAAGTTTTCGATTTGTTGTCTCGCTATATCGATTGCTTCGTCCTTCTCGATTTCGCTGTTTAAGACTTTGGCGAAACCCTCAATTTTTCTGAAATCGTAGGGCACTTTGCCTTCTAATGGCACTTCATACTCGCGTGTTGGAAAATCCGTGGCTTTCCGAGCTAAAACCAGCCAGTTGTATTTCTTTTCGATTTTTCCTTCTTTCGTGACTGGTGGTGTCAGTCGTTCAAAAACTCCTTTATAAGTGCTGGTAGCGGTGACGGAAACAACCCAGAAAGGCAGGTAGGTGAGGTTCTTCTCCTCTATCTTTGAAGACTTTGCCAAGTCGCTTGGTTTTAAGAAGCCTCCTCGCATCCAATTACGCACTAGGTCGTCAACTTGCATCTGATTGTATTCATTTAAAATCATAGAGTGCTCAAACTCGAAAGCCTTGCCAGTCTCTATGACCTGGGTAAAACCACAGTAGCGGCAAGTGGCAACAATCTCGCCTGAACTGAACTTTAGAGGCGCGCCACAGTTAGAACAACGAATCTCCTCAACTATGGACATACCCTTGCACCTAGCGTGTATTATTCTAAGCGGATGTTTAACTTCAGTTTTTCTCAACTGATTAATGTGTCCCATATGGGCAAGATTAAATAATCATTCCGTGCAACTAATGCAAGACAAGTCTATTGCTTAGTAACCACACATTTTGGTGAAATTGTTTGATTCCGCTGCGGGATGAAAACCGTTCTCAGACTACACCGCACGTCACTAGAATTCTCTTGATAGTTAATGTTGTTGTTTTCTTTGTCGCTCTTTTTCCCGATTTCTTAAGCGGCAACTGGTTAGATGCCCTTTTTGGTTACTCTTCGTCACTAGATAGAGCAATTTCAACGTATGGAATGGTTCCTTATACTGTACTGCACGGGCAAAGACTCGATACGCTCTTTACTTCAATGTTTCTGCATGCGGATTTATTGCATTTAGGCGGAAACATGTTGTTTTTGTATATTTTCGGCGATAATGTGGAAGACGCTTTTGGACATGAACGATACCTTGTTTTTTACTTCCTTTCGGGAATTGCCGCAAGTGTGGCGTTTATTGGGACTCAATTATTTTCGGGCGATGCAAGGGCGTTGTTGATTCCAACCATCGGGGCTTCTGGCGCTATCGCTGGAGTTCTCGGCGCCTACTTCATATTATATCCCAGGGCGAGGATTCTGACTTTGGTGCTCGCATGGTGGATTTATATCGTGCCCATACCAGCCGTCTTCTTTCTAGGCGTCTGGTTTGTTTTTCAACTGCTCTACGGCATGTTAACCCTCGGAATAGAGGCAGTCACTGGAATAGCTTATTGGGCGCACATCGGCGGCTTTGTGGCTGGAATTTTCTTCGGCTTGGTTTGGAGAGGAAGAAGACGAGTTCGCACTCTTTAGCAGTTAGCAATCCTTAGCGCAAAGCTTAACTCTGCGTTGTAGTTTTCAATGAAAACGAGACGGCGTGTGACAACACTTTGGCTACTTTAGCTCAATTGAGAGTTGCTATGATGATTCCTATCTTGTTAGTGGGTATAATATTCGCGGCTTTCTTAGTTCTAATAATGTATATTCTTCAGCTCTCATTAGTTTGGGCTTTTGTTCTTGCCATAATTTTCATATTAATTCAGTATTTGATTGGTCCAGCCATAGTCAGAGCGTCTACGAGGCTGCGTTACTTGAAAGCTGGTGAAAATCCTTGGTTGGAATCTGCGGTGAAAGATTTAGCCCAGAAGAGCGGAATTCCAACGCCTAAGTTGGCTGTTGTTCCCAACCCGACGCCTAACGCCTTTGTTTTTGGAAGAACCAGCGGAGACGCCACACTGGCGGTTCATGAAGGCTTGCTTCAAAACCTGAACCAAGAAGAGGTCAGAGGGGTAATTGGACACGAACTGGGACACATCAGACACAAAGATTTTCTCGTTATGACAGCGCTCTCTGCTGTGCCACTTTTAGCCTACCTCATTTCACGAGGAACCTTTGAAGCCGCTTGGGTTAGTGGAAGAACAACTCGCAAAAAAGAGGGTGGTGGACTTGCAGCTGCTCTTGTGGCTGTTGCCGTTGTCTCTTATGTTGTTTACATACTTTCTCTCTTGCTTGTTATGAGGTTAAGCAGATTACGAGAGCATTATGCCGATGCCTATTCGGCTTACGTCACTGAGTCACCTAGGCAGCTTCAAAGCGCTCTTACGAAGATAACTTATGGGCTGTCGCTCACGCCAAATCCACCTACCGGCGCTAGGACTCTCTACATTGGCGACCCAGCTTTGGCAAAGCTGGAATGTCAAAACATCATAAATCGGAAAGAAGAGTATGACCTCGACAAAGACGGCGTCTTAGACGAGAGAGAGTTGGAGCTCGCTATGGAGAAAGAAGCGAAATCCAGATGGTTGACCATAAACAGGTGGTTTCACACACATCCTGCAACTTTCCAGCGCATTCTGCTGTTGCGTGAAATTGAAAACGAAATGACTACTGGTAAATACTCTGAAAAACGGGTTTACGCCCACGTCTAAGCAAGTAACATTGAAGGCGCAAGCAAGATGAAACATGTTAAGATAACCGCCTTTGACCTTCCAGACGCTTGGTATCAGGTTTTGAAGAAAATCTGGGAAGAGGGAGAATATTTCACGGTAAAGTATGGTTCTGAAACAACCGATACAAAGAAGTTAGATGTGACTCTTGAGATTCTGCATCCAGAGAACAAGCCTTTGGTACATGAGAAGGCGCCATGTGACATGCGTTACGTTATGAACTATTTTATGGAATATTTGTGGTTCGGCGAGAAAAAACCCGATGAGACTTACACTTACTCAAGCAGACTGCGGATTCCAGTTGACCAGATAGATGAAGCAATCAATAGATACATGGAAGAACTGTTTGACAGACAAGTTACATTGGTTGTGAGAATACCACAAGACATTTTCAAAAAGATTGCTGATAGGAAACATGAACCGCCTTGCCTTACAATTCTTGACACAGAAGTCAACAGAGACCAAGAAGACAACAAGTTGAAGTTTATCTTAACAGGATATTGGCGCTCTTGGGACGCCTACGCCGCATTGCCAGCCAACCTTGCGGGTCTACAGCTCTTCAGTGAAGCTTTTGTTAAAGAATTAAACGCAAGAGGCAAAGAGAAACACAAAGATGGTTGGGAGGAAGTTAACACGGGAAAGATGATTATGCACTCAAAAAACTGCCACATTTATCAAAGACAACTTTCACTGGTTGAAGAGTTGCTAAGAGTCAATAAATCAACCTTTGGAGAGAAAATTCAACTTTCCAGAAAAACACCGAGTAAGTCGTGAGTAAACATGTTGAACAGACGAATTGTTTTTGTAAGACCAAGAGAGGTAGTGATTGAGGAAGCAGAAGTCTCAGAGCCATCTTCGGAGCAGGTTCTCATCCAGAGCCTAGTTACGCTTGTCAGCACGGGCACGGAGCTAACAATTTTAAATGGTGAATTCCCGCCAGATTCATATTGGGCACGATATGGGC
>Ga0315312_1001957_pt1 | contig 14936 bp, 14 predicted proteins | sample TDP7_MG_FD_203629 | JGI IMG/M metagenome (GOLD analysis project Ga0315312, IMG submission 203629) | Freshwater sediment microbial communities from Lake Towuti, South Sulawesi, Indonesia - TDP7 | ecosystem: Environmental > Aquatic > Freshwater > Lake > Sediment | place: Indonesia: South Sulawesi... | reverse complement strand
CTCTCCGTGTGGAGAATCTTTATGAACCCGACTTCGCCCGTGGTTTTGCAGTGGGTTCCTCCACAGGCTTCCACGTCCCACTCTCCAACCTTTAGGACACGGATCTTCCTGCCCGGCACAACTCCTCCCTGGTAAAGCCTGAAGCCGTACTTTTTCTCGGCTTCTTCCCTGGGCATCCACCAAACCTCCACGGGCAGGTTCCTCACAACTACCTCATTGGCCAACCTTTCAATCTCATGCGTTTCCTCCAGCGTTAATCTTTTATAGTGGGAGATGTCCAGCCGAGTCCTCTCCACGCCCTTTTGGGCTCCCGCCTGCCAAACGTGCTCGCCGAGCACGCGCCTCGCCGCACCCATGACGAGGTGGGTGGCGGTGTGATGCCTCATCAGACTGCTCCGCCTGTTCCAATCGATGAAACCCCGTACTTTGGCTCCCTCCCGCGGAACGGAACCCTTCACTTCGTGAACTATTACTTTTCCTACCTTTTGGACATCCACGACTTCGGAGCGCCTTCCATCAGACCTTAGGTGCCCCTGATCTGCTAACTGACCCCCTCCCTCAGGGTAAAAGGCAGTTTTATCCAGGACCACGTATTTTTCACCCATGACGCGGAGGACCGTGGCCTCAAATTCTGAAAGGTGGGGGTCCTCATAGTAAAGCTCGCCTGTCTCAGGAAGGTCTGAAACCCTATCCTTTAGCTCCTCCATGCCCCCCACCCCCCGTATAGGGGGGGCCTGAACGTGTCTCTTCGCAACTATGGTGTAGAAGTCCTCGGGCACCTCCGTTGGGACGCCCTCTTTTTCCGCCGCTTCTTTAACGACCTCAGGCGGCAGGCCGTGGGAGTCATAGAGCTCTATGAGGGTTTCCTTCGGAATTTGCTTAGCCCCTTTAGCCTTCAGTTCTCGGGCGGTTCTTTTAACGAGGTTTCCTCCCCTCTGGAGGGTCTGCTTAAACTTTTCCATCTCCGCTGAAAGGATTTCCAAAATCTCATTTCGCATCTCCTTTAGGTAGGGAAAATCCCTAGACCAGGAGTTAATTTGCGTGTCTATTATGTCTAAGAGCCTTTCCTCTATTCCCAGGTTTCGGAGGGCCCGGTAGGTTCGCCTGAGCATCAGCCTCGTCAAGTATCCTTCTTGTACGTTTGATGGAACCACCCCTTCCGCAAGCATAAACACCAAGCACTTGGTGTGGTCAGTAACGGCGAAAACATTCTCAAGGGGAAACAAGGTCTTCCTCAGTTCCTCAACATTTATCCCAACGGCCTCGGCCACCCTCCTTTCAGCCTCCTTCCGATCAGCCCTTTCGCCCAAACTTAAAACCATGGAAAACTCGGCCACCTTCGTCAGTAACTCATCATCAATTTCACCTACATTCGCCATTTTCATGATTTCCCTTAAAATGGGGCCATACACTCCGTGGAAGAGGCTCACAGACCCCTGCGACAGCCACGTGTATCTTTCCATGCCGTATCCTGTGTCCACTGTTCGGATGGGCAGTTCAACAAATTCCCCGTTGACCACTCTGAAGTTCATGAACACTAGGGTGGCGACCTCCAACCCCCGAATGACGGTCTCCAGGTCTGGTCCCGCGTTTCCGCCTCCCGACCATACACCTTCTTTGTAAACAACCTCCTCGGATTTCACGCCCAATTCCTTAGTAACAAACTCATGATGATACCGCACCGTCTGGTCCTTCCAGTAAACCTCCTTGTCTGGATAATTAAAGGCGTGATGTCCCCCCATTTCAAAGAGAGTTAAATGACGACCGAAGGTGGGACCCACGTTGTCCACGTCTAGGAGCCTTATGCAGGGCTGGCTTATCACCAGGGGGTTGGCTGGCGGGGGAATGATCCCCTCGGTTACGTAGGGTTGAAAGTCGATGATGCTGGCGTGGGTGAGGTAGAGGTCGTCCCTCCATCGGGCCACCACTGGATAAGGCTTGATTCTCTCGTGACCCCTCTCCTCAAAAAAGTGGAGAAAGACCTCCCGCATCTCCCCTAGGTTGTAGGGCCTGCGGGTGGGAGGATTCTGGATGAAGGTGTAGGGGGAACATCCTTCGGGGGTGGATTCTCCACAAACCCTCTGATCAAGGGTTTGCGTCCAGAAATATTCCCCGCAAATGGGACACAACCTTCGAACAAATCCGTATTCGTCAAAAAGGGGAACGTGATACACGCTTTCTGGAAAACGCTTCATCCCACATCCTCCCTGAGAAGCTACTTAACAGTCTCAGAGAGTTAGTTTAAAGAGACATTTAAATGTGTCTGGGTGAATACGACGCGGGTATGTCTTGCACCCTCCGCCAACCCGAAGGAAAAATTGTTGTGAGTGGTATTGGTCTGAGGAACTCCTAAAATAGCTGCATTTACATTACCTTCGATTTCCATGCCCTAAGAACGGTGCGATTTTCTTCATTTCAATTCTTTTTCATCTTTTCCAAAGGTGGGAAAAAGGGAGAAAGTTTTTCCAAAAATGGAAAATCTTTCCCTTTCTCGTTAGAAATGCTTTAAATACCTTTCTTTAGAAAGAAAGTTACTGAAAAGAGGTGTGTGAAATGAGGAAGAGATTGGTTGCGGGGCCACTCCTAATATCCTTATTGTTCTATATTTGTTATGGCTTAATGTTCCCCACCCCTCAAAGTTTTGTAGATGGATTAATGTGGTTGCTTCAGAATGGGCACCTATTTTTAATTGATTATCCCATCGGTATCGCATTCACTGCCATTCTCACGAGAAAAAACGTTTTCGATCTCATAAGGCAAACCACGAAAGAAGTCGCCGAAAGTAACCGAAAAAAGTAAGGTTGGGATCAAAATGAAAAGGAGAAATAATATGGATATAATGGCTGAAATCCTCAGGATAGCCAGAAAGGGGGCTAAAAAGACCCACCTAGTTTATGGAGCCAACATCAACTTCAAACTTCTCCACGATTATTTAGATGAACTTGAAAAGGCTGGTCTCATATTGAATAATAATAAAATCATAAAAACTACTGAGAAGGGAGCGCAATTCCTTAACTACACTAGTGGTTTTAAACAGTTCGGATTATAAACGTGGGAGGGAAGAGGCAGATATGGAATCTTTATCTATCACCTCCATTACAGTGATGTATCTCCTATACACTCTATTTATTTATCTCGATTCACGCAATTGTCATAAATGGATATTGAATAGAATGGTTCCCTTTATCGTATCCTTGGGCGGCATTTTTTCCGATTACCTTACAACCAGAATGGGATTAGTCCTAGGATATTACGAGACACACGCCCTGTACAGTCCATTATCAGCTTTGTTAATATTTTGGGGAACCACGAGCCTGTTGGCCGTGATATTACCCAAGAGGGATCTTTGGGACGTAGGCATAACCAGCTTAGCGTTCGCCTCATACCTAGGAGCAGTGAACAACATCCTAGTAATCCTCGGAATCTTTTCTGGACTAATAATTTAAGGTTTGAGACTGAAAAATTTTTGTTGCGTCCAGGTAATAATCCTTTTTCTTCCTAGAATAGTCTGGAAAAATCGTTATAAAGCGCACGCTGTCTCCACTTAAATAGTGAAGGCTTCCTTCTGCTAATAGAGAGTATTAGAAGAGGTTTGGTCACCCAAAAAGGGCTCCGAGCCCCTCTAGGGCCTCTGCTTCCTTCTTCTCTTCCTTTTTCTCTTCTTTCTTCTCTTCCTTCGGCTTCTCTTCTACCGTTGGTGCTGGCGCGGCTGGGACTGGAGCGGGTGAAAACGCCGGCGCTGATTTGATGGCTTCGTCAATGTTCACTTCGGCAAGGGAGGCCACGAGGGCCTTCACCCTAACGGGATCTGCGTTAACGCCCGCGGCCTTAAGCACCTGAATCATGTTCTCTTCATTAATGGGTTTCTTCCCCTCATGTAACAGCATGGCGGCGTAAACGTATTCCATAAACCTTCACCACCTTCCTTTTACGACATCTGCCTTTTCAACTTTCCTAAACCATCTTTGGAAGCGTCATATAAAAACTTATACATATACGTTTTGGATTTATACACTAACATTGGCGCTAAGATCTGCCAACAGGTATCACTCCTCCGCAAACAAAAAGTTTTTATGTAGTCAAATAAACAATATTGCATAAAATTACACGGTGGTGTTTGAAAATGAAACTGAGCACTAAGGAAATCGCCCTCATCAGCGTTTTCGCAGCACTTCACGTAATTATTTCAAGGATACCCGGCATACCGGTCATTGGAATAGAATCTGGCAAGATCGAGTTAACAGTTGTACTTGTGCCAGTCACGGGCATGATCCTTGGACCCTGGATTGGAGGTCTAGCCGCGTTCCTTGGCAACTTCGTAGCTTGGTTGATCCCCAGCACAACCTTCTACGGGATGCTTAACCTTCCAACAGGCCCTATTGGAGCTATAGTGGCTGGGGCGCTTGCGAGGAATGATAAGAAATCTAACTGGAAGGTTGCGGCCCTCATTCTCCTTGTTCTGAACGCGTTATGGTACATCTCTCCGCCAGGGATCGAAGTACCCTACTATCCTTTTCTCCACCTAGGAGCACTCGCTTTGATCCTAACATTCAAAGGAAAGATATCAGATTTACTAAGAAGCGAGGACAAGCAAAAAGTGACTTGGGGGACAACGATCGCCAGTTTCAGCGGGATAATGGCGAATCATATGACTGGAAACCTAATCTTCATTGCCTCAATAGGCTGGTTTATTCAACTAAGAGGTATAAAGGATGCACTTGTCAACCTCGGGTTCTCCTGGTTGAAATCCGGTTTACCGAAAGGAGACCCGACAGGTCTAGGGGCACTCTTCGCACTTATGCTACCTATCTCCGTTATTGAGCGGTTCTTGATGACTGCTATTGCCGTTCCAATTAGCGTTGGGGTTCTCTACGCCCTGAAGAAGGGCGGGATAATAAGTATTTAACCAAGGCAGTATGGTGAGTCAGCCTTATGAAAGAGCGGTTGTATCCTTACGTGATTTTCTTACCAAAAGACAGAAAACAAAGGGTTCTTAGGGAGATCTTCGGGTCCACAGTTCCAATTGACATTTTAAAGTTCTCTCTTAAACAAGGTATCTCAGAGAAGATTTATCAGAAAAACCTGGTCGAGAGCCTTAGTTACTCGAACAAGACACTCATAGAGCGCTTGAAGGCGCTAACTGAACTAGAAATATTAGAAGAGCATATGGAAAAAGTGGTAAGTGGTGGTCGCACCGTCTGGTTGAAATATTACAATTTAACAGACTTGGGCAGGTGGTTCGCTCTCTTGCTCGTTGAGGAAGAAAGTCTCACAAAAGAACAAAAAATTGAGATAATCCGCAATGCCTTCCGATCTTATACAAAGTGGATCAGGGAACTCTCTGAAAAGTTAGCAATAAGCAGAGAAGACCTCTCAAAGATCTTCGAAGAAGAAATGAGATGATCCAGCTTATCAATAATTCCGAGAGGGGGAAACAAGCCTACAAAGAAACAAATTCGGTGAAGAATGTTAACTGCTTCCTGGCCCTAAGACCGAATTAATCACCCCATGGCTTAAGCAGGACTTTAACCGCCTTGCCTGATGCGAAGGTCTCAAAAGCACTCTGGGCCTCAGTTAGGGTAAATTGATGGGTGATGAGCTTCTCTATTGGGACACCTCGTCTTATGATTCTGACCAGGTCGTCATATTCAGCGGCGTTGAAATACCAAGAGCCGATTACATCCAGATCTTTCCTAATAAGATGGTTACTGGGATTAATTGTCACACCCTGATTCTCACCTATGAACGCCATCTTGCCACATCTCTTGACCGCCTCCAGGGCTAGAAGCTCGCCTTCAGCTTTACCAGTGCAGTCTATCGCCTTGTCCACTCCTATTCCTCCCGTGATGATTCTGACTGCCTTTAAGACGTTATCCATTTGTGGGTTGAAAATGTAATCGGCTCCGATGTCCTTGGCTCTCTCAAGCCTATAGTCGTTTATGTCTACTGCGATCACCTGGGCGTTGAAGAACTTACATATCAGGGTAGCAGCAAGTCCTATTGGGCCTTGGCCACATATCAGCACAATGTCTATCGCATTGATCCCTAACCGTCTGATCGCATGATATGGCGTTCCCATAGCGTCTCCCAATAGAGCCCCTATCTCAAACGATACATCTTCCGGCAAAGGTAGACACAGTTCCTCATCGAGCAATACATATTGCGAATGATTTCCAGGGTACCTTTTGGGAGAGGGGTTTTGACAGAGAATCCAGTATCCAGCGCGGCAGTGCTGGCATCTACCACAGTGGGATTGGGCATAAAGCACCACCCTATCGCCCTCTTTGACGTATTTCGGTTTGTCGGTTTTCCAAACAATCCCTGATGCCTCATGGCCGCCATTGTGATCCATCTGTTTCGGTCCCCGATAAGCTCCCATCTCGCTGCCGCATATGGCCGACGACATGATCTTCACAACCACAAGGCTTCCCTTAGGTTCCGGATCGGGGAACTCCCTCACAATTACCTTCTCATTTCCAAGCATCTGGACAGTTAGCAGAGGGGTCTCCTCCAAGCCACTGTATAACCATCATACCTTAAACGACAAACGTTACACTTCCAATAAGGCATAGATTGTTTAAATTTTAAAATCCTTTATAAATGTTTGCTGAAAGAGATGGTGACCTCAGAGCCCAGGGGGAGGGCCGCGAAAGAACGGTCCGGGTATCATGAAGCCGATTAGAGCGCTTATTATTATGATGCCTATCACTACGAATACAATTATAGCCAATATGGCTATGGTGAGTGCTCCGAGCCAGCGTGTTTTAAAGGTGGATTTGTAGACCCATAGCATCTCCTATTGTAAATTTTCCACTGGTCACGACCTTTCCAGCATTGATTTCAATGCCTTGCTCCAATTTAGTTCTCAGGTCTTTGAAGTATTTTTCTGCTTCCTCATGAGTATGCTCCGATGAGAACTTGGGATATCTGAAATTTGAATAAAGGACAAAGGGCCTTGAAGCTCTCTTTTTCCGTTCCCATTTGCTGTATGTACTCCCACATGAAGTTTCATTCTTTCTTTTTAAAGGTTATTTCAGAAGGGTGTTTAATCCTTGTCCTCGTCGGAACATGAGTGTCTGAGATTAATTTTTGTTCTCTTTTATGTTGAAGTTACTAATCCACAACAACAACTTGAGGAACAACAGGTTCTTTCGGTGTTACCTTTTTAAATTCTCTTTCCAAGGCAGGAATCCTAAGATTTTGTCTTATTTTTTCTTTCGCTATGCGAAAATTATTTAACGTTTCTCAGTCAACACTCTATTGGTTTTTGGATATGAAGGTGTTTATTTCAGCTGATATGGAGGGCACGACCGGGGTGACTGCCTGGGATGACGTTTCCCCTGGGAAGCCGGCATACGAGCGCTTCAGGAAGCTCCTCACCGCCGATGTGAATGCTGCCATAGAGGGGGCCATCGAGGCGGGGGCGACAGAGATACTTGTAAACGAGGCACACGGGGGGATGCGGAATATCCTGATAGAGGATCTAAACCCAAAGGCACGAATGATCACCGGTTCCATGGGAAAGCGGCTCTGTATGATGGAGGGCATCGACGAGAGTTTCGTCGCAGTCTTCCTCATAGGGTACCACGCAAGAGCTGGGACAGATGCAGGGGTCCTACATCACACACTAACGGGGAGCATCTACAACTTTTGGATAAACGGCGTACTTGTCGGCGAGACTGGAATTAGCGCTTCTCTGGCCGGATACTATGGCGTCCCCATAGCCCTGGTATCGGGAGACGACAAGGTGGCGAAGGAGGCGAAGGAACTGTTAGGCGATGTGGAGATGGCCGAAGTGAAGGTGGGCGTCGACCGCTACACAGCGAGATGCCTGCCGCCTAAGGAGAGTGGCGAGAGGATAAAGCAGGCGGCTGTAAGAGCGCTGGAAAGGATAAACGAGTTAAAGCCCTACAAGATCGAGACGCCAGTGAAGTTCGAGGTCGAGTTCACATCCGTTGGCATGGCTTCACTTGCCAGTGCCCTCCCAGGCGTTGTCAAGAAGGAGTCGAGAAAGATATTTCACAAATCTAAGAACGTGATCGAGGGATGGAACATAATCTGGCCGAGCATTCTTCTATCTACCAGCGCAGAACCTAGGTTCTAATCCTCAGTGAACGTGGTCTCGACGACGGCGTCTTCATGCCATGTGACTCTCCATTGTAGGCCCATTTAGCTGTCAGCGTTCCCGAAAAGTAGTAGCCGGATCTCATGAGTTCAAATCCTTTCTCTCTTTTAAGTTGACGACATCGACCATCTATGGAAAAACATATAAAGCGAATGCTTCCACTTATAGGGTTGTGGAGGCCCGATTGAAATGAAATGCCCAGAATGTGGAAAGGAAGTAAAGACCCCTATAAAGGAATGGGATTTAAGTCCTAAAGTCCACGTTAAACTCTATGAGTGCTGTGGGAAGAAGTTCCGCGAGTATATAAAAAGGTGAAGGAAAAGTCTAGGCTGGAACTGAAGGAGAACTTGTAATATCAGTAAAGGCAGCCCTTAATCTTCAAAATTAGCACGGATATTAAGAAGTATTTCTTGCTTATTTTAATCTGTCTTCGTCAGTATTCATTTCTCCTCCATTCCTTCTTCAGGGCTTCAGATAGCTCCTGTGGATGATGCCTCAGGTGGTATTTCAGGTGGCTTGATGCTGCATGGGCCTCATTGTACGATATTCCCTTTTTCATAAGGTTGCGTTCGTGTAGTTCATGAAGTAGGATATAGGAATATGCCGGGTCCTTACAAACAGGAAGTCACGGTTCTTTCGACCCCTTTATGATTAAGGAAATGCTGAAGAATCATGAGTGGCGAGAAAGAGAAAGTAACAATTGAGTTGCCGAAAAGTGTCCTTCACTTAACTTTAACGCCTGTTTTTCTCAAACTCCTCTGTTCCCATTTCTTAAAACGTTTTACGACAAGAAACCTAAAAAACCCTAGAAACATAACCTTCTATGTCTCTTCAGTCAATTTTGACCTTCATAAATAGTAGGTACAGTTTAACAAAAGGCAGAGGCTTATTGTAGAAGGGACAACCCCAATCACGATGAAGCAAATCAACGGCAATGTTCTGCCTCCACACTTTATATGAAAACCCATAGGGATACCGAGGGATAAAAGCGTGAGCTATGTGTCGCCAGTTGAGACATATTCTTTCAACCATTTTTAAGCCTCCTCAAAATTCAGATTCATGTCCCTTCGGCGCACAATAGATAATAGTTCTTATGATGCCACATATTTGAAAAAGAAAAAGGGGGATTCGCGGGGGAAGTCGGATGATGTCTCCACCGTTCAGCGTATAAAAACTTATACGGGGAAGATGTCAACCCCTCCGTCACTTTTGGAATGCCAAACTGGCATTTGTAATATGTTTTACGCGATCGTAAAAGGCAGGGTTTGAATAACAAAAGTTTTGGAATTTCAGGTAACAAATCTATTGTCTCCACGGGAAGTTTTTTATGATAAAAGGTTAAAGGGAACCATTAGAGTATAAAGGGTCACGGAAGGATACGGGATGTCCATAGAAAAAGGCGACTTTCTACTAGTCGACTACACGGGAAGCGTAAAAGAGACGGGTGAAGTTTTTGACACCACCCTGGAAAATGTGGCGAAGGAAAAGGGTCTCTACAAGGCTGGAGACATCTACGAGCCGAAGCTGATTGTAACCGGAGAAGGATGGGTGCTGAAGGCCCTGGATGAGAGCCTTTTAACCCTTGAGGTGGGGAAAACCGCCTCAGTGGAGATACCGCCGGAAAAGGCCTTCGGAGACCGCGACCCTGAGAAGGTGAAGCTAGTTTCCCTCAGGAGACTTGCCGCCCGCGGCATCACACCTCGATTAGGAATGCGCCTTGAGGTGGATGGGAAAACCGCCATAGTGAGGACCATGGGTTCGGGGAGGGTTCAGCTGGACTTTAACCCTCCCTTGGCTGGAAAAACCTTAGCCTACGAGGTTACTATTAGGAGAAAACTCGTAGAAAAGGCGGAAAAGATGGAAGCCCTCATCCACCGGAGGATACCAGGGGTGGTGGACATTAAAAAGTTCAACCTAACATTAAGTGAGACATGGGTGGAAATTGAAGTGCCTGAGGAAGCCTTCTACATTGAGGGGCTTCAACTAGCTAAGAGGGGTATAGCCACGGACATCCAAAGGCTCCTTCCAGAGATCGCAATGGTGAAATTCGTGGAAACCTTCAAGAAGGAAAAGGCAGCCAGCGAAGAAAAACGGGGATAAACATTAGGAAGAAACGGTCTGCGTCTTCTTGGAATTAAGTTTAAAAGCCTTTAAAGTAGCAACATAATCCGCATTAACACTGGCCTAACTCTAAACCCTCACTTATACGATAAGCTACGTTAAACCTCATAGTAACTCGACCAGTTAAAGGGTTTTCCCTTTTCTATAAGCCGGTTTAGAATTTAACATGGGTGGTTTTGTTCACAAATCTATCACGGAGCCGTCCTCACCGAGGGCAGTGACGAACCTCCTAGGTCTATAGGGGTAGTCCCCAAGCTTATCCTCATTCAACTCAACCCCTATCCCAGGTTTGTCCGGAACTAGGAGGTAGCCTTCCTCCACCTTCAAAGGATACTTAACTAACTCACTTTTTGGGGGAACCCCCTCATCACGTGGGTACTCCTGCATTCCAAAGTTGGGTATACAGGCGTCGAGCTGCACGCAGGCTGCTGTGCTGACGGGGCTTAGAGGGTTGTGGGGAACAACCTTAACGTTATGTGCCTCAGCTAGAGCCGCTATCTTCTTAGTGTGGGTTAAACCCCCAGCCATGCATACGTCCGGTCGGACATACTGAACGGCTCCTTGCATAAGCAGCTCCTCAAACTCCCAGATTGTGTGAAGCCTCTCTCCAGTAGCTATGGGTATATCGATGTGATCGGCAACCTCTGCCATTGCGTGGAAGCTGTCGGGTAGTATGGGGTCCTCATAGAAGAAGGGGCGGTACTCAGCTATTTTCTTGGCTAAAACGATGGCTTCCGCTGGAGAGAGTCGCCTGTGAATCTCTATGCAGAGGTCCACGTCGTCCCCAACAGCCTCCCTGTAAGCCTTAACACGCCTGGCTGCATCCTCTATCTTCTTCGAGTGTGTCATCCTCGTAGATTCTGGAACAAAGGGACTGATGTGACCCACCGCCGTGAACCCCTTCCTCTTTGCTTCTAAGCATCCTTCAACCAACTCCTCAGTTGTGTCTCCGAATACGTGGACGTATACCCTCACCTTGTCACGGCATTTCCCACCAAGAAGCTGGTAGCATGGAACACCAAAATACTTTCCAGCTATGTCCCATAACGCTATGTCGATTGCGCTTATAGCGCCCATTATGGCGGCGCCGCGGAAATGGCTATTACGGTACATGTACTGCCAGTGGTGCTCGATTCTCAGCGGGTCTTGACCGATAAGGTACCGCTTAAAGGTTTGGACAGCCTTTTCCGAAGCTTCAAGGTAACCCCAGGTACCCGACTCCCCTAAGCCGAGTATACCCTCATTTGTGTGAACCCTAACGAACAACCATCTATCCGCGAATATTGTTTCAACATCAGTTATCTTCAATTCTCGTACCTCCCATGAGAACCCCTGCTTTTACTTGAGATATAGGGTTTTTAAGACTTTTCGGCTGGTTCCAGTGCATTTAGGAAGAGTTTCTTCAGGTTGGAGGGAGCCTGTGTAGAACCACCTTAACGAGGGATAAACCCTCAGGGCATTCAATCTTTTCACCAATTTTTAGGATGGTGCATCGGTCCCCGTTAACTAGACCCCGTGGAACGCAGAGCTCATGATTGCTACATAATGGAGCCTCGCATTCTACTTTTTGGAAGGGAATTAAAGCCCCCTCCATGGCCATCCTTAAAGGTAGGACGGCGTCAATGTCGGCCTCCACCACCTCCACAACCCGCACTCCACCCTCATGAACCCCACACTGGAAAACGTTCTCCCTCAGTCCGACCACTCGATACACCCGTCCCCCCTCCAAATTCTCAATACACACCCTATAATACCCGCAGTTTTTACAGCTAGGGCTGGAACCTTGGTGAATGAAGGCGTATCCCTCGCGGGCTTGCCTGACTCCAATAAGGGTGATTACAGTTTTCCCTTGAGCAATAGACTTTTCCAGATTAACCACAACATTTCCTTATTTGCGCTTCCTAAAATCCTTTGCCTTCCAAAGATCTGAAGTTTTATTCACCGGAGAAACCAAAGGATTTTAGGAGAGAAAACCTTAACACCTTATCAAAGCTCAAAGGAGAATCAGACGTGATGGATGTCATCATTGACACTGATATAGGCGATGACATTGACGACGCCTTAGCCTTGGCCTTCGCCCTCAACTCCCCTGAGCTAAACTTGAGGGCCGTCACCACGGTCTTTGGAAGCGTGGAAGTTAGGACCAAATTGGCGCTGAAGCTCCTAAAAACCTTTGGCAGGGAGGACATCCCCGTAGGTATGGGCATAGGAAAGCCTCTCCTTGAGAGATTTTACCGCGCGGATGCTAGGAATAGGGTGCCCAACCAAGCGGCAGTTCTATTGGATAGTGATGTGCTTCCTCAACCCTCGCCGAGGCACGCCGTGGACCTAATCATATCAACGGTTATGGCTGCTAGGGGCAAGATTACCCTCATCCCTGTTGGTTCCCTCACCAACATAGCCGTGGCCATAGTCAAGGAGCCTAGGCTGGTAGAAAGGGCGGAGCTGGTGGTCATGGGCGGCGTTGTATCCCAACCCATAGCCGAGCACAACATCAGGTGCGACCCCGAAGCTGCAGAAATCGTCTTTGGGTCGGGCATTCCCATGACCATGGTGGGCTTGGATGTTACAAGGAAGTGCTTTTTGGGCAAGGAGGACGTGAGCAGATTGGAAAGCAGGGGGTTGGCCACCACCGACCTTTTGGCTGACATGCTGAGGGCCTGGAGAGGGGGGAAGGAACGTTACCCAGTCCTCCACGACCCCTTGGCTGTGGCCGTCTCCTTCGACTCAACTCTAGTAGAGATGCGACTGAAGTTGGTAAAGGTGGAGACGAAAGGTGATTTTACGAGGGGCTTCACCCTAGCTTTGGACGGTGAGAAACCCAATGTTCAGGTGTGTGTAGACGTCGACTCGGGTCGCTTCATCAAGCTCTTTATGAATCGGATCTTAGGGGGATAATAGGGAAAATAGGTGAACTTGGGGATACAGGTTATACGTTCGATGTGTGTTAAAGGATTCTAAGTTCACCTGAGTATAATTCTTACCTTGGTTACCTTTTTACTTCTGGTGGTAACGGTGGCCTCGTTGCCTGCAAAGTCCTTGGAGGATACCCCGTCAATGCTCAAGCTTTTTATCCTGGCGCCGCCCTCCATAACCCTGATACCGATGACCTCGTCCTTGTCAAGGCTGTTGTAGAGAAGTATGCTCTTTTCGTCCCTTGACGTTGGCTCCAGCAGGGCCGCCACGCCCCCAAAAAGACCAGGCGTCCTCCTCTCCCTAAAATATTGAACCTGTGGTAAGTAGCTTCCGCAGAGGCTGTACCATCCTAGGGTGGCCGAGCAGAGGACGAAAGCCGCTTCCGCTCCTGTACCGTGGAGGTATCTGCCGTCACATCCGTGTTCTCTGCCGTCTCTTATGAAGGATCTTGCTAACATTAACCTCCTCTGAGCCAACATCATGGCTTTGTTCAATAGCTTCTCGTCGCCTGATATGTGGTAACCTAGGAGCAGGTGGTGGCTTGATGGACCTGAGTGCTCCTTGACCGTTCCATCTTCAGCTCGGTAGGCGTACCTCGTCCTGACCTGTTCGACGCCTTCACCTTCGATCATGAGTATGGTGGGAAGGGATTTCTCACCAAACATCTTAATTGAATTCATAACTATCTCGTCATACCTATTATCTCCTGTCAGATCGCGGTACCTCTTTACGATGATTGGCGGTTGACCAAACAAGACGCAAAGCTGATCCAGAGCCTTCACGGAGGCGTCAATATACCTCTTCTCCCCGGTGAGGGCGTAGAGGTCCAGTAGTGTGTCAAGCAGGCCCCCTGCAAGGTAGCGTGGTAGCTCCTCTTTGAAGCTGATGATCCTCGTCCTGTCCCCACCGAGGTATTGACCGTAGAGCCTTGTTATCTCCTCGGGGTCCTCCGTTGGGTAAAGGACTGTGGGCATAGCCTCCTTGCTCTCCAAGATAAGCTTGCACCACCTGTCAGAATAGTCACGCGCTAACTCCAGGTACCGCTCGTTGCCCGTTGCCAAGTAGGTGTTGATGACCATCCTCACAGGACGGAAGTGGTCGCAGGTCTCAAAATCATAGGGAGGATAATCCTTTACGTCGCAGGTGCCCAGCCACCAGCTTCTGAACCTATGCTTCTCCCAATTGTACCATTCAGGTATGCCCTTTATCCAGTTGCCCACATGGTGGGCGGCGTCTTCCAACACTGCAACGTTAACATCCGTCTTTTCCGCACGCCATAGGTGCCCCAGAAAGTCATTATAGGTCTCTGTTTGATGATGGATCTCCCCTGTCCGGTAGTAGCCGTGATACTGGTTCTTTCTGGACCATTCTAGGAAGGTGTCCCTCAGCCAATACAGAAACTGAAGGCATTCCCTGTCTCCCGTCAGGAGGTAATGGCCAACCCATGAACTGGCGAAGGTTCCTTCATCGTGTCCTCCGCGCCACGGTACAGGTTGCTGCCTCCTGATGGCCTCTCTAATCCACGCCTCAACTTCCCTTCTCAAGCGCAGTTCATTCACGGCCCATTCAGGCCCTTCTACTTCCACATAATGCACCTCCGCTAACCTCACAAAGGGATTTGATTGCTAAGCAGAAATAGGTATATATAATTTGTGTTCTTCTCTACACTTAATTTAGCTTTAACCTCGTCTTCTGCAATTTCTTCATCGAATCTTCCATAATCAAGCCTCCTTTTTGTTAAGAAGCCCTCGTTGTCAAACTCATGTCGGTTCTA
>Ga0315312_1001956_pt1 | contig 14937 bp, 16 predicted proteins | sample TDP7_MG_FD_203629 | JGI IMG/M metagenome (GOLD analysis project Ga0315312, IMG submission 203629) | Freshwater sediment microbial communities from Lake Towuti, South Sulawesi, Indonesia - TDP7 | ecosystem: Environmental > Aquatic > Freshwater > Lake > Sediment | place: Indonesia: South Sulawesi... | reverse complement strand
TCTCTCTCACCCTGAAAGTGGAAAAGGCATATTTTGACAGAGCAATTACAAGGCTGAGAGTCTTAGGCGTTGTGACTGAAGCGCCAGAAGATCTTCACATTCAGGGTTCCTACCACACATTGAACCTTGAACCGGGGCATCAAGCGGTCATCGTCAAGAGCCGCTGGCATAGTCACCAGCTGGAGAGGCTGCAACGAGCTGTCACAAGGCAGGAACCAATCGTACTTGTTGCGATTGATCATGACGAGGCCTGCGTCGCAGTTCTCCGTAGCTATGGCCTCGAAGTCAAGGCTCAGATTCGATCCAGGCTTCCGGGTAAGAGAGAGCCCGAGAAGCGCGAGAGTGCTCTAGGGAAATACTACGGCGAAGTCCTGAGCTTGGTCGCTTCAGTTAGCAAAGATCTGAAAGGGAAGATCGTCCTGGTTGGGCCTGGGTTCGCAAAGGAGAGGTTTGCAGCTTTCGTCGGAAGCAAGTCTCCACAGGTCGCAGCGAAGATTGCAGGAGTGAAAAGTGTGAGTAGCGCGGGCGAGGCGGGAGCCTATGAGGCAATCAGATGCGGAGCCCTCGAAAAGGTCTTGAGGGATAGTAGGACGTTGGAAGAAGTTTCCGCGGTAGAGGAAGTTCTGAAGCGGCTTGGAAGCTCGAAGGGAGATGTGTCCTATGGGCTGGGGCAGGTGTCTCAAGATGCGTCGGAGGGAGCGATTGGGCAGATCTTGATACTTGATCAGACTCTACGCGAAGCTGAAGAAGAGAGGAGAAGAGTGATTGACGAGACAATTCGAGACGTTGAGAGCAAGGGTGGTAAGGTGATGATAGTCAGCAGTGAACATGAGGGAGGTGAAAAACTGAACTCGCTGGGAGGCATTGCTGCATTACTGAGGTATCCCAAGCATTGGTGACAGCCCCCTCCTCAGTCACTTGTGGTTATAGTGAAACGAAAGAGACTTGCCTGATAGAAGCTTTGGTCTCAAGCTGAGTTACAGCCTTCTTCTCGAATGATATTCTCGTCTTACAGCCGGGTTCGATTCGATGATCCTCTTCAAGGCCTCTTCAAACTGTTCTCCCTCTGACAATGGAACAACCATAAATATGCCAGTTCTGCCGACTTTGTCTCTTCGGGTCAGGACTCTAACTCTCTCCTTGACTATGTCTGGGCTAACGTCCAAGATCCTTGCCACTTCTGATTCTCTTCCGATGACCTGAGACTCGAAGTGTCCTTTCTCAGTTGGCTCTATTAGAGTAAGCCTCTTTGTCACCCCCGGCGCTCTATGACCGGATCTTATAGCTTCGAGGTCGATCATACCGCCGAACCTGTAGAATTCGTATTCGAGTCTCTTGAATTTCAAGAGAGGGAAGGTTACTGAGGCTGTCTCCTCAGCGTTCAGATATATGTGAGCCTTTGGTGAGTGACTTGGCGTCGCCTGTGCAACCAGCCTTGTGAATAGTCTGTAGCCTCGACGAGTTAGACAGAGTTCAAGCCTATACGATGGCACAGTGTATAGTACGAGGACATCGATATCACTGTCCTTTTCAATGTCTCCCCTTGCCACGCTGCCATGAATTACGGACTGGAAGCCCTCTGCTTCCAATGCTTCCATTATCTGCCCAGCAATCTTTCGTTTGTCCTCGAGGAGGTTCCAATGGGATCGGTCGTAGATGTGTTCGACTCTATCTGCTCGGCTGACTGGCTTCTCAGCCATTCTCAACCACTTTCAAGTGAGCACACGTTCTTAGCGACCCAGTCCAAGTAGGGTGCGTAACCCTTCTCAACCTTCAAAGCAATGATTTCAGGCAGCTCATAGCTGTGAAGAGCTCTTAACCTATTCTCAGCCTTCTCATAGATGGGGAATCTGGTCTTCATAATTAGTAGATGCTCCTCCGACTCTTCAACTTGGCCTTTCCACCGATAGATAGAATCGATCCTTGTGATGTTGACGCATGAGACGAGCCGCTCATCTACGAGAGTTCTTGCGATCTTTCTCGCTTCATCTAAGGTTCCACATGTCGAAAGCAGCAGCAGGGCGTCTGCCTGACCGGTTGCTGTACGTATCTTCTCCACATTCCGCTCAGACAAGTCTGGCACCATCTTTCCTGACTTCTGTAATCATTCTCCAATAATGAGTTTTCGTGACAGCTGTCAACCGATGAGAACAATCGATCCAAACTATGCAACATCTCAGTCGTAGATTGAGACTGAATCGTGGTCTGTTCAAATTTAAAAGATAGTTAGGAGTGTCTCAAACGGTGAAGAAGCAAGCATCTCGGGACGTCGTCGTGACTTGGTTGAACAAACCTTTCCATGGATGCAAGCCGCAATCGGCCTAGGCATCTACTTGGCAGGGTGGACTGTACTCTTCATTCTGGTAAGGCGCTTCAATCTCGAAGAGAGAGGGCTGAAGGTTGGTCCACTATATTTCGTGTATAAGACCACCTCGCTTAATCGAACTTTGGAACGCCTTGCGAAAGTATTCCGAAGGGGCTGGCGTGTCTTCTTCAGTATGGGAGCCGCCGTCGGTGTTGGAATGCTCATTCTCATAGTCTACCAGCTTTTGAGAAACGCCTTTAACCTAGTCTATAGGACGAGAGAGGCTGGGCCAGTCCAAGTTCTTCTTCCTATACCCGGGGTCACAATGAGCTGGGAGAACTTTCCATACGCGGTCGTTGCAATCTTCGTTCTACTGGTAACCCACGAGGCCGCTCACGCCATAGCAAGCATCGTCGAAGGTGTCCCGTTGAAGTCTTCCGGAGTGTTCTTAGCTGCGGTTGTGCCAGGCGGTCTGGTGGAGTTAGACGACGAGACGTTAGATAAGAGCCCTTGCTCAACGCAGCTCAGGGTGTTTGCCGCAGGCTCTTCAGCGAACCTAGCAGTCTCATTGATCTTTCTTATTCTCATGGCGAATTTTGCGTTGACGATAACACCCTTCTACAGTATCGCTCCATCCGGGGTTCTTGTGGGAGGCGCAACTACTGGTTATCCGGCTGAGCTCGCCGGAATCAGGGCTGGCGACATTATCGAGGGAATCAACGACACGAAGATAGCCACGATCGAGGAGTTGCGGACCTTCATGGCGCATATTGAGCCCAATACGCGTCTCGTAGTGCTGACTTCACGAGGAAGGTTTGAGCTTGTGACGGCGCCAGACCCGGGTAACAAGACACGCGCCATACTTGGGGTCAGCCAGCTCTCAAACCACGTGAGATACTTGCCGAAGTTCAGCTTTCTTTCTCCTGATCTGCCTAGGCAGTTGTTCAACCTTGAGTTTTGGATCCACTTCGTTACGACCAGCGTCGCCATGATCAACATGCTCCCTCTGTTTCCCTTCGACGGGGACAGGTACTTGCTAGCACTTCTGCAGTCCTTGGGCGTCAAGAATGTGAAGGCGGTGAGATCGACGATGAGCGCCTTCTCCTTCATGATCCTAGCAATGAACCTGTTCCTTTCGTATGTGACATTTGGATTTCTGAAAATGTGAAGGTATGGCATTTGAGATGCCGCTTCTGCAGGAAAGAAGCCTTCTACAGGCGATCGTATGAAGGAGTTCCACTCTGTAAGACGTGCTTTCTCGAGGATGTTGAGAAGAGGATTCGAAGAACGATCTCCAGATTTGACATGTTGAGGTTTGACGATCATATAGCAGTGGCTGTCTCAGGGGGGAAGGATAGCCTTACACTTCTTAGGGTTCTACGAAAGATCGAGAAGAGGTTTCCGAAGGCTACCCTTACAGCGGTGACCGTTGACGAGGGCATTAGGGGATACAGGGCTGAGGCCGTCAAGCTGGCTCGGGAGTCGTGCAAGGAGCTCGGGGTCGATCATGTGGTTGTTTCTTTTCGAGAGCTTTTCGGAAAGACTCTTGATCAGATAGTCAGATCGAGGAAAGAACTCTCCCCATGTTCATATTGTGGAGTTTTGAGAAGGAGGGCAATTCACGTGGCAGCCAAAGAGGCGAAAGCCAACAAGATTGCAACAGCCCACAACTTAGATGATGAGGTCCAGACCATTCTCCTGAACATTTTTCATGGAGATGCGAAGAGGATAGCGAGGGTTGAGCCCGTGCTTGTTGACCCTGCAGGCCGCTTCCTGCAGAGAGTCAAACCCTTGTGCGAGATACCGGAGAAGGAGGTTGCTCTGTACGCTCACCTTTCAGGAGTAAGGTTCCAGACTTGTCCCTGCCCATATTTGGGAACAGCGCTTAGGAACGACATTAGAGAGATGCTAAACCGAGTTGAGGAGCGACATCCTGGAACCAAGTTCACTATCTTCAGATCGATTGAGCGGCTTCGAGATTCCTTGAAGGCATCTTTGGCTGGTGCAGAGCTACGAAACTGTCTCCGATGCGGTGAGCCTACCACTGGATCCGTCTGCGAAGTGTGCAAGATGTTGGATAAGACCATTGAATGCCCCGGAACATGACGACTTCGGGTAGGGATTCGGTCAGTGTCATTGCCGCCGTTCTTGAGGGCTGCAGTCTGAGCCTGGTCAGGCGATCGGATGGTTCACTAGGATTGTCGAATACGAAAGAGAGTTTAATATCGGGCTGTTGGCTCAATTCACTCTTGGCGGTGGTGAGGGATCGGGGAGATAGCCGTTCCCTGTTGCCTGAAATCGGCTACATGCAGGGATCCGCTAACCTGTGGGAGTGGTGCCACCGAACGGATGTGGGCCTTGGTTGCTGACAATGACATCTTGCCCTGCCAGGCCGGTGGAGCAGAGGCCTCTTTCGAAGGAAAGAGGCTACCTGTTTGCTGCTGAACCCGATCAGGCTCGGAAGAGAGCAGTCGTAAAGCAGACAACTCGGCGCTGGCAGGATCACGAGGTGTAGGAGGCAGCTGAGACACCTACGCCGAGAGGAGTGCCTATCTCGCGGGGATGTCGCCACCGCTATCTTCTGTCCATAAAGGCTTATTTGAAAGTCGGAGGCAACATAGCAAGCCAAAATTCCGGAATGACAGGTGCCAACAGTACTTGAGCAAAGAATCAAAGAAGGCGCTGCCTGAGGTCAAGCTCTTCGGAAAATGGAGCACGCAAGGCTTAGAGGTCGCGGACCGTGGATTACAGCGATACATTGCTCTCAGGCCGGTTCTGACTCCTCACACAGGTGGACGCCACGAGCACAAACGATTCATGAAGTCTTCGATCAATATCGTGGAAAGGCTGATCAACGATATGATGAGGCATGGCAGAGAAGGAGGCAAGAAGGCGAAGGCGACTGGCATAGTCAGAAACGCGTTGGATATTGTTCATTTGAAGACTGGAAAGAACCCTATAGAGGTTCTCCTCAAGGCGATTGAGAACTCTGCTCCATGTGAGGAGACTACTAGGGTTAGCTATGGTGGAATTGTCTATCACCAAGCCGTCGATATGGCACCTCAACGTAGACTCGATCTCGCCTTGAGGTTCATCAGCGACGGAGCGAGACAGGTGTCGTTCAGCAACCCCAAGACCATTGACGAGTGCCTAGCTGATGAGATAATTGCAGCGGCGGAGAGAGATGGGAAGAGCTTCTCGATCAGAAAGAGAGATGAAATGGAGCGAGTCGCCTTATCGTCTCGCTAAGATGAGATGAATTCTCTTTTTCGTTCTCTTGCGGTCTCATTATTGAGTCAAAGGTTAAATATGGCGGCCTTGCCTTAAACTAAGAATCGTTTGAAATCCGGAGGAAGTATGCTGGCTTGAGCGCATCACAGAAGCCGCATTTGAATCTGGTCGTGATTGGCCATGTGGATCACGGCAAGAGCACAATGACAGGTCACTTGCTTTTCTTGACAGGCTACGTCGACAAGAAGACGATCGACGAGTACGCAAAGGAGTCTGAGAAGACAGGTGCTGGAGATACCTTCAAGTTTGCTTGGGTATTGGACAGCCTGAAGGAAGAGAGGGAAAGAGGCGTCACTATAGACCTGAGCTTCAGGAAGTTTGAAACCCCGAAGGTCTTCTATACAATTATTGACTGTCCTGGCCACAAGGACTTCATAAAGAACATGATTACTGGCACTAGTCAGGCAGACTGTGCGATACTGGTCGTTTCCACTAAGACTGGAGAGTTCGAGGTAGCCGTAGGGCCGGGTGGACAAGCTAGAGAACATGCATTCCTTGCAAGAACCTTGGGTGTCAATCAACTCGTTGTGACGCTATCAAAGATTGACGATGCCACAGTTAACTACTCAAGGGAACGAGTTGAAGCATGCAAGAAGGAAGTCGAAGGCCTGCTGAAGGCTGTTGGTTTCGACACCTCAAAGATCAACTTCATACCTATTTCAGGTTGGACGGGCGACAACTTGGCGAAGCTAAGTGAGAAAACTCCGTGGTACAAGGGCCCAACCGTCGTTGAGGTTTTGGACACGTTCGTCGCACCTCCGAAGCCGATAGACAAGCCTCTCAGGATTCCGGTTCAAGATGTGTACACCATTACTGGGGTCGGCACGGTGCCAGTTGGACGTGTAGAGACAGGAGTTCTCAAGACGAATGATGTGTTGCTCTTCAATCCTTCAGGGGTCACAGGAGAATGCAAGACCATTGAGACGCATCATGTGCAGATCCCGCAGGCTGTGCCGGGCGACAACATAGGCTTCAACGTCAAGGGAATTGCGAAGACTGATATTCATAGAGGCGATGTGGCAGGACATCCGGACAAGCCGCCGACGATAGTCAAGGAGTTTGTCGGCAGAGTGATCGTGATTCAGCACCCAACAGCGATCGCAGCGGGCTACACGCCTGTTCTTCATGCGCATACAGCAACGATGGCGGTGACGTTTTCGGAGCTGCTTCAGAAGATTGACGCGAGGACAGGGCAGGTGACTGAGGAGAAGCCATCATTCCTCAAGACGGGAGACAGCGCGCTGGTGAAGTTGAGGCCCGTCAGGCCCATGGTCATCGAGAGCTACTCTGAACTTCCGCAACTTGGAAGATTCGCCATCAGAGATATGGGATCAACCATCGCAGTAGGGGTTGTTCAGCAGATCACTGAGAAAGCTGAGAAGGCTTAGCCATCCCTCAACGCTTTTAAACGTCGCTAGCTTCTAGTAGTTGGCCCGATTTGGCTAGGGTGGAGAGTAAACTTCCGGGATGGTCAGCAAGGCGAGGATCAGGCTGTCGAGCACAGATCCGAAGGATCTGAGTTCGATATGCGATGAGATCGGTAAGATAGCAGAGAGAACCGGTGTCAAGCTTAGGGGACCGATTCCACTTCCGACCAAAAGGCTGGTTGTGCCCACGAGGAAGAGCCCATGCGGAGAGGGAACTCACACATGGGATAAGTTTGAGATGAGGATCCACAAGCGCCTCGTAGATGTTGACCCGAACGAGCGATTCCTTAAGCGTTTGATGCGGATAAAGACACCTGAAACAGTATTCGTGGAAATCGAACTCGTATAGGATCTCGCCTTCAGCTGTTGGAGCTATCCTTCTCGGTTTATGCACCTGATTCATGTCGGTTTTCTGGGCTAGGCTTATCTACGTGACTTGAGTTCTCGTAAGGCGCCTTCAGCCGTAGGAGACACGTTTCATGGAGAACTCGGTTGAGACACGCAACGTTTCTCGGATATTCAAGAGCGGGAAGACCGAAAGGTCCACTCGAGTGGTGAAGGCACTTGACGATGTTAGCATCAGCATCAGGAGGGGAGAGTTGTTCGGTCTTCTCGGGCCAAATGGAGCCGGGAAGACCACATTGATCAAGATTCTCTGCACGCTCCTTCTTCCCACCAGTGGTTCTGCGTATGTGCGTGGGCATGATGTCGTCAAGGATGCGGGCCACGTTCGAAAGATAATCAACATGGTCACGGGAGGCGAGACCCCGGGCTACGGTATTCTCACCGTTACCGAGAATCTGTGGTTCTTCTCACAATTGTATGGCATCAGGGGCGACGTCGCTAAGCGCAGGGTGACAGAGCTTCTTCACACAGTTGGCTTGAGCGATGAGAGCGCGACAAGGATGAACAGACTGTCCTCAGGGATGAAGCAACGAATGAATGTCGCTCGAGGATTCATAAACGATCCTGAAGTTCTCTTTCTCGACGAGCCTACGCTGGGACTTGATGTACTCTCTGCGAAGCACATACGTGGATACATCAGAAACTGGGTGAACAAGCAGCCTGAGAAGACTGTTCTTCTGACAACGCATTACATGGCTGAGGCGGATGAGCTCTGCGATCGAGTTGGGATCATACATGAGGGAAGGATAGTTGCGTGCGACAAGCCTTCAAGCTTGAAGGCGATGGTGCGGGATAGGACAGTCTTTCAGTTCAACGTCGCTGGAAGCGGTGACTACGAGAGGCTCAAGGCGGTCAAAGGTGTTGTAGGTCTCTCTTGGACGCATCATATCGAAAGCGATACGTCAACATTGAAAGTTGTCTTGTCAGATCAAGCAGTTGCCTCAGATATTGAGTCCGCATTGAGAGCTTCAGGTTCAAGGATACTGTCAGTTACGACGCCGGAGCCGACCTTGGAAGATGTCTTCATACACCTTGTGGGGAAAGGACTGGAGTGAAACCAATCGCCTATTCAGGTGACCTAGAGAGAAACTTGCGGACGATAATCGCCAGGACGTATGTCCGCATAGTTGGTAGCGGGAGGGAGCCTAGTTGGCTTCTATGGGATACTGTGCTTCCTATGCTCACCCTGAGTGCGTACGTTTACGTTTACAGGGTCATGAATGCTCCACGTGAGTTTACAGGGTTCGTCATCGTGGGAGGGGCGATGATCGCGTTTTGGTTGAATGTTCTCTGGAATATGGCGGCTCAACTCTATTGGGAGAAGGAGACAGGAAACCTAGAGCCATTTCTGATAGCTCCAATATCGAGAATGGCCATGCTTATGGGAATGGCGATTGGTGGAATCTTCAATACAACGCTAAGAGCGCTGGGGATTTTTGCGGTTGGAGTATTTGTCTTTCAGGTAGAATTCCTCGTTGCGGACCCTCTTGCTGCGCTCCTCGTCTTTGTCCTAACGCTTGCTGCACTTTACTCTCTGGGTATGGTCTTCGCCTCGGTCTTCCTCATGTATGGAAGAGAGGCTTGGCACACCTCGCATCTTCTTCAAGAGCCAATATACTTTCTCTCGGGATTCTACTTTCCAGTGAAGTTTCTGCCCTTTTGGCTTCAAGTTGCGGCTTCAATAATCCCAGTGACTTTCGGTTTAGACGCGATTAGACAGATACTAATTCTTGGCGCTGGTCTGAGCGAGGTTTCGCTTCACGTCGGCGTCCTCGTGATCTTCTGGCTTGTTCTCCTTTTCATGGCGAAGTGGATGCTGCGATATATGGAGGACCATGGACGCAGCGAGGGAAGGTTGACACTGCGATGGCAATGAAAGACATCGCTAGGTCGTTTAGCCGCTCGGTTTGGCTAGGCTGGAAGGTTGATGCCAATTGGACTGATCCTTGGCTCTTCGCCATCTACTCGGTGATCAGGCCCATTGCAGGGATGCTCATAGTTATCTTCCTGTTTCTTGTTGGGAGCCAGGTTGGAGAGAACACTGACCCGAAGTATCTGACCTATGTGTTTGTTGGAAACACGTTCTTCATCCTTGTGGCTCAGATAATGCTCTCTATGGGCTGGGTGATTCACGAGGACCGGGAGCACTACGAGGTCCTGAAGTACGTCTACATTTCGCCGGCCAGCTTCTATGTCTACCTATTGGGTAGAGCCTGTAGCACTGCGCTGATGGCGCTGGTTTCAGTTGCGATCTCTCTTCTCTTTGGCGTCGCTGTCCTGCAGATGCCTATAGACTTTCTCTCCGTCAACTACGCTGCTCTGAGCTTATCGCTGGTCATTGGGCTTGTTGCCATTTCCTCTTTCGGTATGATTCTGGCAAGCGTGGCACTATTGACTGCGAGGCACGGAGGAGGAATGGTAGGCGAAGCCGTTGCCGGAGTCTTCTATCTCTTCTGTGGTGTGCTATTCCCTGTCTCTGTGTTGCCACCGTGGGCTCAGGCCGTGTCGAAGGTTCTGCCGTTGACGTATTGGATGAGTGCGATCAGGGGTTCGATGCTTGGCGCCAGGCCTACAGAGATCGTTTATGATCTGACTGTGTTGGCCGGATTTACCGTGATTTTCTATGTTGTGTCAATGGGCGTCCTTAGGCTTGCAGACTATCTTGCACGAGACAGAGGATTGATTGATATAACCACAGAGCACTAGGCGCGACGAAAGCTTCGGGTGTGGAGGTTGAGCGATAGAGGAGCAGCGCGGACACTGCTTGTGGCCTCGATCCAGTATCAGGCGTACTACCTCTGCAGGTTCAATCTTGCGCCCGTTCTACCTTTGTTAATTATTCAGTTTGGGTTAAGTCATTCAGAGGCTGGAGCGCTTGGTTCGATGCTCTTCGTCTCATACGCGCTGATCCTTTTTCCGGCTGGGATCCTCGGCGACGTGTTCGGACCGCGAGCGATCATTGCCCTCGGAGCACTATTGTCTGCAGCTATGAATGTTGTCTTCAGTTACTCAACTTCTCTTTCGTCAATGTTGATCATCCAATTCGTAAATGGATTGGGGCAGGGCATGGCGTGGGGACCTCTGACAAGGCTCATGGCCAACTGGTATCCACGTGAGAGGATGGGGTTCGTGATGAGCCTTCTATCCATCCCACCGGCTCTTGGGCCCCCGGCTGCGTATGTTCTCTCAGGATACCTAGCCTCATTTTACAGCTGGAAGACTGCGTTCCAAGTTCCTTCCCTGATACTGGCTGTGATATCATTGCTGTTTGCACTTCTTGCGAAAGACAACCCGTCAAGCTCGCGCCAAAGTCGTTCGTGGTCTCGAAGCACATTCCTTGAGTTACTGAGAAGACGTGAAATCTGGCTTGTAGGCGTCACATATCTTGCCCTTTCAGGTGCGATCCGTGGACTTTTGGTTTGGTTGCCGACCTTTTTTGTAGAACGGACAGCAATGACGTTGATCGATGCTTCGGCTCTTGCAGGGCTGATATCGCTGCCTGGGATTCCCTCGATGTTCGTGGGGACATGGATTTCTGATGTCAAGTTGCAGGGGAGGAAGAGCGTCGTGATCGCTGCTTCGCTTCTAGCTCCTATCCCGATCCTGCTGCTCCTTCCGTTCGTTAGAGAACAAGTGCAGCTCCTGTGGCTGCTTGCTTCTCTCTTCGCCCTGTTCTATTCTGCGGGAGGATTGTACTTCGCCTATCCATCGGTTCTAGTTCCTAAGGAGCAGGTGGGAGCGGGCTCGGGGCTGATTGACATGCTTGGATATGTCGGAAACTTCTTCGGGACGATGGCGATAGGTATCGCGGTCGATACTTTCAGGTCGTATGATCCGATGTTCCTGATTCTTGCAGGCATGGCGCTCATAGGAACCTTGGCAATAGTGACGGTAAGGCCCTAAGATGGGGTTCACTCGGTTTATCTATGCGGGCCATATGTTCAACATATGACGACAATGCAACCCAAGGCAAGACTTACTCGAAAAGTGTGGAATGTTCTACTGCGGAATCCTGAGGGCTTGAGCCTCAGGAAACTCTCAAAGGAAGTAAGTATCTCTATTCATCAGGTGGGTAGGATTGTGGCCTTGCTAGAGAGAGAAGGGAGAGTAACTGGACTGAAGGCAGGAAGGGCCAAGGTTGTGATACCAGCAACTGCTAAGATGAGAGGCGTTGAGAGTCCGACCAGCGTCCTGTGGGGGCTCCTTGGAAAGGGAAGAGTGGAGAGAGAGGAAGCTGGTGAAGAGGCTATGGGTGAGGTTGCGACAAGGCGGATAGCAAAGACTAGGCCCTGATGCCACGTGAACCGATTGACAGCTAGATTCGTCGATACGAAAGTGTTTCTCTACGTCATGAGACAAACGGTCGTGGAGGCTAGTCGATGGAGGTTAGTCGCGTTATCGTTTGTGACCTGAATTATTCCGTCGATCATCTTCTAGAGCTATCTCTGAAGCTTGGATTCAAGGTTGGCGGGGTTCAGCTTGCACTAATCAAGCCCAATATTTGTGGGCTCTACCATCCCTCTCTGGATCTCCTGTCGAGCGTCGTGAAGTTTCTGTTGTCTAAGGCCGAATCGGTGGTGATCGGTGAGACAAGGAGCATGATTCACGAACCCGAGGAACAGTTTGAGAAGCTTGGCGTGACACCTCTACTGAAACGTTTCGGTGACCGAGTAAAAGCTGTTGATCTTTCTAACGATGAACGTGTGGGGGTCCAAGTCCCAAATCCACATGCGCTTGAGAAGATCGCTCTTCCTAGAACGGTCTTGGAGTCGGATGTTCTTGTCAATGTTCCGAAGGTTGGTACCCATTCGACGACGCGTTTGACGTGTGCTCTGAAGAACCTGTTTGGCTTGTTGCCTCAGAAGCGCAAGTACATTAGATACCATCCTCTTGGGATGGACAAGGTGATCGCTGACATAGCTCAGATTGTGAAGCCTGATCTGAACATCGTTGATGCTGGGAGCAAGGCGATCTTGGGTGTGGATGCGTTGGCTGTGGATGTTGTGGCCTGCAAGTTCGTAGGCCTGAACCCACTAATGATTAAGCACTTGAGGCTGGTCTCAGAGGACCGGAACGAGAAGCTTGAGACTTTCGTGAAGAAGATCGATATGGTAGAGCCTTAGATGTGAGATTGAGCTTCGACGCCTTTCGGCTCGGTGCTCTTACGTCATCTATTGCTTGTAGATAGAACGAAAGAGAAATCGTGCGTAGTATCTATTCTCCTTGAACTATCTCAGCGCTTGTCGAAATGCTTTTATCAGATTGTGCTTGACGCAAGAGTGAATTTGTCGAAATGACTTGAGGTTGTCGATGAAAGTTGAGCAGCCTATTTCTGCCCCGTCCTGACTACCTGAAGCTTCCTTTACAGGAAAGATTTAGGCATACGATTCCACTTACGGGACCTCAGGAGGAGAGAGCGTCACAGCTTCATGAGAGACTGCTTTCGATAGATCTCCATACTCACATTACGACTCATCATGAGGAGAGTGGGTGGGAGAAGGATAGGGAGCGTCTTTGGAACTCCGGTGTGACTTGTTTCTTCGAGGCGCTTGATCATCTTTTGAACCCTGCTGAGGATTTTCAGGTGACTTTGGAGCAGATTGGCTCTACGCGTGTTCTGCTTCGACGGAATGCTGGCTTCACTCTCGCCCTCTCTGCCGAAGATATTCGTAGGGCAAAGAGAGAGGGAAAGGAGGCGGTTATGTTTCAGCTTGAACCTCAGACGATTGGTCCGGTGCTCGATCGCGTGGATATTGGGTATGAGCTTGGGGTCAGGTGCATGCTTCTCACCTTTAACACTAGGAACTTTCTGGGCGACGGATGTGGAGAGAAGAGTAATAGTGGTCTTAGTAACCTTGGCTTCGACGTTGTCGAGCGAATGAATAAGGTTGGGATGCTTATCGATCTGTCGCATTGTGGTGAGAGGACAACTTTGGATGCTATCGAAGCGTCGAAGGATCCGGTTCTGATCAATCACGCTGGTGCTAGGGCTCTGAACCCGATAATGAGCAGACTGAAGAGTGACGAGCAGATCCGAGCGTTAGCGGAGAAACATGGAGTCTTTGGCGTGTCAGCGATTCCGAACCAGCTCTCGAACGCGAAGAGGCAGGGGATTAGCGATCTGCTCAACCATGTGGATTATGTGGTGAAGTTGGCTGGGGTGGATCATGTTGCGATAGGGCTTGACATCTGCTTTGATGACCATGTGGCGTTCCATAGGACGCTCATAAAGAGGCTTATGAGGGGTACGGGCCAGGAGTTGAATGCGGAATATATGGAGGGCATCGAGAGCCCGGAGGAGTGGCGGAACATTACGCGTGGGCTTGTTTCGCGGGGATATTCTGATCAAGAGATAGAGAAGATCATAGGGGGAAACGCGTTAGGAATCATCGAACAAGTCGTAGGCTGACACGTATTCAGATGGCATGAAAGAAGGCGTGGAATCGACTCCATTGCCCGGTCCTTGTAACAGGTCCTAGGGCGAATGGATGAACTGACGAAGTAAGCCTTCACGTTTCTTGAATGCCCAGCTGCGATTCAGAGAGAATGCTAGGTTGAAGACTTGCCGTGTCTCTTGGCCATGCATATGAGTTCGTATTGCAGCGGTTGCGTATGTTGAACGTCGCCAAAGGTCTTCTCTAGGAGCGCCTCCAGCCCGCTCGGTTCGTAGTAGTACTTGTACACCTCGTATTCTCTGCCCTCCAATTCCCTGATGTGTATCTGTTCCTTTCCTCCTTCTTGGCCTCTCCAATAGCTGTCGGAGATGAAGAGCCAGCCGCCATCTCTTACGACTCTTCCTACCTCATTCAGAAACCGTTCGTTTCTTGGGGCAGGTATGTGGGAGAGTACCCAATTCAATGTGGCTCCGTCAAAGACTTCACTTCTGAATGGAAGATGGAATCCGTCAGACATCACCAAGGATATCTTTGATCGGAGCTGGTGTTGTTTGCATGTTTGGGCAAACCGCTGAAGCATACTAGGCAGATAGTCTATACTAGTTACAAGTGCTCCTGCTTGCGAAAGCAGTCTGGACCATTTCCCCACTCCACAGCCTATGTCGATAATGCTTTCACCTAGCTTCGTTGTGCTCGTCAAGACTTTGGCAACTGTTTCGTATCCTTCTATGTATTCTGAACCTGAGAATTGACCTTCTCCTTTCGCCCAGTTTTCGTAGAACTTCACGTACCCCGCTGAGTAGTCACGGTAATAGTTTCTGGTTGATTTCAAGATGCCACTGTAGTCCTTTCCAGTGAAGGCCTTTCTTCTCATGCGAGTTCGACTACCGTCTGCGCATTCTCGGCTCTGGTCCAATTCTATCAATAGTTGGTGAGACAAAGCCTATTTGTCTCTGGCGGGTTGGTTTAGTTGTTGAGGCGGGGGTAGCAGAGCCAGGTCTAATGCGCGGGACCCTTTGAGCGAAGGAGCGCGAGACTCAAGATCACAGAAGCTTTGCGGTGAGCTATCCCGTGGGGTAGCCCTTCGTGGGTTCGAATCCCACCCCCCGCACCA
>Ga0315312_1001953_pt1 | contig 14944 bp, 14 predicted proteins | sample TDP7_MG_FD_203629 | JGI IMG/M metagenome (GOLD analysis project Ga0315312, IMG submission 203629) | Freshwater sediment microbial communities from Lake Towuti, South Sulawesi, Indonesia - TDP7 | ecosystem: Environmental > Aquatic > Freshwater > Lake > Sediment | place: Indonesia: South Sulawesi... | reverse complement strand
CGAAGGATGAGGTTCTGCTCCACGGACAAGTATATAACAGAAAATTTCGGAAGACGCCAGCAAAAAATGAAGGATCTCTAATTTTTTAAAAGGTAGGAACAGCAATAACCGTGCCGAACAGTATTGGAACACATCCCATTTATTCGTTTTGGACTTGGCCGAGACTGTGAAGACGAACTCTCTTATACTTCATCAAATTGACGAAATGCTTCATGAAGAGGAAATGGAGGCGGAGGTCTGATTATTCATATTCATCTTTTTCAATTTGCACCATATTTGCACCACGTAATTTTTAAACTAACCTCTTGAAATCATAAGTGGCGGTGCAGGGATTTGAACCCCGGACACTGCGGATATGAGCCGCATGCTCTAACCAACTGAGCTACACCGCCAGGTTCACTAAAATTTTACTGATTCCCCATCAATTGTCAATCAAAATTTAAAAGTGAATAAGGCACAAACCGTCCCTCCAAACTTTCTATATGATATTCAATCCCATCACCTGAACATTCAAATCGATCCATCACGCCATTTCATCAAGGCTGAGGATCAACTAATGATCCACATAAAAGAGAATAAGGCTCAAACTCTCTCCTTTTTCTATGGAGTTTCCAGAATTACCTTTAAGACTCAGCCTCGATCCAGACCATCATCTCTTCCGTAGGCTATATCCGGAGGAGATTATTCCTTGTCTTAATGCGTTTCTGGAAAGTGAAGAGTTGCTGTTACCCCCACCCACACCCTCCCCCCGTCCAGGGGAGGGTAGAAAAGGGGGTAAAGTTGGTGGAAAGATTTTTGTCTTTTCGGATGATGAGGGTGAAGAGAGCCGCTCAGGCTTCGACTCCTTTCCCATGTTCAGCCCGGATGGCAAGCGGCTGGTCTTTGTTTCGAACCGAAATGTAAAACGTCCCGGTGAGTTTGATATCTTTCTCGCTGATTGGATTCCTTAAATTTCATTTGATTTTATCCCTTTTCTTTTGGATAATTGTGATACATTAAATTTTTTTGGAGTTGAAGATGAAGATCGCCTATTTTGACTGTTTTTCCGGAGCAAGTGGGGATATGATTCTCGGATCATTGATCGATGCTGGGTTGAGTCGTCGTCGAATGAGAGAGGAGTTGAAGAAGCTTCGAATCCCAACCGTTCGGCTGAAAGTAAAAAGGGTCCTAAGAGGGGGGATCTCCGCAACTCAGGTCATCGTGGAAGGGAGAAGAGAGGAGAAGGCCCATCGCAAATTGAAAGAGATACTGAGGATCCTCGACCGAAGCGGTGTAGCCCTTGAAGTGAAAGAGAAGAGCAGAGAGATCTTTCACCGAATCGCTTCAGTGGAGGCGGAGATTCATCAAAAGCCGGTAGACGAAATCCATTTCCATGAAATCGGGGGATTGGATTCGATTGTCGATATTGTTGGCTCGGTCTGGGGCCTTAAGCAGATGGAGGTCGATGAAGTCCATGTCTCAAAGGTCAATGTTGGAGCGGGTTTTGTGAAATGTGAACATGGAACCCTTCCAGTTCCGGCTCCTGCCACGTTAGCCTTGATGAAAGACAAGCCCATATACTCCTCGGGTGTGGAAAGAGAACTTCTCACCCCTACAGGAGCTGCCCTTTTCACTTCCTTGGGCTCCCAATTCGGTCCAATGCCTGTGATGGAGGTGGAAAGGATAGGTTACGGGGCTGGCCGGGATGACCTTCCCCATCCTAATCTTCTTCGACTTATCATCGGGACTTCGACTGCCACTTCCGAAAAAGAGAGGGTAACTGTCATCGAGACAAACATCGATGATATGAACCCCCAGTTCTATGAATATGTTATGGAGAAACTCTTGGAGATGGGGGTTCTGGAAGTTTTTGTTACCTCTATTATGATGAAGAAGAATCGACCGGCCACCCTTCTCACTGTGATCTCTCCTTCTGAAAAACTACCTGCGGCAATAGCCTTTCTTCTCAAAGAAACGACGACTCTTGGATTAAGATGGCACGAGGAAGAGAGGAGTCGCACGGACCGAGAAATCATACCCCTCCAAACAAGGTATGGGAAGATCCGTTTCAAAATAGCCCGGTGGGAAGGAAACGTGGTCAATTTTTCCCCTGAATACGAGGACTGCAAGCGATTGGCATTAAAGAAGCACATCCCCCTCAAGGATGTCTTTGACGAGGCAAAGAAGGAGGGGATGACTCGCTTAGAAAGAGCAAAATCCCGTGCGTGATGGATGCTCCCCATCTGCCTCCTTTGAACTTCCTGGGTAGCTCAAACCTTCTTGAAATAGAGAGACGAAAGACTTATATTTAATCCATAGGGAGGTGTGAGACATGAATATCAAAAAAATCTTTTGGTTAGTAGGTCTTGTGCTGGCCGTTTCCCTATTCTTTGCTTCCGAAGGATTAACCCAACCCAAACCAGAGACAAAATCACCTGTCATCACCCACTCTTTTGCCGTAGAGAAGGGGTATTATGGATATATCTGGAAAATTTATATCGAAGCAGAGGATCCGGACGGCGATATGCTCAAAATTGCCTCTGTGGTGGAACAGACGGGTTATGGCCGTTATTCAACGGATTGGATCTATCTTAAGCCACAATATCAAAAGCACTTTAAAGGCTACCTCCAATGGAATACCTTTAGTTCGAGAACATCTTTTCTGAGAGAATGGACGCAGATAGCGCTAAGGGTTTCCGTTTTTGACAGGGCTGGTAATGAGAGTGACGAGGTTGTTTTCCCATTTTCATTCGAGGTAGTTAAGAATCCATACAAATATAAACTGCCTGCTCCCTTCGATCAAGGGGGTCTGCCAAGATTGGGTTATATCCACATCGACCTTTTTGAGCCTACGCTGATGGGAAACGGCAATCATCGGGACGATTAAGTCGTGCATTCAATTTAGCGAAAATGACTGAATTCTGAAGGGCCCGCATTGAACGGGCTCTTTTTATTTCCCCTTGCTTTTATAGCGACAGGGTGATAAAAATTTCTTATCATTGTGAAAAAGGAGGAAGGCTATGAGCAAAAATATTCTTCAAAGAAGGTCTGCCCTCGCTCTGCTCGTGACTATCTTTTTGGGTGTGATGTGGATGGGATGCCCTGGGACGCTGAGGGAGAGGAGCGGTGAACCGGTTAAAGGCGAATGGAGGGGGGCCGGTAAGTATTACCATTTTGACGACGTCCTGATCCCAGGAGAATTGACGTATAAACAAAGCAAGTCTTTCATCTACGAGACCCCTCGATTCAAGACCGGTGTGATGGTTTTTTCAAAATGGTGGCTCGATGTTGGCTCTCTCATCGATTTCTTTACCTACCACATGGAGAGGGATAATTGGAAACTGGTGAACAGTTTCAGGGGGAAGGAGTCTGTTTTCAATTTTTCGAAACCTGATAAGATCTGCGCCATCAAGATCTCTGAAAAATGGTATGGCACCACAGAGGTGGAGATCAGAGTGGGCCCCTTGGGAGAGAAGAAGATGTGAGAATGACGTATGCTGTTAGACCAAGTCAAGAGGACTATTGACCGCTACCACTTATTGGATAAAGGCGACCGGGTGGTCGTGGGGGTATCCGGAGGGGTAGATTCAATGGTTCTCCTCCACCTGTTAAATGCCTGCCGTCAAGAATTCGATCTTTCTCTTATCGTTGCCCACGTCAACCACGGCCTTAGGCCGACAGAATCAGAAAAAGAGGCTGAACTCGTCCAAAAAGAGTCACAACGGCTTTGTTTAACCTTTGAGTATGGCCAATTCCATGCTAAGGAATTCCAGAAGGTAAGGGGAGTCTCTCTCCAAGACGCCTGCCGAAGGATTCGTTTCCATTTCTTTAATGCCCTCCTCCAAAAATATGGTGCCAACAAGATTGCATTGGGCCACCATGCAGATGATCAAGTGGAGACCGTTCTCTTAAGACTGATGAGAGGGTCTGGACTGAAGGGTCTAAAGGGGATGCTCCCAATTCGAGAGGGAAAGGTGATTCGGCCTCTTCTTGAAGTGTGGAGAAGAGAGATTGAGTCCTTCGCCGAAGCGATGAAGATTTCTTATCTTTTAGACTCTTCAAATCTTCGTAAGAACTACCTTCGAAATCGGCTTCGCCTCAGCCTCATTCCACTCATCGAAAAGGAGTATCAGCCCAATTTAAAAGAGATTCTTTTGAAGGCCTCGGCAATCCTGAGAGAAGAGAATGATTATCTGGAGAGGGGGGCAGAAGAGGCCTATCACAAGATCGTCCAAGAAGAGAAAGAAGCTATCTCCTTCCGATTCTCAGAATATCAATCTCTTCATCCGGCAATTCAATGGAGGATCATCCATAGGCTATTAGGAAGGATTTATAGCGAGGAGGTGACCATAGAAGAAAGAGAAGGCTCGGTCATCGACCACGTTTACAAGCAATTGCATCAACCTTGCTCCAGCTTTCTTATGGAATTGCCCCATGGGGTCTTTCTGGAGAAGCGATACGATTTCGTTTCGGGGAAGAAGGGATGGCTGAAACCAATCCCGCCGTTTGAGGTGGAGCTCATTTCGCCTGGCCGAACGTATATCAAAGAGATTGAGAAAGAGGTGATGATTGAGGAAATCAGCAGGAGTGACAGAGTTGAAGATTTTTGCTGGCTTCACTACACAGCTTTTTTTGATTACGAAAGTCTCCAATTTCCTTTGAGGATACGGAATTTAAGGCCGGGCGATCGATTTCAACCCTTGGGAGTAAAGGGAACTCAAAAGTTAAAGGAATTCTTTATCGACCATAAAATCCCAAAGTTTGAAAGACCGAGGATCCCTCTGCTCACCTCGGGAGAGATGATCGCTTGGGTCGTTGGCTTTAGAATTGATGAGCGTGTAAAGGTTACCGAGAACACCCAACGGGTCTTAAGAGTAAAGGTAGTATAGACTTCCTTTCTGTCCGATAGCCCCGCCCTGATCGTTTTTGCTCCTTCCTTGACAACCTGCGGTAGATTAGGTTAATAAGATTTAAATTCCTATCGAAAAAGTATGATTTTGTAACCTATGAAAATATCAACAAAAATAAGATATGGAACAAGAGCGATGTTGGAACTTGCCTCTCACTATGGAAGAGGCCAGATCGAACTAAAAGAGATTGCAAAGAAAGAGAATATTTCAATAAAATACCTCGAACAGGTTATTATCCCCCTTCGCACAGCTGGCTTAGTCAAAGCGATTCGTGGTTCCAAGGGCGGGTACTCATTAGCCAAACCCCCTTCGGAGATCTGTTTAAATGATGTGGTTGAGATTTTGGAAGGGCCGGTCAATTTGATTGATTGTGTAAAGGATTCAAAGGTCTGTCAAAGATCCCCATTCTGTGTGACACGGGATATTTGGAAGGAGGTCTCGGAAGCGATCGATAGGATCTTTCGTTCCATTACTTTGGAAGACATGGTGAATCGGAAGAGGGAGAAAGAGGGATTAATCCCTCCAATGTACCAAATATAAATACGCTATGCGCAGGGCGCTAAGCGCTTAGCGTCTTTTATCGGGAGATAAGAAATGGCCAGAATCGCCAACACGATTTCGGAGTTGATTGGGAATACACCTTTGTTGAGATTGAATCGAGTGACGAAGGGTTGCAAGGGGGAGGTGGTGGCGAAGCTCGAATCCTTCAACCCTTGCGGGAGTATCAAAGACCGGATTGGTGTTGCAATGATTGAGGCAGCGGAGAAAGAGGGATCGATTCATAAGGATACAGTTATTTTGGAGCCAACCAGCGGGAATACGGGAATCGCGTTGGCATTTGTCTGTGCGGCAAAGGGTTATCCATTGGTTCTAACAATGCCAGATACAATGTCAACGGAAAGGGTTCATCTCCTGAAAATGTTCGGAGCGGAGATCATCCTGACCTCTGGCAATGAAGGAATGGCAGGTTCAGTGAGGAAGGCGGAGGAGATGGCCGCGAAAGATCGTCGTTTTTTCATTCCCCAACAGTTCAAGAACCCTGCCAATCCAGAAATCCACAGAAAGACAACCGCTCTGGAAATATGGGAGGACACCCATGGGAAGGTGGATATCGTAGTGGCAGGCGTGGGAACTGGTGGGACCATTACCGGGGTTTCAGAAGTTCTTAAGAAGAAAAAACCAGAACTCATAGCCATCGCAGTAGAACCAGAAAGCTCTCCCGTCCTCTCCGGAGGGAGACCTGGACCTCACAAGATCCAAGGGATCGGTGCAGGTTTCATACCGGACGTGCTCCAGATGGACCTGGTCGATGAAGTCATTAAGGTATCAAATGAGGATGCAGCGTTGCTTACAAGAAGATTGGCAAGAGAGGAAGGGATCCTGGCAGGAATTTCTTCCGGTGCAGCGACATGGGCAGCGATCGAGGTGGCCAAAAGAGAGGAAAGCAAAGGTAGAACGATCGTCGTCATCCTGCCGGATACTGGAGAACGATATATCAGCACATGGCTCTTTAACGAATTAAAGTGAGAAGTATTTAGTTCGGAGTTCGGAGCAATTAGTGTTTCACTCCGAACTCTATACTCCGAACTTTGAACTTGGAGGGGGTGGTGATATGTTATGGATCATGTATCGCCCCGCAAAGGGGAAACATTAAAAGTTCAAAGTTCAAAAGTAAACCTAAAAAATTAGATTTCCGGGAGGTAAAAAAATGGCGAAGACCATTGAAGAGATAAACGAAAGGATTAAGAAGGGAAAGGCCGTTGTCCTCACGGCTGAGGAGATTATCGATTATGCCGCTGAAAAAGGCGTGAAAAAGGTAGTTCAAGAAGTCGATGTCGTCACTACAGGAACCTTTGGCCCCATGTGTTCCTCAGGAGCCTATTTCAATATAGGCCATACGAAGCCCCGGATCAAGCTTGGAGGAGGAAAGACTTATCTCAACGATGTCCCAGTCTATGTGGGCCTTGCAGCAGTCGATTTCTTCTTAGGAGCAACTGCGATGCCAGATGACGATCCAAGAAATAAAGTCTTTCCAGGAAAGTTTTCTTACGGGGGAGCCTATGTCATAGAAGAACTGGTTGCTGGAAAGGATGTGAGGCTCACGGCAACTGCCTATGGAACGGATTGTTATCCTCGAAAGTCTTTGGAGACCTATATCTCACTGAAGGATATCAATGAGGCCGTTCTTTTCAATATGAGAAACGCCTATCAGAACTATAATGTCGCTGTCAATCTCTCCGATCGGGTGATCTACACCTACATGGGCGTTCTCCAACCCAAGTTGGGAAATGCCAATTACTGCAGTGCAGGGCAGTTGAGCCCCCTCATGAACGATCCCTATTACAAAACGATTGGTGTGGGAACGCGAATCTTCCTGGGAGGGGGGATTGGCTATGTAGTGGGAAATGGAACCCAACACAACCCGAATGTGAAGAGGACAGAGGGAGGAGTTCCTAAACAGCCAGCGGGGACACTTGCCGTCACAGGTGATCTTAAGATGATGGGTCCGAAATGGCTCAGAGGAACCTCTTTCACTGGTTACGGGGTTACCCTCACAGTTGGGATTGGTGTTCCCATTCCTATTTTAGATGAGGAGATCCTTCGGTATACAATGGTCCGGGATGAAGAGATCTGGGCCCAGGTGGTGGACTACAGCGAGGCCTATCCTCAATGCAATCCCGGAAGTTTAGGGGAGGTCAATTACAAACAACTAAAGAGTGGGAAGATTACCGTTCAAGGGAAGGAGGTTCCTACTTCCGGCCTTTCCAGCTATTTCAAGGCAAGAGAGATTGCCCAGATCTTAAAAGAATGGATCGGGGCCGGGAAGTTCCTTTTGACCAGACCCGCTGAGCCGGTTCCTTCTGTCGATTCAGGGATTGTCTTTAAACCCTTAAAAGAGAGACCCATTAAGAAGAAATGAGAAGCACCAAATCCCAAATATCAAATACCAAACAAATCCCAATGTGCAAAATTCAAAATTCCAAACGAAATCTTTTTGGTCATTCAGAATTGGATTTTGGAAATTATTTGGGATTTGGAGTTTGGAATTTGGGATTTAGTTCCGAAAGGGGGTTTTTATGCAGAAGAAGAGGGTTGTGCTCAATTATCCTCCCCACCTCGTTGATCAACCGGTGATCTCCAAACTGATCAAGGATTTCGATCTGATGGTCAATATCATGAGAGCACGAGTTACACCTAAGGAGGAGGGGAGACTCGTTTTGGAAATCACTGGTAAAAGATCAGAGCTTGAGGCGGGGATCAATTACCTGAAAGAGTTAGGAGTGGAGATTCAACCTCTCGCTCAGGATGTTAAATGGCATGAAGATCGCTGTACCCATTGCACTGCATGTGTCTCGATCTGTCCTCCTAAGGCTTTGGATGTTGATCGGAAAACCATGGAGGTATCCTTTGAGCGGGACAGGTGCATCGCCTGTGAACTTTGTATTCCCGTCTGTCCCTATCAGGCCGTGGAGATACTGTTCTAAACAGGGAACCTTAACCAAAGGGGGTATATGATTGAAGAAAAGAGTTGTCGTGGCGATGAGCGGAGGGGTCGATTCCAGTACCACGGCTTGGCTTCTTAAGGAGAAGGGATATGAGGTGATCGGAGCGACGATGTGTATTGGAATGTTGGATAGAGGCCAGAAAGGTCCTGCCCGGTGTTGTGGTTCTGCTGATATCGAGGATGCCAGACGGGTTGCACTTCAGTTGGAGATTCCTTTTTATGTTTTGAATCTTAGAGATGAGTTTGAGAAGGAGATTATCCAGTATTTTTGTAACGAATATGTGAAAGGAAGGACGCCCAATCCTTGTATTCCTTGCAACGAAAGGATGAAGTTTGGGTCATTTTTGAAGAAGGCTTTAGAGATGGGGGCTGATTATGTTGCTACAGGCCATTATGCCCGACTGGAATTCGATGAGAGAACGAATCAGTATCTTTTGAAGAAAGGGATGGATCGGAATAAGGATCAATCCTATGTTCTTTTCTCCCTGACCCAGGAGCAACTCCGCCACATCCTTCTTCCATTAGGAAAATATCGAAAAGAGGAGGTAAGACGAAAGGCGCTTCAGCTTGGTCTCCGGGTCCATGATAAACATGAGAGTCAGGAGGTCTGCTTCATTCACGAGCCATCATACCATCCCTTTTTACAAGAGAGGCTGAAGGAATCGATCGAACCCGGGCCGATCATCGACACAAAAGGACGACTTCTGGGCAGACATCGGGGGATCCCTTTTTATACCATTGGTCAGCGGAGAGGGCTTGGCCTTGCAAAAGGGAGACCCCTATATGTGGTTGGAATTGATCGAGAGAAGAATGCGCTCGTTGTTGGAGAGGAGAAGGAAGTCTACAGCGATACATTTATTGTTAATGCTGTCAATTGGATTACTTCTCCTGGAAGACCTTTACCGTTTTCTGCTCAAGTAAAGATCCGTTATAACCACCCGGGCGCAGAGGCCCTCCTTTCTCCGAAGGGGAAGGACGAATTGGAAGTCAAATTTAGGTCGCCGCAAAAGGCCATCACACCGGGGCAGGCGGCTGTTTTCTATGATGGAGAGATGGTCCTGGGAGGGGGATGGATAAAAGAAGTTCTAAGTAGGGGCGATTCATGGATCGCCCCTACAGAGTTCGGAGTTCAGAGTAAAAAAATATTCCGGACACGTGACACGGGCACGGTTATGGATCGACTGGTCAAAGAGAAGCTTGAGAAACTAAAAGGGATATTTGAGTCCATGGGGAAGGTGGTCGTTGCCTTTTCAGGAGGGGTGGACAGCACGCTCCTTCTTAAGGTAGCCAAAGATACCCTTGGGGATGGAAACGTTCTTGCTGTAACTGCTCTGTCTCCTCTTTATCCTGATCGGGAATTGGAAGGAGCTAAAAGGCTGACGCGAGAAATAGGTGTGAAACACCTTCTAATCAAATCGAATGAATTGGAGATCGAAGGATTTTCAAAAAATCCTCCGAACCGGTGTTACTTTTGTAAAAGGGAGCTCTTCGGTGAACTGCTGAAACTGGCACAGAAGGAGGCAATCCCGTTTGTTGCTGAGGGTTCGACACTGGACGATGAAAGGGACCATCGGCCCGGGAGGAAGGCGATTCAGGAGATGGGCGTTCGGAGTCCCCTCAAGGAAGCCATGTTTACAAAGGCGGAGGTGAGGGAGTTGTCCAATGCCTTAGGTCTGCGCACATGGGATAAGCCCTCTTTTGCTTGTCTCGCATCAAGGTTTCCTTACGGAGAAAACATTATTCCAGAAAAACTAAAGATGGTGGATGAGGCGGAAAGCTTCCTTCTTGGGTTAGGGTTTAGACAGGTTCGAGTCCGCCATCATGGAAACTTGGCCAGGATTGAGGTCTATCCTGAAGAAATTGAACGTTTAATGAGTGGACCGGTGCGAGAAGAGGTGGTGAGCCGCCTGAAAAAAATTGGTTATAATTATATTACAGTAGATCTTCAAGGGTTTCGCTCAGGATCGATGAACGAGGTCTTATGAAGAAAGCAATTGCACTCCTCTCCGGGGGTCTTGATAGTACGCTCGCAGCCAAGATCGTCATGGAACAGGGGATCGAACTGGAAGCCCTCAACTTCTTGACGGTCTTCTGTACATGCACAAACCGGGGAGAAACCTGTTTGGCCTCCCAGAAGGCTGTGAATGCCCTTGGCATTCCCTTAAGGGTGTTTAATGTTTCTGAGGAATATCTAAATGTCATAAAGCATCCAAAACATGGTTATGGAAGCAACATGAACCCGTGCATCGACTGCCGCATCTTCATGCTGAAGAAGGCAAAGTCCTATATGGAAGACGGAGGCGCCTCTTTCATCGTCACAGGTGAGGTGCTTGGACAGAGGCCGATGTCCCAGCGACGAGATGCCATGCGGCTGATCGAAAAAGAAGCAGGGCTTGAAGGCTTCATTCTGCGACCTCTCTCAGCAAAATTTCTTCCGGTCACAACTCCAGAGAGAGAAGGTTGGGTCAATCGGGAGGAACTCTTAGGTATCCAGGGACGTTCAAGAAAGCCACAGATGGAATTAGCGGACCATTATGGCATTCGAGACTATCCCTGTGCTGCAGGGGGGTGCCTCCTCACAGATCCTGGATTTGCAAAACGTATGAAGGATCTGATGTTCCATACAGCCGATTTTTCCCTTAACGATGTCCATCTTCTGAAGATGGGGAGGCATTTTCGGCTTTCACCTAAGTTGAAACTGGTAGTAGGCAGGAATGAGGAGGATAATAGAAAGATTCAAACCTTTGCTCAAGAAGGGGATATTTTGTTAAAGACGCTCCGCTATCCTGGCCCCCTTTCTCTCCTTAGGGGAGAAGCCGATGGAATAGAGATAGAAAGGGCAGCTTCCATCACTATTCGTTATAGCAAGGCAAAGGACTTGAAAAGAGCAGAAGTCCTTTATAGAAAGGTCAAGGAAGACCTGGATCGATCCATTTCTGTATCATCCATTCAGGATGAGAAGATCAGGGATCTGATGATTGGTGAGTGACATCCCCACCCTCACCCTCCCCCCTTGGAGACTGTGTCGTAATCATGATGGAGGGTGGATTCCGGCGGAACAGGCAGTCAGGCTCCTCAGCTTTAGAATGCGGTCGTTTAAAGTTATGGGTAATCGCCCTTCTTGGAAATGGGATTCTTTTTATGGGCTTGGAGCTCCGAAGCTGAGCAATGAAAGGTTTCCGCTCTAAAGCTTCATCACCCGACCGCCTGTTCCGTGTTGCAACGGAAGTAGTTTCTCGTTAATTATGACACAGTCTCTTGAGGGGGAGGGAAGGGAGGGGGGTAGAAAAATTCAGGGGGGAGAAAGGAAGGATCATAGATGAGGGTATGTCCAAATTGTCAAACGAAGAACGAGGATTCAAGCAATTTCTGTAAAGAATGCGGAGCTCAACTCTCAGGTTCTCAATTTCAGGAGAAGAAAGAGAAGGTATTGGCCGGGAAAAAGGCGAAGTTTCCATGGTTGTTACTTTCTCTAGTTATTGTGGCTATTGCCCTCACAGGGATCGCTTATTGGCTCGTCCAGGAAAAAACGACGGTCAATCCAAAAATCGCCTCTCAAAAAAGGGTGTTGGAAGGGGTCAACTATGCTGGACAGACGATCCGAATGACCGACATTCGGGCGAAGGTGGAGGACGGAAGAATCTCAATTCCCCTTGATGTGGTGATGGAGAAGAAGATGGTTCGCTTCGAGTATGAAGGCAATGGGCTGAGGATTCCTCTCCTCTCGTACATCACCATGGCTGGGAGGGTGGTGACAGCGATCAGTATGTGCGAGCCATGCCGGTCTACCCGTTTCCATATCAAAGATAAGACAATGGTCTGCAATGCGTGTTACACGGAATGGAATCTGGATACCCTTAAAGGAATCAAAGGTGGTTGCCTCAATTATCCTCCAGAGGTCATTCCTAATACTGTTCAGAAAGATTACACCCTGATTGATGAGAAGATTGTTCTTGAATGGAGACCGAGGGTCTAATCCCCCTCCTTCCCCCTTTACTAAAGGGGGATGAAAGGGGGATTATGAATCGGAACTTACGCAGAATAACTAATCATGAAAAGATAGGAGGATGAAACAAATGGCAGAAAAAAAGAAAATCTTTACCCCAGTGAGTGAGAAGGAGGTCACCCGGGCGATTGTCGATGGTTTTGCAAGGCAGTTCATCGAATACGTGGAGAGTGACTGCCTCATCATCGGAGGAGGACCCAGCGGACTGATGGCGGGTAGAGATATCGCCCTGAAAGGGGTAAAAACCCTGATTGTGGAACGGAACAACTATATCGGAGGAGGTTTCTGGATTGGCGGTTATCTCATGAATAAGGTTACCGTGAGGGAGCCAGGACAGAAGATCTTAGAGGAATTGGGAATCCCCTATGAGCAGGCAGTAAAAGGCCTTTTTGTGGCCGATGGCCCCCATGCCTGTTCCAAGTTGATTGCAGCGGCTTGCGATGCGGGAGTAAAATTTGCCAATATGACGATCTTCGACGATGTTGTCCTGAGAGAAGGGAACCGGGTTTGCGGAGCAGTGGTTAACTGGACACCGGTTCAGGCACTTCCTCGTGAAATCACCTGCGTTGACCCCATAGCCTTAGAAGCCAAATTTGTGGTGGACGCCACAGGCCATGATGCCTGTGTGGTCAAGAAATTGGAGGAAAGAGGAATTCTCAAGACCTTGGGTTTTGGTGCAATGTGGGTGGAACAATCTGAGGATCTGGTGGTTGAATACACCGGAGAAGCCCATCCCGGCCTAATTGTCACAGGAATGGCTGTCTCCACGGTTTATGGTTTGCCGAGGATGGGGCCCACGTTTGGGGCGATGCTGCTCTCCGGTCGAAAGGGCGCTCAGGTCATCCTTGAGAAGATGAAAAAAGGGTGAACAATCTCATTCTTCATATTCCCGCCTCCATCGACTTGTATCAAGAAGGGGATTTGAAAGGCCTGAACGTTGAGGAGTTAGGCCGATACCTTACAGAAAAGACTCATATTCCTTTCCATCTTTATGGAGACATCTACCAGGGACTCCCTGAAGAAAGAATGGAGGCTCTGGCCAAGGAATATGCCAGGATCAAAGTGAAAGAGCCTGGCAAAAAATTTATTTTAGGATCGCCTCTCCAGGCTGAAATTGATTATGAGAAGAGAAGGATCGGGGATCCCAATTGGAGAATCTTCGGGATTCTCTATGAGGGAGTTTGGTATCAAAGGATTGTTTCAGAGTCGATGGCCGAAGGGGAATTGGACTTCGATCGTTGTTCGATATTATTCACCAATCAACTCTTTGTGACTTGGGATCGAGATGACCGAAGGTATCATGCAAGGGTCAGCCTTTACGGGTTTCCAAACCTCATCTCCACCACAGGACTTGTTGAAGCCCCTGCGAAACCGAAAGAGTTTTACCTAAAAAAACAGATGGGCATGCCTACGGAATTATTGAAAGAGGAGTATCAGGGCCGTTTTCTGGACTATGGCGATTCGAGGATGACAGAAGTCTTAAAAGGTTATGCCATGCAGACCCTCTTCTTCCATCTATCAGGCGAGCCTTTCTGTGAAGATCGGGACTGCCGCCTCTTCAATAGCCACTGGCAAGAAGAGGTTCTCCATTCACAATTAAATGGTCAATATGAATTCTGTCCAAGGCACGAAGCCGTTTTGAAAACATTGAGGGACCAAACACCTCTTGCCCTTCCCCTGGACGGGGGAGGGTGGGGGTGGGGGTGTATCCATGAGACTTAAGGACATCTCCATCAGCAACCCCCGGAGACGAAAAGCGAAAGTATTCTTTCTCATCCTCGGCCTTACCATTGGTATCACCACAGTGGTGACCCCGAGGTTTCAGCTTTTTGCAATACCTGTCCAATCGAGGATATTGTGAGTCAGATCTCAAAGGTGATGCCCCATGCGAAGGTGACAGCGATTAAGCAGACCTTATAGACCAAGATGGAGACTTTAGATCACTTTAAGAAATTTTCAGTCGGAATATCGACCATTGTCCTCCTCATCGGAAGTTTGATTGTCTTTACAAACATGATGGCCTCTGTGAATGAGCGGAAGAGGGAGATTGGGATCTTCCGTGCTATTGGATTCAGAAAATCCCATATCATCCAGATCATCTTTTTAGAGGCCCTTATCGTCGGCTTCGTTGCAGGATTGGTTGGATATCTTTTCGGCCTTGGAATTTCTCATTTCGTCGGGCCATTGGTCACAGGGATGAAGAGTGTAAAAATTTTTATGGATCCCATCTTGGCAATAGCAGTCATCTCTCTTTCTTCTGCTATTGGGGTGCTATCAAGCATTTATCCAGCTATTCATGCATCGAAGATGGATCCGACAACAGCGCTGAGGGCGCTTTAAAAAGTTAAGAGTTTTGAGTTGAGAGTTATGAGTTAAATTTTACCTGAAAAAAGCATGAAAGTGATATTTTCCTTACCATCCCAAACACAAATTAGACTTTAAATCCTTATGGAGACGCTATATAATCTTGACAAAACCCCTCCGGCAGAACATTCCTTAAAAAGGAACATTGTGCCCGATGCCAAAAGGTCTGAGAATTTTACA
>Ga0315312_1001952_pt1 | contig 14948 bp, 10 predicted proteins | sample TDP7_MG_FD_203629 | JGI IMG/M metagenome (GOLD analysis project Ga0315312, IMG submission 203629) | Freshwater sediment microbial communities from Lake Towuti, South Sulawesi, Indonesia - TDP7 | ecosystem: Environmental > Aquatic > Freshwater > Lake > Sediment | place: Indonesia: South Sulawesi... | reverse complement strand
TTATCACCACCAAGAAGGAGCAGCACCTAGTGACCCATCCCAGCGTCCTTGTCTTTGAGGAGGAAACAGGTCCCTCAAAGGTTGTTAACGAGGCGCTTCGAATTGTTCTGGGGAAGCAGAGGTATGAGAAAATGGTTATTGGCATAGATCCAGGCGAAACCTTTGGAGTGGCTATCCTCAGCGATGGAAGGGTTTTAGAAACCCTAAACTGCCCAAGTCTGAAGGAGACCGTGGACACCGTCTTGAAGGTGTTAGGGGAGACGCCAGCCGTCCTTAAAGTGGTGAAGATCGGAGATGGTGCCCCCCACTATATGAAGGAATTGTTGTACTCATTGGACGAGGTTATACCGAAGGAAATGATAATGGAGGTGGTGCCCGAAGCCGGAACAAGCCAGGTTACCGGAGAGACCACACATAGAAGGGAGATGAGAAATGCGATGTCTGCCGTGAAAATTGCCAAGAGGAAGGGTAAAATCTCTCCCCGGAAAACCAAAATTTCCTATTCTGGAGGTTGAAAAGATTTCAAGGATGACTGGTGGCCAAGCCGTTGTTAAAACCCTGGAAAAAGAAGGGACTAACATAGTTTTTGGTCTGCCTGGCGTCCACATTCTGGGAATATATGACGCCCTCTACGATAGTAAAATTCGCCATGTCCTTGTAAGGCATGAACAATCCGCGGCTTTCATGGCGGATGCCTACTCAAGAGCCACTGGTAAGGTCGGGGTGTGCCTCACAACAATGGGTCCTGGCGCCACCAACGCGGTTACAGCCCTGGCCACAGCTTACTGTGATTCTTCTCCAGTTTTGCTAATAACGGGTCAGATTCCTTCAAAACTTGTTGGGAAGGGCAAGGGTGCCCTTCATGAGGTGGACCAGTTATCCATAATTAGGCCCTTAACAAAATGGAATAAATGCGTTAAAAAAGTAGAGGATATTCCTCCCGTCATCCACCAAGCGTTTAAATCCATGAAGCTTGAGAGACCGCGGCCAGTTCAAATAGAAATTCCCATTGACATACTTGAGGCCGCTGGCGAAGTCGACTTTGCATGGCAAGAGGATGTTTTGCAAAAACCTTCCGGAAGTCCTGAGGCCATAGAGGACGCCGTCCTTCTGCTCGCCAATTCTAGGGCACCCGTAATATTGGCCGGCGGGGGCGTTTTGAGATCCGGCGCCACGCAGGAGCTGATCAAAACGGGAGAAACCCTTTCAGCTCCAATAATTACAACAATTATGGGAAAGGGCGCCCTACCAGACGACCATCCTCTATCCCTAGGTTGCTTAGCCCGAGGCGGACCCATTGAAGAGGTCTTAGCCGAGGCCGATGTGGTGCTGGCCCTCGGGACTAGGTTTTCGGCCACATCCACAAAAAACTGGACCATAAAGTTCCCAGAAAAACTCATACATGTGGACATAGACGAGACCGAGATTGGAAAGAACTATACAACGAAGATAGGAATCGTTGGAGACGCCAAGCTCGTCTTGCAGAGAGCAATATCTCAGCTCAAGAACAGGGTGCAAGTTGCAAGAACAGGATGGTTAGATCGGGCGATGAACGTTAAGAGGAGAATGAGGTCTGAGCTTGAGTCTTCTGAGCGGACCGAAATAAGGACGGTTTTAGAGATAAGAAAAGTTCTTGACAGAGATGCCATAGTTGCCGCGGACGTGACGATTCCCGCCTATTGGATGGTGAGGATCTTTGAAGTTTATCAGCCGGGCACCTTCCTTTATCCCGCGGGCTATGTAGCCATGGGCTTCGGTTTGCCAGCAGCCATAGCCTCAAAGCTTGCTTATCCTGAACGGCAGGTTGTCGCCCTTTGTGGTGATGGGGGGTTCATGATGACCTGCCAAGAGTTGGCAACAGCCGTGGAGAACAACGTTAACATTCCCATCATTGTATACGATAATCAGGGCTATGGAGTTCTGAAATATGTCCAAAAACTCAAGTTCTCATCGAGACACATAGGAATCGACTTAAAAAACCCTGACTTTCTACGCTTCGCCGAGACCTTCGGAGCAAAGGGCCTGGAGGTTGACGCCCTAAATCAGTTAAAACCGTGCCTAGAAGAGGCCCTTAAATCTGATAAACCGACGGTCATAGATATGCGGTTGACCTTCGACCCGCCTTGGGGTGGGGAACACTATGAACGAAAAGACTGAGAAGGATTTAAACCTTTAATTTAAAATAGTATAAAGCCTTAAAGGATGGCTTAAACGGTTAGTGACGCAGATTGGCTGCCGAAAAGGGGCGATCCTTATCTTTTTCCGAGGGAAAAACCCTCCTTATTGATGGGCCAGCATCTTTGTTTCTCCTTAAGGGAAATGTAAGCATTTTAGGTGCAACGCTTAAGGTAGGAGAAAGGATTGTTGTACGCGAAGGGAAACGTTTACCCCTTGAGGCCATAAAACCTTCTCTCCTAGACTTGAGGATGGGTGAAAACGCTTCCCTCACAGAGGTGGACGGAAGCACCATCCCACCCTCTTGGAGGGATGCTTCAGAGGAGATAATTTCTAATAAGAAGCCGATGACAGTTATGGTTCTGGGGGCTGTTGACTCGGGAAAGACGAGCTTTTGCACCTATCTGGTTAACAAAGCCCTTGAAAAGGGACGGAGTGTTGGCATTGTTGACGGCGATTTGGGGCAGTCTGATGTGGGACCGCCTGGGACAGTCGGTTTCAGTCATGTTACTGGGTCCGTGAGGGATCTTTTTGAAATGGAGGCGGAGGACGCCTGTTTTGTTGGTGTGACAAGTCCCAGCCGGGCTGTGGCGAAACTCCTCAACGGAGTGGCCGCGTTGAAAGATAGAGCCCTAGGAACAGGGGTGAATTTTCTGGTTATAAACACGGATGGGTGGATTAACGGGGAGGAAGCCGCGCAGTATAAGGTTCAGATGGTGGAGAGGCTATCTCCAGACGCGGTGGTTGGGATACAGCAAGAAATGGAGCTGGAGCCCATCCTCAATGCGCTGAGGAACGTGAAGATTTTTCGGGTGAGCTCTTCATCGGCGGTAAAGAGGAGGTGTCAGGAGAGGAGGAAGGTCCTGCGGGAGCTGAGCTACAAGAAATATTTGAAGGGAGCTAAGGTGCAGTCCTTTCCCCTAAATTGGGTTAGGATCGAAGGGGCTCCCTTTGGAACATGGAAACCTCCAACTTCGGAGCAGATGGAAAAGGTGAGGGAAATCCTAGGTGCAGCTCCCCTCTATTACAATGAGACGCCTACCGCCTTGTTCCTAGTGTTAGGAAGGGGCCAAGAAATCAGTGAGGAACAAATGAGAAACCTTGAAGAGGGTCTCGGAAAAAGGGTGAAGACGATAAAAAGGGGCGAAGAGGAGGGTTTGCTCGTCGCCCTACAGGACACCCTGGGAAGATTTCTGGGAATCGGCATTCTATCCAGCCTTGATTACGAGAGGGGAGTGATAAAGGTTTACACGCCTGTGGACGAAAAGGTTTCAACCATCTGCGTTGGTCAAATGAAGCTGGACAAACAGGGAGTAGAAATCAGTTTAAGTCCCATCTTTGCAGACTGGGCTTAGCGTCTTGACCTTTTGGCGCTTCTGGACCAAAGGGTTGTACTTTTGTTACTGAGGTTAATCTTTGGGGAATATTTTTCCAAGCTTCTTCTCATTTAAATTCACGATAAGCCCAACCACGGCATATGGGGAAAGGACCGCTTTGCAAGCAAGTAGGTGGTTTGGCATCCCAAACGAGCATAAGCTGGTGATAAGCGAAAGGAAATTGCCTAAAGCACTTAGCTAGGCAAAGGCCCATATTAAAAGAGCAAGGGATGGAAGGAAAGTTGCAGCCCAAACCCCCCTATTCCACCTAAAAACCGTGGCTCCATCAAAGATTCCAAAGGGAATTAGGTTGAAAAAGGCTATGGAGGCATTAAAAAGGGTGGAATAGACGGCGATCCAGTAGAGGGAGTCAAAGGAAAAGTAGGCGACACCCAGGAACAGCGTGGAGAGGACAAGGTTGGTTAGGGGCCCGGCGAGGGAAATCTTTCCTAAGGTTTCTCGGCTTCCGTGTCCTGCAATCATTACCGCCCCTGGCGAAATGAACTTGATAGGGGAGAATATTGAAAGGAGGGTCATGAGGACGCCGATGGGGATTAGTCTGAACTCAGCCCATAATCCATAGTGCTGGGCTGCCATTTTGTGGGCAAGTTCGTGGAGGAGGAAGGAGGAAGTGAAGACGATGACGAGGACCATTAATGCCATCGGCGTTAGTGGCTCCACCTCAGAAGAGGAGAGACGGAACCAGAAGAGGGACATGCCCACGGCCATGATCAACAGGGTGCCCACGGCCAAATGTTTCAGCTCTGTGAAACTGAACCAGAAGACACTTTCTGGGCGAGTGGGCTCAGAGACGCGGGGAAGAGGATACTCGGGCACCTCGTCCAAGACGGGGATGGAGGTCTCTTCTCGACGGGGCACTTTAGCTCGCCAGTACTCCGGACACGCATGATTCTCGGGTAGTCGGTGCTCCACGCAGAAATATCCCTGACAAAAGGGACATCTGAAGGGCAGGAAGGTCTCCCTCTCACACTGTTGGCACTTCACCGTTTCTCCAGCTTCCCTGAAGGCAGTGTAAAGTTTCATGGAGACCATGCCTTAAATTCCTTTCCAATCAGTAGGAGCCTAAACCTAGTTAGCGACTTGAAAGTGGTAAAACAGAGGCAACAATCAGAAGAAACTTTAATAGTCATCAAGGGATTTGCTTCTATAAACGCCGGGGTGGCTGAGCGGACAAAGCGCAGGCCTTGAGATTAGCCAACGAGAAAGCCTGTGACCCCCATGGGTCGCGTGGGTTCAAATCCCACCCCCGGCGCCACAGATCCACTAACGTATTTCGGATTACTTTCGCTTCCTGAGATTTTTATCCCTTCATCTCTGAAATGGATGAAATACGGACAATGCGCGAAGGAAAATGGGTAAATGGGCGAATTGTTGCTAAGAAGAAAACAGAGATCACATCAAGAAAATGGTCGCGCTTGGGCTGGTAAACGTCGAAGGATTTGGAAGACGGAAGGTTATGAGGTCACCGTGTGATGATGCTACGGTAAGTGCTAAAAATATAAATTTTCCTTTCAGCTTAGGTTAAAATATGAGCGTAGAAAAGCTGAGATGTTTTATTCCAGTCGGGGGTCAGGCTAAAAGGTTAAGACCTCTGACGCATGACGTGTCAAAGCCTTGTGTCAGGTTCTTGAATAGGGCATTAATCGAGTTCTCGATGGCGACGCTGGCTGAACAGGGTATAAGGAGCTTCATTTTCGGAGAGTATGGTTATACCAACTATACGAACCTTTTCGATCAGTATGGAGAAGGGGTTGGATTCTCAGCAAAGTATAAGCTCGAGCCGAGGGTGCACATCAAACATCAACCCAACCTAGATGACTTGGGAAGCGCCGATTCGTATAGGCTAAACATGGAATATTATGATGTTCGTGATCCAGTCCTTATTGTGCAGGGAGATAATCTCTTCGACATCGATCTAGATGACTTTATCAAAAAACATGAGGAAAGGAGAGCAGTGATGACAATTGCCCTAACAAGGGTGGAAAAGGTAGAAGAATATGGCATAGCCGAGTTAGATAAAGATATGAGGATTAAGAGGTTTATCGAAAAGCCTCCAGCGGAGAGAGCACCGAGTAACCTTGCCAACGCTGGCATCTATTTCCTTTCACCAGAGGTCAGAAAGATAGTTGAAAATGAAGAAGTAAAGAAGATGATGGAAGAGAGGAGGAGGCTCGATTTCGGTTTTGATTTAATTCCCTACCTGGTGGATAAAGGATTTCCAGTCTATGGCTATGAGCTGAAAGTATGGTACGATGTCGGGAGCCCAGAAAGATATCTAAAGGCTATGCATGACGTTCTCTATGGAAAGTTGGCCATAAGGGTCTCAGAAGAAAGAATTTTATCAGACAGAAACGTTTGGGTTCAAGGATACAGCGAGGAATCCATTAAGAGACGGGAAGAGATAGTTAGAAAATATAAAGAAAACAAGTTGTCCATAAAGGGCGCTGCTCTGATTGGTAGGCATACTAGAATGGGTGACTATTCCAAGATTTCCGATTCAAACATTGACAATTTTTGCATACTCGGTGAACATGTAAACGTAGAAAGGTCAGCGATCATGGACGCTGCAAAGATCGGAGACTATGCTCACGTATCAGACAGCATTCTAGGCAGAAAAGTTTTCATAGAATCAACCCGTGAAAACCCTACATGCATTGAATCAACTTCAGTGATAGGCAACACTGTCCACATCAGAAAAGGCTGCAAGCTCATAAGAACCAGAGTCAACCCCGGTTTAACGATTCTACCAGACATGACATACATTGATAAGTTTCTGCAGAACTACGAAGACGTCGTTCAATTAGCAACTTAACAGAGATTTTGCTGCTAGCCCCTTGTAAAGAGGGGTTTCAGGTTAGTTGCAGACTCAATCAGCTGAGCCTGTTCGGTTTTTGAAAGTTTCCTGTATCTTTCGGCTGCGTCAAGAATTTTGGGAATGAGGCGTACGTCGCCTGCGGACGCGACGGTAGTTACGCCTTGGGATAGGGCAAACCAGAGGCAGCGGTCGATGTCGGCCTGCGTGTCGAAGGGTTCGTACCAGGTTCGGTAAGTGTGTTTCTCGGTGGGCCATGGCTGCTTGGCGAAGGCCTTCATGACTATGGTGCCCACATCCTTCCGCTCTGCGAGTTTGAGGAGGGGCTCGTAGTCGTTTTCTGGGACGCGGTGTCTTCGGAGGACAAAGTTCAAGGGAAAGAGCACCGTGTCGAGGTCGAACCTCTTCAAGGCTTCGATATGGGTTAGAGGTCGGTGGCTCGTGATCCCTATGTACTTGACTGTACCCCTGTCCCGGGCTTCGAGCATCGCCTCCAAGGCTCCGTCTGGGCCAAAGGCCACGTCAAGTTCCTTCAGGTCGTCCAACCCGTGAAACTGATAAAGGTCAAAGTAGTCAACCCCCAATCGCTCCAGGGATCGGTTAAGATCTTCGGCAGCCTCCTTCTTTGTCCTCTTTCCAGTCTTGCACGCGAGGAATATGTCGTCTCTATGCTCCTTCATCCAGGGGCGGAGCCTCAACTCCGCCTCCCCGTAGGTGGGCGCCACGTCGAAGTGATTAACGCCATGCGAAAGGGCCAGCTCAATTGCAGCGTCTGCTTCATCTTGGGATACGTGTCCGAGGGCTGCGCAGCCGAAGGTGATAATGGTGCTCATGTGTCCCGTTCGTCCAAGTCTCCTCTTTTCCATGTTTAAACACCACCTTTACTAGTGAGATTAAAGAACCTAAAAGGCGTTTGGTTGAGTTCGCGGGTCTTTGAGAAAGGGCTCATTTATCATCAGAATAACTGCTGAGTTGCTACAAAGAAAAAGAAATGGGGGTTCTAAACCCCCGCTATTCAGGCTGTGGCTCCTCGATCGTACTTCTACGCTTGCTTAGCTAACTGTTGTACCAAACTTTCGTCTATGCTTGCGACAGCAGCTTTGAGCGTTTCTCCTAAGTCTTTTACAGCTTTCATACCTGACCAATCAGCGAGTGGTCCCTTAGGGTCCCAACTAAGGGTCTTATCAGCGATTTTGGCTTTACGTATCTTCTCAACAAGAGGTTCCATGTCCTTGCTGTCAGTTTTACCGCCTCTGAAACATCTGTCAATCACGTATGCTCCTGCGATGGAAAGAGCCCTATAGCCTACGCCCTTCAACAAAAGTGATCCCTTGGGTTGCCAGTCTGCGCTAAATACATTTTTGACAGCGTTCCAGTAGTTTCGGATGAGAACGTATTGGGCCTGCCTCTTACTCATAGGCGGGCTTGGCATAGCTTTAAGTTCCTCGCTTTCATTCAAGATAAGTTCCACCCCGTTTTTGAGAGAGCGCAGATTGATGAGGCGCTGCGTCCCCTGTGTTCGTATGCCTCCCCGATAAACCACTCCATGGAATGGACTTAAAGGGTCTGAATGTAATTGTTCAGCAATCCACAATGCGGGCTCTTCTGCAATGGTCCACTCTTTGGGTTTGAGCCGATAGACAATATTATCAAGATGACTTGTATTCATGCCCTTCTGATTATCATTGATATCTTTGAAAAAAGCTTGTTCTTCTTCGACGGAAAGTCCAATAGTTATACAGAAAGGCGTTATTACCTCTACTGGCTCATTTAATCTTTCGTCTGTGTCTCCAGCCGCATACCAGAGTCGGTGATTACCGTCAACCCTTGATACTGATAATTTAGGACCGGGTTCTTTGTTCACTTTATCTAGGTGAAAAATCAATTTTGCAACGCGTTCGCCATCGTACTTCTGAATAGGATGCATTTCAACCACCGAAGGATCTCGTACGTTGAGGAACAATTCAGGCCATATCCGACGCTCACCCACCTTCCCTTCTCCTGTATGAGCATAGAGATAAGCCGCTCGAGCATGGGCCGTATCTAAGTCACGTTGGATGCCTCCAGGGTTGTTTTTCTCGTCATAAGTGTCAGGAGCCGATATTCTTGCTAAATCGCAAAGTTTGGCATACCCCCTATGAGTAACCACATCGAAACTCATGCCTTCCAGCGTCAGCAACTCGACCTTTTCTTCTGTCACTTTTTCCATTCCTCCTGTGTTTGCATGGCGCCGGACACGTCGCGCGCTAAAGTGCCCGGCGCAGGTCGTCGTGACCCGACGAGAGATCTTCGTCTAATTATAGAAGCGCTGTCCTTGCTTATAAAGTTTTCTAATTCTCAAAATTGAGCATTCAATTCTCTCTTTTTTGAGAGATTTGATGCCTTTTAGAGCTTCAACAAATCTTTTGCATTAAGCGCAGACTTTCTGCCACCGATTACAATTTTCTAAGAAGTGTGATCTTCGTTAGTCTTTTTTGCCTTAGGCTGTAAAAAATTAAGTAATATTTCGTGGCCTTTGCGAGCCCCCTTCATGCCTGCTAAGACAGAAAGCGGCGATGTTTGGCTTTTCCAATCAAAAGACCCAATCGGTTCAAGAAGCTTCTTCAAAATCTCTTCTTCGTCGTAGCGATACCCGTGTTCAACGCAGGTTTTAAAAATGTCATATGCAAGCCAGTTCAAACAATACACCCCAATGGCCTTCATTGTCATATACTCTTTCCACGTTTTCACCTCAAATGCTTCCGGAAACATTTTTCTCAAAGCACTCCAGAAGGCTTTAACGAATTTCAAGCGCTCATCGTCACTCAGTTTTGAAAAGTCTTTATCGGCAAACAATGGCTGTAAAGACGAAACGAAAGAATTAAGTTGAATTGGTCTTCCTGTTTCCCTTTTGCCGCTAATGTTTATCCTATTGTTTAAAGGAGAATCCTTCCCTCGATTTAAGGAAATACCAATATACGCCGCCTGAATTCTCCAGTTCTCTTTTCTCAGAATCGGTATACCCTGTATGCCTCCAATCTTGATTCTATAAAGCAAAGCATCCTTCAAAGAGGGGCTGATGCCTTTCTGTGTTTTGTTCACAATGAAAAATATAGCTCTTTCCATGTCTTCAGCTGTGATGGCTTGTTTCTCTGTGTTATTAATACCTCTCATTCTTTCTGCAGCCTTTCGCGTATCAATGAAGACTACAGGTAATTCGTAATTCATCAATATCGTGAAAAGATCAGAATCGATGTCGATAGGATTTTGGGCAAATATAAATCGATCACGAACTTTTTCAAATCCGCCTATTCTGTGTTGCCCGTCAATTATCCATATTGAACCCCTATTTTTGGAAATCTCAAGAACTCCTAAATCCCCATTTTCGGGGATAAATTTGCCTTCTCTTAAGCTTATTAATAAGCTTGGCATTATTGCCACTTGACATTTGACTAAATATTCAACGAGGTCAGCAGTTCTTTCCTCATATTGTTCACGTTGGTATCCTTCAAGCTCTTCTTCTTTAAACTTATCGATCTCATAAAGTTGCAAAATATCCTTAGATCTCATTTTTCCTATATACATTTCAATATCTTTTTGACAAAGCTTGATTACTCTAACGCAAATCGAACTCGGTTTATTCCTACTTTCGTTTGCGATTTCAGAAAGTAATCTGAGCCGAGCATCATCAAGTAGCTTTTCTGGAAAGAAAAGGCCTGGATTGTTCCAGCATCTGTCGCAAACATATTTCTTTCCATCCTCAATAGGATGCGGTTTATCTTTGATTTCATACCCACAACACGAGCAAATCATTTAATATCCTCCTGCGGTGTCATGAATTCATGAAAAGCTTCATCAAAGGTTTTACATTTTTCAACCTTTACCTTTAGCATCCCTTCGTACGGTGGAAAAGCTCCCCCGAATCCTATGACCCTTCGAGCTCTTTGAACCGCGTCAAGCCTCACCGCGTCCCATTTTGGGGCTATGTACCTGTTTTTATAAAGCGCGTTTGTCGGTTGATAACGCATAGGATAACAAACCGCTCCCCATTGAAGAACGTCTTTCATGCGTTCAAAGAGATCTTGTGGATCATCAGTGAAATTGTAGAGGGCGTACACCAGAATATTCCGTCCCTCAATTCCTTCTGATTTAAGGAAATCGATAGCTCTTTTGACATAGCGCTCCATTTCTCGATAATCATAAGACAACCTAATAACTTCGTCAACTTTGAGTTGAGATACCTTCCTCGCAACTTTCTTGGTAATCAACCTTGCATCTAACCCTTGATTAAAATCGACTCTTAATCCGAGTTCCTCGACTTCATCGAGAACGCTTTCCCACCCTGGACTTGCAAGTAAGTTATTATCGAAGAAAATGACTCTCCTATGGCCGGGCCATATCAAATGCCTTATGCTGTTCTTTATAGAATTCATTTTCCCTTCTATACGTGGAACGGCGCAGAAAGGACAAGATCTAATACATCCCCTTGAGGAAAATATTATACTTCCTCCAACTTTCCGGTTCCATTCTGGAACCAAGCTATAGTCAGGAAGCAGGTCTTCCGCGTCTACGAAGATACCTCTGAAGATATGATCGGGGCGGATACCGCTTAAAGCTGCATGCTCAGGCATGAGGGAAGCGTAAAGCCCCCCGAGCCAAAGTTCCGAGCTGGGAAAATATTTTAAATAAAACCTGATGGCTTCCCACACAGGTTTCCAAGCCCAAGTCCAAAGGCTGGTTATGTAAATAAGGTCAGGTTCCTGCGAAACATTCATTCTTGTTCCGCGAACCAGCTCCGTAGTATCGCCAAGACTTTTACGATGGGAAGATAGCTTCAGCAACCCTAATGGCGGATACTTAGTATAATACTCGGGTTCTACCAATAGAACATGCTTACGCACTCGCAAGTTCCTCTCCGCGCATTTATCTGGTGAGGAGATCCCTTTACTTATTTTTTCTAGTAGAAGGATCTCTTAAATCTATTGGTTATGGCAAACACCCTCCGTATTCTCTTTCCTACTTTTCGGTATATTTAGGTAAACACATTTAAATACCTTTCGGTATTTTTTGGTATCTAGGGACCCTATTTGGTAAAGAAGAAAACTTCAGTATCATTAGAAGAGGGGCTTCTGCTCTGGATTAGAAAGAAGATCAAAGAAAAAAAGTTCGCCAGCGTGTCGCATGCAATTGAATACGCCCTTGAAGACCTTCGAAAAAGAGAGCCTTAGCAATTTGGTTAAAACCTGCTTTCTTCACATGGGCTCGTCGTAGGGCCTCGGCCAAGTTGGCACAGGCATTCTCTTGGTTCGCAGATAAGGGTAGGCCTTAAGCACCTTCTCGTAGGCTCGCAGGCGCAGGGGCGGAAAGACGTCTGGATCTATTCTTATGTCTATCACGGTTGGCTTCTGGGAGTCGAGGGCTTTCTTCAGGGCCTCCCTGACTTCACCGGGCCTCTCAGCGACCTCTCCCCGGCAGTGGCATGCCTCAGCCAGCTTCACAAAGTCTGGGTTGTAACAGGAGGTGGCTATGTACCTCTCCGGCTCCCTCCCAGACCGCGCCATCTTCTGCCCCTGCTTTATCATTCCCAAGTTTCCGTCATCTAGAATACACCACACAACGGGGACGCCGTAGGCCGCCGCAGTGGTGATCTCCTTGCCCATCATCTGGAAGCCTGCATCCCCCAAGACATCGATAACGGCCCTGTCGGGGTAGGCCAGCTTCGCCCCGATTGAGGCGGCTACGCTGAAGCCCATATGCGTGTGCCCTCCGTCAACGAGGAAAGTCCTGGGAGGACCGATGGACTGGATGTAACGTTCAGCCCACGCCAGGTTGTTTCCACAGTCGGTCCAGATTATAGCGTCTTTGGGCGCAGCCTCCCTTATCTCTCTGCAAGCCCGTTGGGGCATCAGGGGAACGGCGTCTGAGAACATCTCAGGCTCCCTGAAATACTTCAAATCGTCCTTGAACCTCAGGGTCTCCTTAATGCTCGTTTTCCTACGTTCCTCAAGTTCCTTCAGCTGCAGGGGCGATAGCTTGGCCATTTTCACCTTGACAAGATCAACGAGGTCTCGGAGGACGGCCTTGGCATCCCCCCAAATGCCTAAGGCCATGGGATAGTTTCGGCCGATCTCGCCAGGGTCTATGTCAACCTGTATTATGTTCCTTCCCCCAAAGTTAGGCTTCCATGTGTCCGTGGTGCTTTGATGGAACATGCATCCAACGGCCAAGAGGACGTCGGTCTTTTCAGTCGTCAGGACCCTGTTTGCTGTGTCTTGACCGTCCCTACCCGCAACCCCTAGGGCCAACGGATGATCCTCTGGGAATGAACTCTTCCCCATGAGGGTGGTTGCTACAGGGATGGAAAGCAACTCAGCCAACTCGAGCAGCTCAAGAGACGCCTGGGAACCGATGACCCCGCCACCTGCGAGGAGGGCCGGGCTCTGGGCCTGAACCAGCATCTCGGCAGCCTTCTCCACCAGTTCCCGATCTCCCCTTATCCGACCCACTGAACGGTACTCATTGGGCTTCCATATTCTCTCAACCTTGACCTCTTCCCTGAATACATCCATGGGAACATCGATGTGGGCGGGTCCTTTCCGACCCGTGAGCATCAGCCGGAAGGCCCTTCTGATGGCTTCCTCCGCCCGCTCGCGGTGGAAGAGCAGGACGCTCCACTTCGTGACCTCACTGAAGATTCCTACATGGGAAAGGGACCTTGGTCCCCATCCGCAGGAATCTTGGATTCCACTCCTCCCAAACTGTTCCCGCGCCACATTACTCGTGATGGCAAGAACTGGCACAGAATTCTGATAGGCCACATGGAGGCCCGCGGCAAGATTCATTCCCCCCGGACCCACGGTTCCACCACAGGCCGCAACCTGATGACTAGCCATGTAATATCCGCTTGCCATAAAGCCCGCGCCCTGCTCATGCTTCGCCAAGATTGTTTTGATGTTAGGAGCCATGTCGTAAAGGGCGTCAAAGAAGGGACCAATGTGCCCTCCAGGAACCCCAAAGAAGTATTCCACACCCTCTCCTTGCATGTACTCCAAAAGGATATTTCCAACCTCCATATCCTATACCTCCACCTATGCTGTCTTCTAACACACTGAGCCCTTAAGAATTATTCGATGTTCTATTCTTTATTTCTATGATCCCTACGCCACCCTTAACTAATACAAGAAACTCATCAGGAACCCGAAGTTCGTATGAGGCAATGTAGTCAGGTAGCGGCAAAGGAGGAAAACCTTCGTGCCCTAAGAGCTGTTATGAAGACTGGTTCAGGACTGGGGCATCTCTCCATACATTTGCCCTGGAGTGAGGCATTTTGGAAATCGAGCCCTGAGGGCTAGACGAGCGATGTAACAGAGATGGCAGGCATCCGCGTATGTTTCTTCATGCGGAAGATTAAACTTTCTTACCAAGGCGACTGGTCCACCATCTAAGAGCGGTCCTATAATTTGGTGCGAAACAGGATCATAAGACTGAACGATTTCGGAGAAGGGGCGTTCCCAAGCATTTCCCATGGAAATCCCTTGGCACAGGTGGACGTATCCAAGGGGATCTAGATGCACCCTTTTAGGGCTGGCTAGGTCTTCATAGGGACACTTTATAAATTCCGTCCAAGGCTTTCGAGGAGCCCCCTCTAACAGTTTAGTCGCCGCTCGACCCCGATACATCACCTCTGTCTTGTAAACCTTCGCCCCATTCACTTCACTCGGGTATTTGGTCAAGTTTAAGGGTGTATCTACGGCGCTGAGATTCACCTTAACATTCATCTTTTCAGCGGCTTTCACACCGATTTTTGCCTCCTTGGTTATCATCTTTTCTCTGTGATACGGATCACTGCTGATCAAGATGTCTGTGATGCCCGCTTCGGCAATGGGACGAAGCCATTCTAAGGCGTCTTCTAGGGCGTTAGCCCAATAGGCGTTGGTGACGATCTCTGTTTTGAAGCCCACTTTCGCAGCCCACTTTACCGTTTTCACCATGATCGGATAATAGAGAAAGGGCTCTCCACCCTCAATGCAAATCCATTTTACGGTGCCCAGTTTTTTGATTTCAGGAAGCAACCCGCGAATCTTTTCAAGTGTCATCACCCCTTCTGAGGATGGACTGCTCCACACAAAACAGTGGTCACACTCCCACAGACACTGGTACGTAAGAAGAAGGTGAACTCCTTCTAGGTTCATGTTGAATCCCGTTCTAAATACTGCTAGAGTTGCTTAAAAGGAGTTTAGGGTTCGGCTTAAAATTCGTAGCTCCTTCTGATTGTCCAGGTGAGGTTGCAGCAGGTGATTTTGACTAGGAGAAAAGCGCGTCACGATTCACTCGGCGAAAGTCCTCATACAAAGCCCAATTAAACCCTTTCTTCCGCCTTTTTACGCCAAAACCCCATAGCATAAAGGGTAATTAGATAGATCAAATGATTACTTCTCAGGTGTTAAGAATTTGAAGCCTAGGGAGCGTTTCCTCCGGGCTGTCCATTTTGAGGAAGTTGATAGGGTGCCCCACGCCGTGCAGTTTTGGCCTGAAACCGTGGATAAATGGTATAGTGAAGACAAATTGAAATCGAATTTTAGGGT
>Ga0315312_1001951_pt1 | contig 14954 bp, 14 predicted proteins | sample TDP7_MG_FD_203629 | JGI IMG/M metagenome (GOLD analysis project Ga0315312, IMG submission 203629) | Freshwater sediment microbial communities from Lake Towuti, South Sulawesi, Indonesia - TDP7 | ecosystem: Environmental > Aquatic > Freshwater > Lake > Sediment | place: Indonesia: South Sulawesi... | reverse complement strand
GTTCTTGCCACCGGGGACACCGTGACTGTCGAAGGTCGCACAGGGCCAGCTAGGTGGGTAAAGACCGACAGTCTTCCGGGATGGGACCGTACAGTGACGGGGCGCGAACCCGTTACGACCCCGCCCGTGGACGGGTCAAGCTTCAGAATCCTGTCCGCTCCCCGTTCCGCAATCCAAGGGTTCTCCGTCACCGGATTGATGCGGATGACTTCAAGATCCGCGCCAACCGTTGGGACTTGCCATTCAGTGAACGTATTGTCGGTCCGGAGCACGCCGACGTAGTTGTGGACGCTGGTTTCCGCGGGATTCCTTGAAGTGTACCATACTTGGCTTAGAGAGTCGACATGGATGAAGGCGGCTTCAGTTAGAGGATGAGATGGGATAGCCCACGTCGTAAACTGACTTGCTGGCCTGTCTAACCTAACGATGGCACTCTTGCCCGCGAACCAGACGATTCCCGAGCGCGCATAGACACCCTTTGCTCCGCCACCTGCCTCGGCGGGGAGGGTCAGTTCATAGAACTGAGCGATACGTGAGGCAGGATCGTAGATGATCTGGCCTACCGCGTCTCGCTTGATGTCAGTGAACCATCCTCTGACCTTTGTTCCGCCGGGCTCAATCGAGAGATACTGTGGGCCTGAATCTTCAGGCAATGTGTACTCTCTGAAGATGCCCGTGTCGGGGAAGAAGATGAACACCTTATTCTTGGCAGATTCAGTGCCGAAAACCGCCAGCGATTCCGATATCATGGTCAACGCCAAACCCTTCGGGTTCGAGTCAGGCGTGGGGATCGTCCATTCCCGGAAAGTATCAGTTAGCGGGTCCAAATGAGCGACCTTGTTGCCGGATGACTCCACGAACCAGCAGCAGCTACCCGATGGATCCAAGGCCAAACCGGTCGGCTGGCTGCTAGGAGTCGGAATGGTCCACTCTGTGAGTGCTGCGGTCACGCCATCAACACCATAAGGCCCTCGTGAAGGAGGGGGTGCAACGATCGTCAGAGACACAAGCATCAGCACGACCAGGAAAAGGGCTGCCGTCTCGGCCCGAAAAAGATGACCCTTCAAAAGGTTAGGCCTCCTACCGCCAAGATATATAAATCACTGGAGAAGTATAAGTATTGCCGATCGAAGATACAAGTCGCCGATTGCCAATATGACGTTCGAAGTAGGCAAGATCATGGTTAGCGGCTCGAGGTCCGATGAAGTTCACGTCTCAGGGTTGGAAGGCCTAGAACTCCTAGAGGCGTTGGCATCAAGAACACGGATGCGAATCTTGAACGCGCTTGCCAATCGGAGTCTCGACATCTCAACCGTAGCACGACAACTTCGTCTCGGCGAATCGGCAGTAAGTAGCGAGGTTAGTCTGCTGGAGAAGGTGGGGCTTCTAGAGATCAGTTATGGCAAAGGAAAGCATGGGATTCGCAAGATCTGTCGACTGGTAAAGAAGCGTGTTTGCGTAGAACTTGGATGAGATCAAGAGGACACCTAACCGTCTCGCTCAGCTCTGGGGACCAAGGGGACACGGGTGGCTCATTCAAGACCTGTAGTCACTAGGAAACAGGCTGGCTGCGATCTAATGAGCCGTTGAAGATCGATCAACAACCTGACGGAAGTGGAAGAGGATATCAACTCTTAGACGACTCAGAGCCGCTGAAATAATGACTGAACATGTTGTAACCGCTAAACCAAGTGATAGTCTCTCAAGGGTCGCCGCTCAAATGGAGCAGCATAAGATCGGCTCGGTGGTGATATTACAGAACCGCAGAGCGGTCGGGATACTGACGGAGAGAGATTTCAGCCGCATAGCTAGGCAAGGAACCACGCATGGAGGAGACCGTGTGGGACATCACATGACCAAGCCCGTTGTCACAGTGAGATCGGATACGTCATTGGCAGATGTCATCAAGTTGATGAGAAAGAAACATGTAAGGCATCTTCCGGTCCTGAACAGAGAGCGCAGATTGGTAGGCATGATCAGCTCACGCGACGTGATGCACATTGCATCGGATCTGCTATTCTCTTGATCCAGTCTGTCGACCCTTGGTCACAGAAACTTGAGAGTTATTGGCGAGAGCTCGAAGAAGGGAGCAATGCTTGGCGTCGGCAGGAAGATCTTGGAGATGAAGACCAAGACGGCGAAGAGTATCGCCAGGGCGAGCCGACGTGATCTCCTACCGCGGGTAATGACAGTGCCGGTCTTATCACGTACTCCGGGGAACACACCTTCTAGGTAGGATTTGGACGCTTCCATCTATCTCCCCCGAAGGATTCAGAAACATCGGTTGGCAGCAGATGCACCTGACACTTCGATAGCAACCTTCTAACGTCGCGGCGAAACAGATCGTAGATGAGGAGCCGTTCACTCATCGGAGTTGAGATCGATGATTCAAACACCTGCGGTGGAGATTCGGCCGTTCAAGGAGGTAGATCTGGCCGGCGGCGTGGTGGTAGAAGGTTTTCCCAGTGTAGGATTGGTGACAAGCATAGCCGCCACTTATCTCATCTCGAGCCTCAACCTCGATCAAGTAGCCGCTATAGATTCGCCGTGGTTCCCGCCTGTCTCAATGATCTATGCAGAGAAGCCCAAGTTCCCTGGCAGGATCTATGCAAGTGCGCAACATAAGATCGCGGTCTTCCTATCCGAATTCACGCCTGCACTGTACTTGGATAGGTTCATTGCGAAGGCAATTCTGGCGTGGGCCCGGGAGCAGAAGTGTTCGTTGGTGATCACCCCTTGCGGAGTACCGATGTTGGAGGAGCGTCCCTCAGCGGGACCGGAGAAGTTGCTGCTCCACGGCGTTGGGACCACGGACCGAGCAAGACAGAAGCTCAGGGACTGCGGCATACATGTTCTCGAATTTGGCGTGGTCCCAGGGATCTCGGGGGCACTCCTGAACGAGGGCAGATGGAGTAACTTCGACCTCATCGCGCTACTAGTTGAAGTCTATCAAGGGATTCCAGATGCCAAGGCTGCAGCAGCTGTCGTTGAAGCCATCGACGAGCTTGTTCCACAGATCAAGCTTGACGTGTCTCCTCTCTACCGTGAGGCGGAGCGGATCGAGAGCAGACTCAAAGCTCTCAGAGAGCAGGCAAAGCCTGTCGAAACCCCGAGGCCCCCCGCAGTCTACGGCTGAAAAGACAGGCGGTCGCCCCCAGGCCCATGGAGCAGGCGTCTACTATTCGACGTGCGGATCATACGTCTAGCTTGAATCGTGACGTTCAGATCAGGTGAGGGATCCTAAGAAGTATCGCTGCCTGTCCCAAGAGAACCGTGCTGACGGAGACCAGAACTCCCAAGCCAATCCACTCTCTTAGCGAGAGCGACGTATGCTCTCGTTTCTCCAAGAGGCCGATTGCCACTATGTTGGCCGTCGAACCGACCATGGTGAGGTTTCCGCCAAAGCATCCTGCGAAAAGTATGGTCCACCATAGGGGATACACGTTGATTCCGGCTTCTCCAAGTCTGAAGACGACGGGGATCAGCCCCGCGATGAGTGGCACATTATCTATTGTGCCTGAAAGCAACATGACTGGCCATGTCAGGATGGAGCTGAGCAACAATTCGTCCCGTCGGGTCACTTGCAGGATTTGCTCTGCAACAAGCATAGTGGTTCCCGTGTGCTCAAGAGTGGCCGCAGCCCCGAAGAGGAATACGAAGAACAGTAGTGTCCACCAGTCAACGCCGCTTTCTACCAGCTCCTTGGCTTCTTCGTGCTTCACCAAGAGGACCGCGGCTGCACCGAGCATAGGAATCGCGACTAGGATCGTGTTCTTGGGCAGTCCCAAGACGTTCTCAAGCCTTGATTGAAGAACTATCAACAGGATCACTGCGGCAAGAATCGAGGCAGTCATCCAGTCCATCCGACCGAAATTGTGCGATCGTATGATCCGTCCTACGCGGCTGATTGACCGCGAGATGACTTCGCGGTCTTCCTCCAGCACCTTGCGGTACCACACGACGGTTATAGGGACAGCCAGCATAAGAGCAATTGCGGCGACCGGCGTAGCCCATACAAGGAATTCGTCAAACGAAAGACCTGCCTCAAACGCGATCAACACGCCAACGGGATTACCGAGCAGCGTTGCCGCGCTCCCAATGTTCACCGCCATGACCGTCGAGAGGAGATAGGGCTTCGCATTGATACCGAGAATCCTCGACAGATCGAGAATTAGGGTGCCGAGGAGGAGCATCGCAGTCACCTCATCCATTAGAGCCGCTAGGACTGCTCCGGAGCACATTAGTGCGACCATCAACCGCCTTGGATGAGCCTGCACCCTGCCCAGTAGCCAACTTATCATGACTCCAACGAATCCGGACCTCTCAAGTGATTCAATCATAATCATCATCGACACGAGGAAGAGGATGACCTCCATCTTCATCGAGCGAATCATCACGTCCAGATGCACGAGACCAAGCAATAGGATGGCGCCGACGCCGCCGATTGCAAACGCGAGGCGGAAACGCCAGAAGAGAAGCGTCCCTGCGATGGTTGAAGTGAACACTAAGACCCCGATCATCTGCCCAAAGCTCGGGTTCAGCAGACCGAAGGCCGATGCTACAACGAGAAGAACCGCAATCATGTAGAAGGAGTTCCGATGGGTTACCCTCGTAATCCGTGATTCGATCTTGTGAAGCTCCGAGCCAACTTTGACCACCGCATACGTCTCCTGTCCCTGCACACGCGCACCGCGTGAGTAAGCCGGCAGAACATGTGGAAGGGTGACTAAGCATTTGCGGCGGAATGAAGGCTCATACAATGGGAAGGCGAATGCCATTTGGTTGGTATCATCCTGAGATTGACGTGTCCTTCTCGCGTATTCATGTGAAACGTGACGATAAGCGTCGTCGATGTTTTACATGTCAGAGAAGAAAACGCAAACGACCCTTGGCTACCGCTTGGACAACAATCGACGGCTGACGCCCCCGCCGGTTTCTCGAGATATCCGGCCCCTCTGTTCGCGATCAAACGTCTCTGCTGACATGAAGGTGGCTCATGGCTGTCAGGCTCGCTGATTTCAGCACAGTACCTGCGCTTGCAGATCGTCGCATTGCACATCACGCGCTCCGCATCCTTACCGAATTCAAATTCCTCGGCGGCATCGAAAAATGCATGGCAGAACATTGCTAGGAAGAAGACGAAATTCTGGTAAGAGCCCGCAGTGGTAAGGTCAGCCTTATTGATAAGGTAAGTCTTATTAGGCTTGCACCAGAAGTATAGGAACGTGAACGTTGTCTTGGCGAAGAAGAAGACGAAGAAGACCGGGAAGAAGGCCAGAAAAGTACGGAAGAAGCGAACGAGCATCCCTCGCTGGTAGTTGGTCGCTTGGCATAGGCCCTACGAAACATATCCCGACATCCCCGAAAGAGATCCGAGAGCGGACCAACAACCCGTCCGTTCCTTCGCTTAGCGTGTGGCCATTTCCTGTCAAGGGAAAGTGCCTGGTGGATCCACGAGGACACGCGATAGAGCATCGGGTTCCGTCTGGGTTCGAGTCATGCTTGACATCCGTTATAGAGGATATTCTATCTGAAGCGATCAAGGAGCGAGAGCAAGAGCTAGAAGTGTTGGACTGGAACGGTAGACTGGTCAGGAAGAAAAGGATCATCAACGTATTCTAGTGTCGACCACCACGCCGACTGTGACGGGACCACGAATCCGGCTGGACAAGCTTCTGGGCACAGGACACATAAGCAGGCGTTGATCCAGTTTCCATAGCGCTCCGTTCCAGTACCGAACCTGACCGGTCTTGCTTCATTTCGAGCCGCGCACCGCTGAGAAAGCGGTAGGGGCAAGCCCCGTGTTCTTCTGACAGCTAGGACTTTGCCAAGCTGGCTTCGTCTCTTCCATGCGTTCAACCAAGGGGCACAGATAAGGCCGCTGCAGATCATCCGACGCAGCGCAAGAAAGAAATGCTATTAGGGACTGTTGTTCCAGACTATCCTCAGAGATCTATCGAATCGTTGTGATGTGTCTAACGAAGCCTCGGAGAGCAAGCTAGGTGAAGAAGGGCGTCGAACTGATCACGAACCCCGAGAGGGCAAAGGTCCTCGTGGATCCAATGCGGAGGGAGGTGGTAAGGCTGCTATCAGAGCGACCGATGACGGAGAATGAGCTTGCCAAGGCCCTAGGTCTGTCAGATCCTTCTGTAGGCCATCACCTGAAGATACTCAAGCGATCAGGGCTGATAAGAATAGCCAGAAGGCAGGTCGAGAAGCATGGGATACTGCAGAAGTTCTATGAAGCGAATGCACTCGTATGTTTCGTCTATGGTCCCAAGATCCCTCTAGAGATAGAGAGATACTTCATGCCTGTGAACTTGGAGCGAGCGCGAGGAATAGTGGCTGGTCTCAGCGCATTGGATCCTGGACTAGGTCGAGTATCTGCCAAAGAGCTGGAAGAATTCTCGCGCATTCTGACCTTGACAATTGTGCAGACCGCATCCAGATACTCCAAGCCCTGCAAACTGGATAGGGAGGAGTTGATCAGTGAGATCTACCGAGACGCACTGACCCGGCTCCTAAAGAGGCCTCAGCTTCTGCCGGATACAATCAAAGGTCTATTCTCTAGAGCGCGAGAATTTCTAGAGTCCAAATAGGCGCGCGCACGAGAAGCGCGGAAAGCCACTCGTTGGTCACCTTGTAGCTAGGATCACGATCAAAGACCTCGAGGATAAGCTCTCCGACTCCTCAGCCAAGGTCGATGAACTTCAAGGCAAGCTATCCAACTCGGTAAGGAGAGCCGAACTTGAAACCATCAAGGGCGAACTGCAATCGAAGGTTGCTGATCTTGAAGGGAAGTTGGCTGCCTCCGTCCCGAGAAGCGAAGCAGACGCCCTCGTGGAGAAGGCGAATCGGCTGGAAGCTGAGTTGACTGAAACGCGAGAGAAGCTGAACTCGGCAGAAGCAAGAAGGAGAGATCTGGAGTCCGAGGCTGAAGCTAGGAGTAGAGAGCTCACGGATAGGGTTCGGGAGCTCGAATCCCGATTGTCAGGGTCGGTTCCGAGAGCAGAACTGGATGCTGCCAAGGTGGGGGCTGAATCCAAGATACAGGAAATCCAGGCGAAGCTGTCGGAATGTAGGAGCGAGGCCGAGGCCTTGAAGGAAAAAGTTGCGGGATTGGAATCTCGGTTGGCCGAAGCTGAGAGGGAGATTAAAGCTGCGAGGAGTCGTATTAAGGAGACACAGGTCGCCGTGACCAGCCCGCAGGAGAAGCATCAGAACTGATATCCGAATAGAACTGTTCTATCATGGCGGAGCATATTCGCGGGATTCTCGATCACGCCCCGTGGTCTATCAGCAGTTGATACAAGTCAATCAGTTTTCCAGTCTTGTCCTCGATGATTACACTTCGCCTACATTGCTCAAGGTTTGACCTGATTTCGGAAGGATCAAAATCGGCCAGCCGTTCCGCAGGGTCATGGACGTTCTTTCCTACAAGGCTGCTGTGGCGCGTGGCTATAGAAGGAAGAATAGAGCATAACACGGTAGCGCAGTCCGTACCGAAACGATAACAAAGAAAGGTTTTCGCGGAAAACCGAGGAGCACACCCCCAAATGAAAGACAGAGCAAGCAACTACGGAGAGTCCCGTGCACAGCATGAAGGCCGTCAAGAACTGGCGTACTTGCATGAATTGGGGAGCATGATAGGGCAGCAAGAGGTGCCGCGAAGTTCTTGAAAGGACCTGAGCAGGAATGCTAAGAACCCTAGCCGGAGCCCTCCAGTTTTCCCCGTTCCTCTTCCTCAACGCCTGAAATAGATTCCTTTGTCAGTCTCACTTTCAGGACACAGTTCAGGTAGTTCACTTCCTCGACTCTGAAGTGTTCTTGTAAGGTTACAAACTCGTGGAAGTTTTGCCCTCCACGGACTTCTAGGATTCCGTGCCTGAATTTGATCTTCACCTTCTCCTCGGGGCCCGGCACTCTTCCGACCACGATGATCTCGTCGCCGTGGTAGAATATGTCTGGACCCCACTTCACCGTGTTCGGAGTGATGGGGACGGAAAGCTCCCTCTTGATGGTCTTCCTGACCTCATTAACCCAGTAGACGAGTAGCCCAACAGCGATGGCTGCGAGAACTATGCCGAGAAGTCCCCTCTGCACACGAATGAGGAGGACCAACACAACACCTATGACGAGTATTCCCACTACTAGGACGACGTAATTCAAGAGTTCTGCAAGCTGCGTCTTGCTCTCTCTCCTGATCGGTCTCATCCCTCGCGCCACCTAGATCATGATCCCAATGTCCTAGGCCTCAAGTTGCACGGCCATGTAGTGTAACTCAACAATCCCCTCAACGTTCACCAAGACGCCAAAGTTGATCCTCGAATCTTCTTGCCACATCAAAACCTTCTCCTCGGCGAGGCACCAGTCTTGAATGAAGGAGTCCAGTGAGGCTTTGGTTGAGTTCCATTGATCAGCGGAAATATACGTAACGTGTCTTTCTAGGAATGCCACCGATGGGCTAAGCATTGTGGGCTTCACCACAGTCAACCCATAGCCTTGGAATACCTCGACCAAGTCCATCTTCCTCTCTTCGAGGCCTCTAGCCGGAACCTCGGGTCGCTCGATCCCCGATAGCTGGTAGAGATAGGCTTTGAAGGCCTCCTCTGAAGTATTCCCAAGTCCGACATAGTACTCGCCCGTGAAGGCGGCTCCAACGGCGGCAACGACGCCCAGCTCCGTGACGACTCCGCCTGCTCCAGCCGTGTAGACCGGGATGAAGTACACATCGTGATCGCCAACCCTGTATAGGATATTGTCTCCTATCCGCGGCTCCCTCAAAAGCGTCTTCAACTTCGCGAAGTCAGCATTCTTCTCCAGCGCTTCCATGGCTCCTGTAGGACCTAGCAGCTTGGTCTTCGCTTCCAACGAGACAGCGTAGAAGACGATCTCGCCCAAGTGCGGGTAATCGTTTCTAACGACCATGTAACCCGCCAGGTTCCTGCCCAGCGCGCCTCTCAGTTCGAGTGATAGCAGGCCCAGAAACTCGGGCTTGTCAAAGCCTGGGGGCTGTGCCATTATGTAGTACGTGTCCAATCCTTTCGGGACCTCGAAGAACTCCTTGGCGACAATGAATGTGGAAGCATCTCGCACGTGGAAGTAGTTGTACATGCCTACTCTCCACTCGAAAAGTTCTTCGGGGTATCTTGTCTGACTCCATACCCACTCAGGCACTTCGGTAGTTACATAGTCGCTGTAGACCGTCGCAAAGAGTTGACTGAAGTAGTCATCGCCCAAGACGATTATCTGGAAGTCTCCCTTGTAGACGTCGATCAGTGAGTAGCCTACAAGCCTCATTATCGGGTTCCCGCCGCTCCAAGGAACCTTCGATGTATCAAGCTTGACTAGTAGAGGCATCATGTAGTAGGTGTTCTTTCCATCTGTTACCGGAAACATGTCCACGGGAAACTCGAAGTATGGGAATAGTAACTCCATCCTGTCGTAGACATCTTTGTACCTCATCATGTGTATGGTTTGATCACGGTAAGCCAAGAAGAAAGTGAACTCGAAGATCCAGCTCAAAGGTGGCGGGAGGGCCACTCCGCCGGATCCATCATAGAAGTACCCGTCCAACTCGTCACTTTGCGTCCGGCCTACTGGAAAGAAGGACCAGGTCTGCTCGAGAAGGCCGCCCTCTCCATAGTAGATTCTCCGTTGATTGAAGAACTCGCCAGTGTCAACTATCTTGCCTTGACGTGCGTCCAAGATTAGAAAGCCGTTGGGTACATGCGTATACACGAGGTGCTCTGCATACCACGTATCTTGAGGACGAACGGTCCCCGGCAGGACCGGTTTCATCGAGGAGGCCCAGTACAGCGTTCCGTTGAATCTGATGATGTCCGAATCCTCATAGTCGATGTACGGGATCAGCCCTATCTCAGGCTTCAGCTTGGCGAAGCCTGCGCCCCAGTCCCATAGGCGTACCTTCGTCAGCAGTTCTCCATGCTCAGCTGTATACGGCGCTATCCTATTGACGGGTAGAGGGCTCAAGGCGAACTCGTACGGGACTTCCGTGGTCTTGTCCAGCTCCGCAAAGTAGCGATTGACGGCGATCAGCTGCTGCGTGTATGGACCCAGCCACTCGACCTTCTTTGGGTCCGCAATGCTTGTATTGACTGCCATTGTGGCCGTGGTGATCAGAGCGATCAAGAAGACTGCTCCTACTCGAATATACACTCGTCTTCGAGTCAGAACTGAGAGACCCATCCCTCTCCTCCAGTCTAGGACAGCCAGCCCGGCTAGGACTACCGCTGCCGCCCCGAGTCCGCCGATGAGATACCTCGTGTTGTAGTCGATATAGGATGAGAAGAATGAGTTGAACATCGTCCAGAACAGCCCCAGAGAGATCAACGCCTCCACGGGCGCCACACGCGAAGCCATCCGCATACTTTGCTGCTCAACCTCTTGCAAGGTCGGCGACAGTATCTTGACGAGCTGTGTAAGCCCGACAAGGAGCAGGAGACGAGTTCCTATGGCCGCCAAGAGTGGCGAGACGAGAAGTGTCAAAGCGGGAACCAAGGGAATCACATTGGCCTCTGCATAGGATGACTCTGCCGGCGGCGTGATGAAGGGGAGTTTGAAGATGTTCCAGATCAGTCCGAGGTTGGGATCCCAACCTTGAAGCATCCCCTGCACCGCCATGCCGAAGACTACGCTTCTGAAGAGAAAGATTCCGAAAACAACCTTTGTGGCTTGCCAAAGAACGAACGTTACAGGGCGAAGTTTGAAGGATCTGAAATCCATGTAGCTTGCAGGGGCAGCCTCCATCATGCCTCGCTGTCTAACGAGACGAAAGGCCAGGCTCAGACCCCACCAGACGAGAGACCCCCTATTCTTGATGTCCACCCTCGCAAGAGCAATCGCTGCCAGAATCAAACCGCCCAAGATCTGGAAGTAGATCGGTCTGATGAAGAGCTCACCGAACTCTTCTACGTTGAGCCAGAGCCAGATGACCTCTCGTCCCGTAACCCAGAACGTGACAATAACGACCACTGCAGCGAGAATGAAGAAGAAACGCCTAGGAAATGTTGGAAGTCGAACTGGCGCCCGATACTCCATCTCCATCTTCCCGTATCATCGTATCCCCGCCTAAAAAGTTCTTGCCGACCAAGCGAGATCCAGGTGGTGGCGACACGGAATCCCAGGAACAGAAGATTGAGAATCGTCATCGGAACTCAAGACAAGAGAAAACGTGATGGAGCTGCAATTGCTCGGACGAATACGCTCACGCCTGAGCAACAACTCGTCTGGCAGATTCTTTCGAAGAAACTAACCATGCCCGACGGGATGCTCGGGTCGTCTTCAATGCGACTAAATATCGTTAAGCGTCTTCGGGCTCTATGGAGATTCGTGCAGGTCCTATCTACTGTTTCGACGATCTAGCCTCTTTACTGTTGGCTGGAGAAACATCTGCTGCTTTTCAGGATCGGTTGGATCTTGCGATGATGATTGCCCGCTTCAAGAACCCGCGCAACCTAGCCATGATCGATGGCCTCTGGAAAGAACGCCTTAACAGTATCGGCGTCACGATGGTGGTGATGACGGCCATTCCAACTATCTGTGCGTAGACATCCTGGTTTATGGCTCCAGCCGTGAGGCCGATACCCGCGATGATGAGGCCTACCTCGCCCCTAGAAATCATTCCCACCCCCACTCTCGTTCCGATTCTTGAGCTTCGCGTGGCCAAGGCGGCGGGGATCCCGCAACCGACCACCTTGCTAGCAATAGCGATCGCGAGTATCAACAACATGCCATAAAACGACATGGGGGTCAGGCCCCATAGGTTCAGGCGAGCTCCTATCACAGCGAAGAAGATCGGCGAGAAGACTAAACTGACCTTTTCGATGTATTCTCTCACCGGCGGCAAGACCTTCGACTCAGCTATGGCCATTCCAGCACAGAAAGCACCAACGATCGGGTGAAGCCCAATTGCGGCCGATAGAGCGGCGCTCCCAAAACACAGCGCGGTAGCGGCTATCTCAATCGTTCCTCTTGCAACCCACTTTCTCGAAAAACTGACCAGTCTTGACCCAATGTAGACTACAGATAGAAGCAGAACAAGCCAGAGTCCGAGCGTCCGCAGAAGTACCCAAACAGTCTCCGCAGGTGAGGGGGTAGCGCCTGTCGTTATGATGGAGATTACGATTGAGAGGACGATCAAACCGAGCACATCATCGATGACAGCTGCATTGATCATCAACCTGCCCTCTATCGAATTGAGTACACCTAGCTCCCCCAGTGTGCGCATCGTTATCGCGATGCTTGTTGCTGTCAGAGCGGCGGCGACAATAAGCGCTCCTGGCAAGTCGGTTGGAGGCAAAGGAACTACAAGGGTGATGTATAATCCGAGCAGGAATGGGACGAGAACACCGCAGGCCCCTATTACAAGAGACTGGCTTCCGAGAGCTCTGAACTGGGCGAAGCCGACTTCGAGCCCGGCCACGAACAGTATTAGGATAGCCCCAATCTCTGCGAAGGCCAAGACGTGCTCATTGAATGCAACCAGGGGCTGATCGCCGATTTGCAGGGATCCAAGCGCAAACGGACCAAGAACTATCCCCGCAAACAACTCCCCTAGAACTTCAGGCATGTCCAACCGTGCCATGAGGCCTGCTAAGATTTTTGCAAAGGCAACGAGTATACTGATGTCGACGATAGCGCGCAGAATCGGATCGAATTGCAAACTGCCTCACACCACCTCGTCTGGACAACCAACCCACTACTTGAAGACAGGCAAGTCTTCAGCTGCGCTTTCTGACCGTATCCTCTAACTGCGCGGTCTCAAGTAGTTGAAGGTTGTTCAAGTCCTTGAAGCTTCTAACAGGCCGAGATCGGTTCTCGATTCTCCAAGAGAACCATGAAACTCCATCTCCATGAAGTCACCAGAACTTTGCGTCAAAGCACGCGCTAGGTATCGGGCCTAGAGATGATGGCCAGCGTCGCCGTGACAGTTGCAGGGAGTCCGAGATGAGGCAGCCCGCCGTTACGTCGGAAGTCTGATCCTCATAGGATGGAGTTCAACCATCCGAATCCAACCAGACTGGGAGACACTGCGCGTCTTCTTCGCTGCGTCCGCTGCCCGAACGAAATTTAAGCGGCGCACCCTATCTATCCTCGGAGATTGTGCGTGATTTCATCTGAAGTTGTTTTGCAAGTCGGGCCACAGCTAGGGTCTTTGCTTTCGTATTTGATCGTGATCGTGCTTGTTCTAACGATCCTGTCGTCAGCGATAAAAGTTGTGCGCGAATACGAAAGAGGCGTCATATTTCGACTCGGTCGGCTCATCGGCGCCAAAGGACCCGGCCTATTCTTGATTGTGCCCATCGCTGACAAGTTCATCAAGATCGACCTGCGAACCGTGGCCTTCGACGTCCCCAGGCAGCGAATAATCACTCGAGACAACGTCAGCGTGGACGTTGACGCCGCCGTCTACTACCGCGTCCATGAGCCTACTAGGGCAGTTGTGCAAGTCGAAAACTACCTTCAGGCCACCAATCTCCTCGCCCAGACCACGCTCCGGGATGTCTTGGGGCAAGTAGAGCTGGATGACCTACTGGTCAAGAGGGAAGAGCTGAGCAAGAAGGTGGGCGCAATCTTGGACGACTACACTGATCCGTGGGGAATCAAGGTCATGACCGTCGCGATCAAAGATGTCAGCATGCCTGAGACCATGCTTCGAGCCATTGCCAAACAGGCCGAAGCTGAACGCGAGAAGCGCTCAAGAATCATCATGGCAGAGGGTGAGTTGCTAGCCGCCGACAAGATGGCGCAGGCCGCAGACCGCTACACGACCAGCCCCTTCGCAATTCGTCTTCGAGAACTTCAGACGCTCACAGACATTGCACGTGAGAAGAACATGGTGGTCGTCACCACTACAACCCAAGCCGAAGAGATGGCGAGAATCGTTAGCATGGTGAAGGGCGTCAAAACCGAGGGGAAAGAGGCTCGGTGAAACCGAGACCAAGCCTTGCTCCATCCCTCCTAATCCTTTTTCTTGCCTTCGCGATTGCAGCAGTCAGTGCCGGCTCTTCATCCACACCCAGAGTGACGACTGTTAATCTGTCCGGTCCCATCACCTCGTCCACAGCGGAAATGGTCATTGAAGCCACACGCCGTGCAGAGGGCGAGGCGATCAGCGCCGTCGTTCTCTTGATCGACACCCCAGGTGGACTCCTAAGCGCGACAATGACAATTATCGACACAATGGAACGATCCACAGTTCCATTCATCGCGTATGTCTACCCTACGGGAGCAAAAGCCTGGTCGGCGGGAACGTTCATCCTGATGGCATCGCATATCGCAGCCATGGCCCCGCACACCATAATAGGGTCCAGTCAGCCCGTAAGCTACTCTCCACTGGGTGGCTCAGAGCCGACAACGGACCCCAAGACCGTAAACGCACTCACTGCGTTCATAACGGAACGAGCAAGAGCCCGTGGACGAAACGAAACTGCCGCCCGAGCTTTCATCGAGCAGAACCTCAACCTGAACGCTGACGAGGCGTTGGCGCAGGGAGTGATAGAAATTCTGGCTCCAAGCGTGGCTGTGGTTGTTGCGGAGGCGGACGGAAGGGTTGTACAGACCTTCACCGGCCAGATGACCATTCACACAAGTGGCGCAAGCATTGAGGAGTACGGCGCGAGTGTGAGGGTTCGGCTGTTGGCGATCATCTCAGATCCGCTTCTCGCGTCGATCGCCCTCCTCGTAGGCTTGTACGCACTGGTCTTCGGAATATCGTCTCCCGGATACGGCGCTGAAGTAATCGGCGCTCTTCTACTAATCATAGGCCTCATTGGTGTGGGACTCGACATCAGCCTGGGATCTCTTATTCTAGTCCTTATAGGCGCGGTTCTGATGATAGCTGAAGCCTACACGCCGGGGTTTGGATTATTGGGCGGCGCCGGATTCGCGTTCATCGTGCTAGGAAGTCTGCTCCTGATTCCTCTTGACGC
>Ga0315312_1001950_pt1 | contig 14966 bp, 16 predicted proteins | sample TDP7_MG_FD_203629 | JGI IMG/M metagenome (GOLD analysis project Ga0315312, IMG submission 203629) | Freshwater sediment microbial communities from Lake Towuti, South Sulawesi, Indonesia - TDP7 | ecosystem: Environmental > Aquatic > Freshwater > Lake > Sediment | place: Indonesia: South Sulawesi... | reverse complement strand
ACCTAAACCGCATCGCCGACGCCGTTAAAGCTGGAGTTAGAGCCGCTGGCGGAGTGCCCTTCGAATTCAACACCATAGCTGTTTGCGATGGACTAGCCATGGGACACGAAGGAATGCATTACTCCTTACCATCCAGAGACATCATAGCAGACTCCATCGAAATCATGGTTCAAGCCCACAGATTCGACGGAATAGTCCTGATTCCAAACTGCGACAAGATAACCCCAGGCATGCTAATGGCCGCAGCCAGGATTAACATACCCTCCATAGTAGTTACAGGAGGACCCATGCTAGAAGGGCTCTATAAAGGAAAAAAGGTTAGTTTCGACGCCATTTCCGAAGCAGTCGGAGAATTCGCAGCTGGCAAAATAACCAAAGAAGAACTAAAGGAACTTGAGGATGCCGTGTGCCCCGGATGCGGCTCCTGCAGCGGCATGTTTACGGCTAACACCATGGCATGCGTAACAGAAGCTATGGGAATGTCCCTTCCAGGCTGCGCCACCGCCCTCGCCGTCAGCGCCTTAAAGCAAAGAATCGCCCAAGAGTCTGGAGAAAGGATCGTTGAACTAATAAGAGAAGATTTGAAGCCTCTGGACATCATGACCCCTAAGGCCTTCGAAAACGCCATTGCAATTGACATGGCCCTAGGCGGCTCAACAAACACTGTGCTGCACCTTTCTGCGGTTGCCAATGAGGCTGGAGTTCCTTTGCCTCTAACCCTCTTCGACGAGATGAGCAAGCGTGTTCCACACCTATGTGACATGATTCCCGGCGGGCCCTACGCAGCTGAGAACTTAGACGCGGCGGGTGGAGTTCCAGCCCTAATGAAAGAACTGAGTCGTTTTCTCCATTTAGACGCAGTTACCGTGACGGGAAAGACCGTTAAGGAGAACATTAAGGAAGCTAGAGTCATGGATAGGAAGGTGATTCGTTCTTTGAGCAATCCGGTGCACAAGGAGGGAGGCATAGCCGTGTTAAGCGGAAACTTAGCACCAAAAGGAGCAGTGGTGAAAACTGCTGCGGTCTCGCCTAAGATGCTTGTCTTTAGGGGCTCGGCTAAAGTGTTTGACTCTGAGGAGGAGGCCATGAAGGCCATATTGAACAAACAAATTAGGCGAGGTGACGTGATCGTCATTCGTTACGAAGGGCCAAAAGGCGGACCTGGCATGCGAGAAATGCTTTCTCCCACGGCCACAATTTCCGGGATGGGCTTAAGCGAATCAGTTGCCTTAATCACGGACGGCAGATTTTCTGGGGCCAGCAGAGGCCCTTGTGTGGGCCACATATCTCCAGAAGCAGCGGAAGGAGGACCCATAGCAGCCATAAGAAACGGGGACGCTATCGAAATTAACATTCCGAAAAGAATCTTAAGGGTTGACCTCAGCGATGAGGAGTTAGGAAAACGCTTAAGGTTGTGGAAACCAAGAGAGCCAAAAATTAGTCGGGGCTATCTTGCCCGATACTCCTTGCTTGTGCAGTCTGCAGACAGCGGCGGAATCCTTAAGGCAGCGAAGTAATTCTTTTATCGTGAAAATTCAGCAAGGTGATGGGAGGATTCGGCGTGAAACTTGATCTAACCCTCGGCTTAGCGGACAGGCCCGGAGAGCTGGTTAAGGCTTTAGAGCCCATAGCGAAAAATGGTGGAAACATAATTTCTGTCCTCCATGAGAGGGGGAAAAGGGTTGGTGGCGTCGTTCCTGTAAGTTTGGTGGCTGATTTTCCTACCAGCGAAAGCTTTGAAAGGACCATAAAGGAGTTGGAAGCCATGGGCGTTTCCATCATAAAATCAGAGGAGATCATTGAGAAATCCCACATAACGTGTATCCTGATTGGAATGATTGACATGGGGAAAGTGTCCCGAATTGAAGACGCACGAATTATAAATTTTGAGGTTTTAACCCCAGCTTCTAAAGAGGCATGCATAAAATTAAACATTGAAGCCCCAATTCAGGCGGTCAATAAGATTCTAAGGAAGCTTAAAGAAATAGCCAAAGAGGAAAAGGCTATTCTGATCCCATCTGTGTGAGGATGAAAAATGAAGGCGATTTTAGTCGGTTTTGGCTTCATAGGAAGGCGATTTACAGAGGCAGTCTATAGAAAATTGGACATCATTAACAAGATTGACAAAGAATTCAGGTTAGTTGGAATCGGCGAAATCGACGGCTACGCATACAATGAAAAGGGCTTAAACTTGGAAAAACTCTCTTCAATAAAGAAATTGTCGGAATATCCCAAGGACTTCATTAAGGGAAAAACCTCCGCTGAACTAATTGAAAACTGCGATGCAGACCTAATGGTTGAGGCCACGCCGACAAACATCGTGAACGGAGAGCCGGGCCTAATCCACATCGAGAAGGCCTTGGCTAGTGGAATGCATGTTGTAACTTCTAATAAGGGGCCCATGGTTGTGGCTTTCAGGAAACTCACAGACTTAGCCAAACGGAAAAGTTTAGAATTGAAATATGAAGCCACGGTCGCTGGGGCTATACCTGTGTTCTCCTTGGTCAGGGATTGTTTACAGGGGGATAGAATCCTGAAAATTTCTGGCATATTGAACGGAACTTCCAACTATATTTTGTCAAGAATGTACTTTGAAGGAACTAGCTTTAAGATGGCCTTGAGGGAGGCCCAGGAAAGGGGAATCACGGAGGCGGATCCCAGCTACGACATTGAGGGCATAGACGCCGCGTGTAAGGTTGTAATCTTAGCAAACGCTCTCATGGATAGAAACGCCCAATTCAAGGATGTGGAGAGAACCGGAGTAAGGCGGATCACGCCTGAAGCGGTTAGTTTGGCGAAGGAGGCCGGTTATGTGATAAAGTTAATTGGAACAATTGACGAAGCCCTAGAGGTTGCTCCTAAATTGATTCCGGAAAACCATCCCCTCTGCGTCCATGGCACCCTAAACGCTTTGCACCTTGAAACGGATTTGGCTGGAGAAATAACCATTGTTGGTCATGGAGCGGGTAAAGAGACTGTTTCCGCCATGATGAATGACATGATTTCAGTCATGAAAGCTCATTTTTAGGGTTAGATTGAAGTTTCTATGCGGCAACCGTCAGAGCCTTAAGCCCTAGCAGTTGTTCGATGAAACCTAAATTGGCTTCCACTTCAACTGGCTGAGGATATTTTTCCACAATTATTTCTGGGTCCTTTAACCCGTGGCCTGTGGTGATGCAAACAACCTTTTCGTCCCTGCCGATTTCTCCAGAAAGGACGAGCTTTTTTAGTCCTGCGATGGACGCGGCGCTGGCTGGTTCCACGAATATGCCTTCTCGGCTGGCCAATAGTTTTTGGGCTTCGATGATTTCTCGGTCTGAGACTGTTTCCGCTAGGCCCTTTGAGTCTCTTATGGCTTTGATAGCCTTTTTCCAGTTGACGGGGGCTCCGATCCTTATGGCTGTGGCCAAGGTTTCTGGTTTTGTCCAGGGCTCTACGATGTCTATTCCTGTTTTCACGGCTTTGGCTATGGGGGCTGCTCCCTCCGCTTGGATGCCTATCATTTGAGGCAAGGAATCGATCATGTCTAGCTGGTGGAGTTCGGTGAAGCCCTTCCATATGGCGCTTATGTTGCCAGCGTTTCCCACTGGTAATATTACTTTGTCTGGCACATAGCCTATCTGGTCTCTTATTTCGAAGGCTATGGTTTTTTGGCCTTCTATGCGGTAGGGATTAACGGAGTTTAGGAGGTATACTGGATGGGCATTGCAGAGTTCCCTTATGATTCTTAGGGCGTCGTCGAAGTTTCCCCGAACCTGGATGACATCCGCCCCATGAGCAATGGCCTGAGCGAGCTTTCCGAAGGCCACTTTGCCTGATGGAATTATAATTGTGCATTTTATGCCTGCTTTGGCGGCGTAGGCGGCTAGGGAGGCAGATGTGTTGCCCGTGGAGGCGCAGGCTACTCTTTTCATTTCTAGTTCTAGGGCTTTTGTGACTCCTACGGTCATTCCTCGGTCCTTGAAGGAGCCTGTGGGGTTTTCGCCTTCGTTTTTTACATAAAGTTCCTTTAAGTCTAGTATACTTGCTACTTTTCGGCAGGAATGGAGGTTTGTTCCCCCTTCACCCATGGTGACGATTTTCTTTTCATCTGTTATAGGCAGGAGTTCTCGGTACTTCCAGACAGATAGGGGCCTTTTTTTCCATTGTTTTTCGAGGTTTGGCGGAATCTCCGAGTAGCGGTATTCAATAGAGAGCATGTCGTCGCATATAGTGCACGTGTAGATGATTTTTTCTGGGCTGTATTCTTTGCCGCAGCCAATACACTTTAGATAGTAGAAAGGGTTGTCAGCCATGTTGATTTCCCCTGCGAAAGTTTCTGTTCGTGGCTACATTCTTAAACTTGTTGTTGACAACGAAATTTAGTCCTCAGTCCTTCCCTCTGCAGGTATTGAGTTTGGAAACATCTATCTCTTCTTTGACGACTAGCCGTCCTGCCCACCCGCAGTCAAGGCACTCGTACTTCCAAGGCAAGTAACCTAGTGAGCCTGTCATGTCGCCACTCAATGAGCCGACTTTACGAAGCCTCGGGCTTAAACATTTAGGGCAAACTTGAATCCGAACAATCTTTCCCTTTTTTTCTTTCATAAATGGAGCCTCATGGTTGTTTATTGTCTTAGAAAGAGAAAAACTTATGCTTGATATTGCTTTATAGGATGAAAGAATTGATTTATGCTATATTAGTCTAAAGCAAAGACAATTAGTTATTGGTGGAAATCGCTTTGCGAAAGATAAGTTTGTCGTTGCGTCCGCCAGAGATTTTGTTGCCAGAGGAAGAGAGGAATTGGTACAGAAGGAGGAACTTTGTGATTCGCCCTGTTGTCGTGGTAACAACCGTAAGTAGGGATGGCGTGCCTAACGCTGCGGTGAAAACGAACTTTATGACTGTTAGCTCCATGACCCGCTATGCCTTCTGTTGCGATCCTCAACATCATACTTTGAAAAACATTCTCGACACCAAAGAATTCGTAGTGAACATTCCCACCGAGGACATCGTAGATAAAGTTTTGAAAGCCGCTTTAATAACGATAAATCCTTGTCCCATTGGCGTTAATGAAATTGAAAAGGCTGGGCTAACTCCAATTGCCTCAGAAAAGGTTAGGCCGCCGCGAATAAACGAATGCATAGCTCACTACGAATGCGTCTTGGAGTGGTATAGAGAAAAGATTATTGTCGGAAAAACCGTGGCTGTTTCGGTGGATGAAAGTTTGATGGAAGGAAAGGATAGAAGAAAAATGATGCTTATTAGTGGCGGAGATACGGACTCATATGGGATTGTAAGTCAGATCAAAAGGTGGCCAAGAGTTCCCACATAAACAGAAAGGCTGTTTCTATTCTATGCCCCATCTTTTGGTGACCTTTACTAGTATGAAGATCACAAAGGCAACGATTAGGAAGGTGATCAGGGCTCCTATGAAGTGGCCTACAAGGAAAGGACCGAGTTTAATATTCTGCCATTGGACGTCGGGCATGGCCAACTCTAGGATGGGCATGATCAGGTCGTTGACTAGGGCTTTGACTAGTTCGCCGAGGTATATGCCTAGGATGAAGGCGACGGCGAGGCCCATGACCTTGTATTTTGAGATGAAGTCTAGAAATTCTTTCCATAGGCCCTTTGGTGGAGGTGGGGCGGGTTTGGGTTCCAGCAATGCACGAATTTTCCTCAGCTCTTCCAGCATTTTATCTTCCTTCGACAATTTTTCATCCTCCTTGTCAAGTTATCTCGCGATTTTACATTTAATTCTTTTTCAGAGGAAGCGGGATTGAAAAGTTTTAAATGAATAGAGGAGCAATAAGAATTAAGCAGAAAAGGAATGGAGGAGTTTGGTTGCCTTTTTGTAAGCATTGTGGTGCCGAGTTAAAGGAGGACGCCAAGTTTTGTCCTTACTGTGGGACCCCTATTGGTGCTGAGGAAAGGGTTAAGCCTAAGCCAAGGTATGCTGAGGAGAGGGAGGCTTGTTTCGGCCCGAAAGGGTCTGGTGCAGGCTTGTGGGGAGGCATATCCTTTGCGGTCTTCATTATTGGCCTTGGAATTCTGTGGTTCTTCGACATTTTTTGGCCCGGAATTCTCGTCCTGATAGGGTTAATGATGCTCATTGGCGCCTTAGTGGCCTCCTCGCGGAGAAGTTAGCGGAGTCTAGCACCCCTTTTTTATGCGTATCCTTCGTCTTGGGCTACTTTTAGGATGGCTTCTTCTTGCGTAAACCCTTTTCTGATGTATTCCTCGATTGCTCCTTCTAATTTCCGTTTTCCAGTTTCACCATGAACACTAATGAAGGCTCCCTCAAGTTTGTCATAAAGCTCTTTTGCCCGCGGTTCGGAAATTGCTGCGGGTTCAGTTAAAATTCCCTTGGGGACACTTGATGCAAAAAGTATTCCGGCTATCATTGAAATAATGCCCGTAAAGAATGAGAGGAGGACGAAAACCCCTGATAAGGCTAATATGCCACCGAAAGGATTGTAACCTCGGTATTCAGGTGGCAAAGCGCTCAGAGCTGATGAAACGATAGCGAGTGCCCAGAATCCAGTGATTGCACTAATCAAATATAGTAAGCCTATCATAAAGAGAGCGGCTCCAACCCACTGTTCTTTCTCCAAACAATCCACCTGCCTTATCCTAGAACAATAATATCGTTTCTATTTTATAACAACAATGGCAAAACAACCTCCTCCAAACTTAGTCACCAATTGTTGAAAGCAGTAGTTTTTCAGCGTAAAGCATGAAAACACGTGCGTGTGCACTTCTGTGCGTGCCTTTATAAAGAAATTTTTTCCGCAGCCAGAAGGCGTGACCGCAAGTGTCGGAGCAATGTTGTTTGGCATGTTGAAAAAATTATATGGGGGTCTATAAGTAGTCTTATGGCGGTTTAGCACTCGAGAAGTGAGGGAACAGCGTGAAGGTGAGGGAAATCAAAAGGGAAACGAAGTTTTGCCCTCGATGCGGCTCAACTAATGTGTTTTGGGCTTCTGGTCTACCTCAATTGTGGTCTATTTGGCAGTGTAGAGAGTGCGGTTATCGCGGCGCCTTTATTGTCGAGGATGGCGAATTAGCATCTAAAATTAGGGAAGATTACTTAAAGAAAATAAAAACATCAAAAACCTGAAATAACTACGGAGACTCCGTCCTATCCGTAGAGAGGGGTACGCAAGAGAACTTCTAGTACTCGGTGACCTCTTCCTCCTTCTCCTCCCTTGAACCCTCAGAAACCGAACAGCCCAAATCCTCAGCCTCAGAATCCCGTCGCTCCCGCCTCAAATAAACCTCCTTGTGACAGTGCGGACAGTACAAAGGTCTAGCCGAATGAAAAGCCTCCCAAGAAGGAGTCTTAGTCAACTTCACCTCTTCCAACCCACTTCACTCCTAACCACTCGATCTCTCCATCAAAAGCAACTTATTCGACGCCAAAATTAAAATCATACCTCAACTTCAGACACGTTAACTAGAATCCATATTCAAGATACGATTAACAACACGCCAAACAAAATCGACCCCATCTCGTTCTTATGAGGATAAAGGAAAAATATAGAGGGAAAAACCATAATCATGGAGGACACCGAAAACCATGAAAACACCAAAACCGTCCCAAACCAAGTTCCTTTACAAACAAGTCCTCGTCCTGCGAACCGACCTAGAAATGAGTAGGGGGAAAATCGCCGCCCAAGCAGGCCACGCAGCCGTCTCCGCCGCCGAAGAAGCAAAGAAAAACCACCAAGCGTGGTGGGAGTCTTGGCTAGAAGAAGGCCAATGCAAAGTGGCCCTAAGGGTGAAATCCGAACAAGAACTCCTTAAACTCCAAAAAGAAGCCAAAGCATCGAACCTACCCTCGGCGCTGGTCACCGACAGGGGACTAACCGAGATTCCGCCCGGAACCATAACCTGCCTAGGAATAGGTCCGGCTCCATCCTCCATAATAGATAAAATAACGGGCGAACTCCCACTTCTATGAGAGTTAAGGCGTGAGCCTGAAGCGGTCCCTAGGAAAGAACACGACTTCCCTTATGTTATGTTTTCCGGTTAGGGCCATCATAAGCCTCGCTAAACCCACTGCCCATCCTGCATGAGGGGGCATGCCATAATCAAAAACTTTAAGATGATATTTGAAGGATTCCGGGCTCAATCCCTGCTCCCGCATTCTCTTAATGAGAAGATTCTTTGAGTGGACTCTGGTTCCACCTGAAGCTATTTCTATCCAACCCCACATTAGATCAAAGCCTTCACATATTTTTGGGTTGTCATCCCGCGGTTTTATGTAAAAGGCCTTTGATTCGGTCGGCCAATCGGTTATAAAGTAGAAGTAAGGATGGATCTTACCTAAAACCCTAAAAGCGACAGTAGGAATGTCCTCGCCCCATGAAACGCGGACTCCCTTCTCCTTCAGTTCTTCTAGTATTTTGTCATAGGTAAAACGTTTGAAGGGCGTCTTTGGCACTTCAATTTTATGTTTCAGAATTTTGAGTTCCTTTTGACAATTTTCCTTAACCACTTTGTATATATGGCACACAATTTCTTCAAGAAGGCTCGTCACATCCTCTGCGGCGGCGAATGCCTCTTCCATGTCAACAGAAATGACTTCGCTCAGGTGGCGGCGAGTGTGGGATTCTTCAGCTCTGAAAATGGGGCCTATCTCGAAGACCTTCTCAAAGTCCATGATCAACTGTTCTTTATATAGCTGGGGACTTTGCGCGAGAAATGCCTCGCGTCCAAAATACGCCACAGGAAAAAGCGCCGCCCCTCCTTCAGTGGCAGAAGCAATGATCTTTGGGGTGTGCACCTCAATGAATCCTCGGTTAGAGAAGAAATTGCGTATCGATTCCAGTGTAACGTGCTGAATCTTGAATATTGCTTGGTTCTTATCTCGACGTAGGTCGAGGACACGGGCGTCTAATCGCACGTCAATTTCCGCTGGAGTTCGACCAGTTACATCCAGAGGCAAGGGGTGTTGCGCTATCCCTAATACTCGGATTTCGCTGGGGATTATTTCAGCCCCTCCTGGGGCTTGTTCCATTTTTTTGGCTGTCCCTTTCACGCCTATGATGGATTGTCTCTGGAGGGAGTCGGCTTTCTTCAGTATTCTTTTATCGACTTCATCGCGTGGTATAGTGACTTGAACTATTCCTTCTTTGTCCTGTAAAATGACGAACCTTATGCCCCCTAAGTCTCGGATGTCCCGTATCCAGCCTAAAACGATAACTTCTTCTCCGTCTAGCTTAGGAGTTACTTCAGTTGAATAATGGGTTCTACGCCAGTCTCCTAGCTCATCAATTTTCATATCGGCGCCTCTGTCAGCCCGCGAACTCGACTCTAAGGGTTATTCCTCGAAGTTCTTTAGCGATTTCCTTCAAGGCCTTCACGTTTATTTTAGGCGGTCTTCCCCGTCTTTTCTTTAAGATTGCCCTGGTTTCGGTGGTTCCGTCGGGCAGCCAAATGGTATTTATGGTTATAATGCTCAGCGGGGCAAAGAGGTCCTCCAAAAATTTTCTTTCATCTACCCCATGTTCTAAAACGCGGATTTTCTTCCCCATCTTTTCCCCAAGAGCCTTAATGATTTTTCCTCCATAACTTAACAAGCGAGCCACATCGCCTTGCCCAACCACTATGGCCAAAAGGTCGTCGGCTTCCACCGCTTTATGGAAGTAAACATCCTGAAGGGGAGGATACATACTTTCAAGTGACAAAAGCATGCGAGCGGTTTGTAAATCGATCTCGCTTACGACCCCTGACCTAAGTTTTTTTTGGCAACTTGGACACAGTATTCCGCTCTTTAGGCAGAAACTGCATAGCGCCGCTTTCACCTCGTCTTGGGACCTCCGAAATAAAGGAGGGTGGCGGAGCTTTCTACGCTATTTTAAGTTACTTTGTCAGCTGGATTTCGATGATGCTGACGTTTGTAGGCGTGCCCCCCTCTTCGGTGGGTGCAAGTTGTTCTGTGCCGATGTCTATGTTCTTGACTTTCACGTCTGGCAGGAATCGTCTTCGAACGATCTCCACTACGTCAACGGCTCTGCTGATGGCTCTGCCTCGCGCCTTCACGTTTACTTCCTCTGCTCCGCCGTGGAAGAGGGTTATGCAAGCCAGCACATAGTTCATTACTGGCTTTCGCCCGATAAACACAGAGTTGCTCTCTGACATTTCACCGCCTCACTCCCTTGGTTTTTATGCGTATCGAAGCTTTCCTAAAAGGTTTTTCTTGGTGAATAAATATGTTGCGGTTAAGCGTTTGGACCCATAAAATAATTTAATGATAAATATGTGGATGCGATTTTAATTTTGGTAAGGTGATTTTGTGAATAGGGAGATTCTAACTGGGCGTCCCCTTCGCCTCCTCTACTCATTGTATTCCCAAAGCAAGCCTGTAGCAACCTATATGGTGCAAATAAAACAAAGGGAACTGGCCAAAAAGCTCGGAGTCAGCAGACAAGCCCTGAATGTGCATCTGCGTAAGCTTAGAAATTTGGGGTGTATCCGAACTGGGAGGGGATTTATAGACATAACTGAGGAGGGCTTAAGGATGCTGGGGGTTTCCGTAAGTCCTGCCTTCATCTTTGTTAAAGTTTCTCCTCCAAAAAGGCATGAGGCGTATCAAAAAATGGCGAGCCTTTCCGTCCAACAGGCTTTTGAGGTATCAGGCGACATGGATGCCGTTCTTTTGGTGGAGCAAGCAGAGGTTGACGAGGTGCTTCGGAAACTGGCTTTGGTTGAGGGGATTCAAGGCTCAAAAACCTATATTGCCACTCAAACTTTGAAGTAGCGTCGTTGGCGGATTCTTCGTTTATGCTCTCTTGCGTACCCCTTGATAGGGAGGGGGGGCTATAGACAGCCTTGGACAAGGGTCAGTGAAGGGAGGGGTCTTAATGGAGCGTTTGGTTTGGTATACGGTATACTTATATTCTTGTGTGCCCTTTAATGTGTTTGGTGGAAGGTATGGCGAAATCGAGGGTTACGGATAAGTTTCAGGTTACCATTCCTAAGGAGGTTAGAGAGGAGGTTGGGCTTAAGCCTGGGGAGGTTGTGGTGGTGGAGAAGGTTAGTGAGGAGGAGATTATCTTGAGGCGTTTTAAGAGGGTTAAGGACCCCTTGAGGGTTTTGGTGGGGGAAAGGCCCTTTCCTCGTCACGTTCCCATAGAAGAGCTTGAGGAGAAGGTTGAGGCGAGGTAGCCCTTTGGCTGTCTATTTCATTGACAGCAATGTTTTCTTTTATGCGAAGATTTTGGATCGAGAATATGGAGAAGCATGCGCCAAGATCATAGAGGATGCTGTGGAGGGCAGGATCGAGGCTGTTACGTCTGTTCTTGTGGTTGTTGAGGTGGCTAACGCCTTAAGGAAGTATGGGCTAGGTAAGGAAGCCAAGAAGGTGACTGATGCTATCTTTTCTTTGGATATTCCCATTTATGAGGTTGATTCTTCTGATGTTAGGATTGCCATGGGCTTTTTTGATGAATTTGGGATAAGTCCCTATGATTGTGTTCACGCATCCGTTATGAAGAGGGTTGGAGCCCAAAACATCATATCGGCGGACAAGGATTTCGACAAGGTAGGGTGGATAAAACGTTTAGACCCCAAAAGCTATAGGAAGGCTCACTTATAGACCCCCCTATAATTTTTTCAACATTCCAAACAACATTATTCCGACTTGCGCTGTGCGAACCACGGAAAAATTTCCTTTATAAAGGCACGTACGGAAGTGCACACAAACGTACTTTTATGCTCTCCGCTGAAAAGTCCTAATTTTATTTGAAGCCAAAAAATTACAAGGGGTCGCGTACGCGAAGAATATTGTACCGTAAAGTTTTTGTTCATTTACGTATATGTTAGTAAGTCTAATGGTTTTTGGTGAATTGGGGTGGTGAAGGTGAAGGGAAGGAGGATAAGGGCCTTTTTAATGTTGGCGCTGTTTGTGGCAAGCACGTTAGCCATAACATTACACGTTCAACCAGCTAAGGCTGAGCCTGGAACCATTTACATTAGGGCTGACGGAAGCATTGACCCGCTAACAGCAAACATTACAAGTGCGGACAACATTACCTACACCTTCACAGACAACAATTATGACTCTATTGTAATAGAGAGAGACAACATTGTAGTTGATGGGGCAGGCTTCACGGTTCAAGGAATAGGGTACGGAACAGGAATAGAACTGTCTGGGAGAAGCAACGTAACAATCAAAAATATGGAAGTCGAGGCATTCGACTGGGGTATCTGTCTCCGGGATTCTTCAAACAACAGCATAGTTGGAAACAACATAACAAACAACTGGTATGGCATCCGGCTCGAAAGTTCCTCTAACAACAACACAATATCTGAAAACAACATAACGAACAACGACTATGGTATCTGGCTCGATGAGTCTTCAAACAACATTGTTTACCATAATAACTTCGTGGATAACACTAAACAAGTGCATAGTTACAACTCAACAAATGTTTGGGATGATGGTTATCCTTCTGAAGGAAACTACTGGAGCGATTACATGGGTGAAGATCTGGACGGCGACGGCGTAGGAGAAACTCTACTACCTCATCTCGGAGTAGACTACTATCCGCTCATGGGCCCATGGATGATTACCCAAGGTCCAATGGCCAAATTCACCTATTCGCCGCCCAACCCATGGGCAGGTGATACGGTGACTTTCAACGCCTCAGGCTCGACTCCCAGCTGGAACGGCACCCACCTCATATCCGCTCTCATTAGCTTCGAGTGGAATTTTGGCGATGGTTCCCGGGGCGAGGGAATAACAGTAAGCCACACCTTCGTAGCGGCGGGTGAATATATGGTGACTTTGAACGTTACCGACAGCCTGGGACTATGGAACACCACATCTAAAACCATAACCTTTAACTCGCCGCTTCTAATATTCGAAGACGACTTTGAAAGCTATGATGTTGGTCAGTTCCTAGGCGGCGGCGTGTCCAATCCATACGGCTCGTGGATCGGTGTTGGAGGCCAAATGATAACGAGAATTACAGATAGTGTTTCTGCATCTCCAGATCAATCCGTGTTTTTTTGGGGGGACGCGTACGCGAAATCAATCGGAGGTTGGCGTGCTTTAGTTAGATGTGTTAGAGTTAAAGCAAGATCTCCATTGTTAGGTTTCGAAGTCTATGTGAGGGTAATAGGAGGAATACCTGGGGGCACTGATGATGGTGTCAGGGTAGGATTTACGAGAACTCGCTCATTTGAGACTTATGATGGCTTTGAGAATAACTTTACGGTTCGCTTTAAGAATAACGGTACCATTTATCTGGACGACAAAAAGCTCCAGTCATATATGTGCGACAGCTGGTATAAAATTAAGGTAATTCTCGATAAACCATCCAAGACATATTCTGTCTGGATTAATGACATCCTCAAAGCGAACAATCTCAGTTTTACTGAAGACCCCTCTGAGCTTTATAATTTCTTTATGTATGCGAAGCATGGTGCAGAGGAAACCAATATCAAAGCATATTTTGATGATATAACGGTCTTTAGAGGCCCTTACTCGTCTCCTGAGGCTAAATTTGCCTATGATCTTCATAAGTATTATGGGGTGACTTTTGATGCTTCGTCTTCCGTTTCCGGCTGGAACGGCATAACCTGGGTGCCCATCGTCAACTACACCTGGAACTTTGGAGATAGCAACACAACCACAGTGAATGCCCCGACCATAACCCACCGCTACACAACGAATGGAACCTACACAGTGAACCTAACCGTCACATGTGAAAATGACCCCGTGCTCATTGAAGAAGACCTCACATCAGACAGCACATGGAAAGACATAACATTTTTAGAATACGGTCCAATAGCCAAATTCACCTATTCGCCGCCTTATCCATCTGTAAACGGTTCGATAACTTTTAATGCTTCGCCTTCATCTAGCTGGAACGGCACCCACTATGTGCCTATCACCAGCTATACCTGGGACTTCGGAGACGGAAACATAACCACGGTCACGGACCTCATAATAAACCATGTTTACACGTCAATAGCGGGCCCGCTAATGGGCACCTACACTGTAACCCTTAATGTAACCGACAGCGAAGGCCTCTGGAACACCACATCAAAAACAATCAGGGTTTTCCTAATACCCCCCTACAACCCCATAGCCAACTTCACCTATTCACCATCAAATCCCCTAGTAGACAGCACAGTGACCTGTAACGCGTCAAGCTCCATACCCGGCTGGAACGGCACCCACGACGCCCCCATAGTTAACTACACTTGGGACTTCGGAGACGGCACGCCAGTTATCACGGGGACCGATCCAATAACAAACCACACCTATACGGAGTATGGAACCTATAACGTCACCCTGACCGTCACGGACAGCCAAGGATTAACCGACACTGCCTGGTTCATTTTGACCGTTAGAGAGCATCCTTTGGCTGCTTTCACCCACTCGCCGACCTCTCTGTATGTGAATGCAACGGTTGTCTTTGACGCCTCGCTTTCGAACCCTAATGGGGGATCCATAGTTAACTACATCTGGGACTTTGGAGATGGCACTATCTTAATTGAAGGCGATCCGGTTGCAACCCACAACTACACAGCAACAGGCACCTACACTGTAACCCTTAATGTAACCGACAGCGAAGGCCTCTGGAACACCACATCAAAAACGATTATAATACGCCCACCAGCACACGACATAGCCATAACCGACGTCACACCATCCGCCACAGAAGGATACAAAACCTGGACCATCAACATCAGCGTCAAAGTAGAAAACCAGGGCAGCTACACCGAAAGCTTCACTGTCACAGCAAACTACGAAAACGCCACCGGCAGATATGCTATTGGAACAAAATCTGTCATCAACTTGGCTATCGGAACTAGCACAATCGTCAACTTCACATGGAAGCCTGATGCCAGCGTCCAAACATGTAAGACCTACACCATTTCCGCCAATGCAAGCATCATCTTAGGCGAGACCGATACAACTAACAACTATTTGGTCGATGGCAATTACAAGCTGAAATACATGGGC
>Ga0315312_1001949_pt1 | contig 14976 bp, 18 predicted proteins | sample TDP7_MG_FD_203629 | JGI IMG/M metagenome (GOLD analysis project Ga0315312, IMG submission 203629) | Freshwater sediment microbial communities from Lake Towuti, South Sulawesi, Indonesia - TDP7 | ecosystem: Environmental > Aquatic > Freshwater > Lake > Sediment | place: Indonesia: South Sulawesi... | reverse complement strand
TACGGCCGTAGCTTCGATAATGTCCTTTCCATTTGGTAAACTTGCAGACAGACTAAAAAGAAAAACGGTTTTAATTCTCTCCTATTTTCTATTTGGACTAATGTGTTTTGGTTTTATTTACGTAAAAATCTATTTGGGAATTATAATACTATTTGTTGTTTACGGTTTGCATAAGGCCTCAATAGAGCCGGTGCAAAGAACCTTCGTTTCCGAATTATCTCCGACAAGATATAGGGCAAGCACAATGGGAGCATTTCGAATGGTCACTGGCCTATGCGCCCTGCCCGCTTCATTGCTAGCAGGACTGCTCTGGGTTAGTCTTGGAAAATCTGCGCCATTCTATTTCTCCTTAAGTTTAACAGCATTAGCAACAATTCTGATGCTATTCGTGAAAGAATCATAGAGCTATTTGAAACAAACTACACGTTGCCTAGCAGATCCTGGGAACTGGATCCCCGATAGGAGGGGCAATAATTCTTTTGCCGCCGACCACGGTTTCCATGACGACTTCCTCAAACTTTTTCGTTGCCTCCCCTATTATTTGAGCGTCTTTGCCTTCCTTCGTTTTTTTCAGCAGAGCCAATAATTCTTCCGCCTTTTGGGGTACAACGCCTATGACCACTTTTCCTTCGTTTCCCACCTCTAGGGGGTCAATGCCCAACATTTCACAGGCAGCCCTGACGTCTTCACGTATAGGTATTTCCCTTTCGTAGACCAATATTCCAACTTTCGACTTTTCACTCCATTCATTAAGCGTATTGGACAAGCCGCCCCGCGTCGGGTCCTTCATGGCCACTATTCCCCCAGCCTCCCAGAGGAGACGCATAACTAGTTTGTTTAGCGGTGTAATGTCAGAGGCTATCTGACTTCCGAAGCTGTAGCCCTCACGAGAAGATAATATGGCTAGCCCATGATCCCCAAGGGTGCCAGAAACGATTATTTTGTCTCCCTCCCTAAGGTTTGAGTCGAGGAGCCAGCGGGCTTTAAAGGGGCGATGCCTCTTAACCTCTTCAATGTTTTTTTCTAGGGCTTCGTTTCTTTTGCCTATCCCGGAAGTGTTTATGACACAGCCTCCTAGCTCTCCTTTTTCAACCACTTTGGTGTCGCCAGTTATGATGTAGATGCCTGCTTCCTTGCAGGTTTCACCCATGCTCTTCAGAATTCTTTCAAAATCGTCTATTAGAAGTCCTTCCTCAATGACGAAACCACATGAGAGGGCAACGGGCTCAGCCCCTATCACAGCTATGTCGTTCACGGTTCCTGCCACCGCCAACCTACCAATGTCCCCACCTGGGAAGAAAAGAGGCTTAACCGCGTGGGAATCCGACTTTAAAACTATGTCGTCGATCACGGCTGCGTCATCTAGGGCCTCAAGGGGAACTTCGACGCCGCTTCCGCCGAGATGCTTTAGCACATAGTCTCTGATTAACTGTTGCATGAGGGTTCCTCCGCCGCCGTGGGCCATGGTGATGCGTTTCATTTTGACCTACCTAAACTAACATTCGACATGGGAATCTCTTAAACCCTACTGAGATCCACGCACATCGGCTAATTGGATACGCAACCTGAAGAGGCTACGCTTTATAGAAGAGGTGAGGCCTCGGCTTTTCAAGCTGAATTTGGAGAAGTGTCCTGAAGCCTTGAGCAGAGCGGTGAAGAATGTAGGACAGAAAAAACTAATGTGAGTGCGTGCACACTGAGGCTGAAGCGATTAACCGGTGGAGAGGCTATTAACATAAAAAGAGAAGAGAGGCTCCAAAAAACAGGAGAAACTAACAAAGAAAAGCACACACGCACACATAAACTTTCAGAGCCGAGGAAAGACTTTTGTAGAATGAACAGTCAGAGTCCTCGAGATATCGCCCTATTCTTCTGTTAAAGAACAAAATAATTTATACTCAATCGTTTTAGTTATAATTCTGCAAGACTTAAGGCGCTCTGTATAAAACTGAAAAGGAGGAGGTGAAGTGGTTAGTAGACGAGCAATAGCCGCGGTCGTTACTGTTATTGCCGTAGCAATAGTTGGTTTAGTTGCGTTTTTGATTGTCCAGCGAGGCGGTTTAAACCCGCCAAATTTCGAGATAACCAGAAAGGAGCTAACTACCACGGTGGAAGGATTTCCCCCGGACTACGTGGCTTACGTTTCTGTAACTGTGAAAAACAGGGGAGGGGCAGGAACCATGACGGTTTACGTTAAAGTGATGCAAGGCGGTAACAGCTGGCAAAAAAGTCAAAGCGTTTATTTAGATTCTGGGGAATCTCAAGACCTAACGTTTAAGTTCAGCGAAATTGCGTTCTGGACGGATAATCCGGTTTCTTACGATGTGTGGATCGAATGAAAACGGAAGAAAAAGCTGCATCATATAAAAGGGCATCATTTTTTATGGTTCCTTTGCGTTAATCAATGAAACTATTGCCGTGTCTTGGAAAATGTAATAGTATAAGTACCATAGAACCCCAGAAGAAGGGAACAATCGCAGGATAGAAAAAACCTATACTTACACCCCAATCAGCGCGCGAGAATAAGATTCCAAAGTCATTAATACTCTTGTCACTTAGCTAATGATTGCGTAAATATTTTATATTTGACGATGAAAAAAGAAGCATTATGAAAGTTAGTGGTTGGCGTCCTTATATACGCGCAACGATTTCTACGAAAACTGCCTTTCATTTTTATATTTTCTTAGCAGGATATGTTCTGATTGCAATTCTTGGGATTTTTCTACTGACCGGAGAATTCAATATAGCGTATTTAGCAGAAGATATTGAACCATTAGGCGGCGGAGTTCTATATCCTTTGGTTTTCCTCTACGGGTTTCCTGCAATCCTTGGTATTTTTACGGGTCGGGTAATTATTTTCATAGTCAGCGGTTTGCTGGAGGGTTTTTGGGCTCCCGCTTTTCCCGCTTTTAAAAGCATTTTTAATGCTATCCTATTGTCAATTGCTTACTTATTTGTTAAGAGAATTAAGCTTCCTCACGGCAGATTTTTTATTGGGTGTTGGGTCATCACTGGAAGCAACTTGGTATTTTTGATGTTGCTCTGTGCATCCCGAACTTTCCCAGTTTGGGGCTTTATAGAAGTTTGGGGCTTGCTCATCAGCCTCATAGAAATTAACATATTGGGTTTCCTCTTACTTAAAAGTCTAAGCTTTTACAGATTCGAAGTCACAAAAAGCACTTTTGCCATTCTTGGCGGATCTTTGGCAGTCATAAGTGCAACTTTGCCATGGTTAGCAAATCCTCCAGGTTACTGGTTTCTCTGGGGATTTACCTTTGGAGGTGCTGTTTGGATCTCCATAGCCAGAGATCCACTTCTATATGTTACGCTATTCCTCATACTGTTAGGAGGTTTTCTAACCCTACTTTCATCAAAGCTTGTGCAAAACGCCCGAAAGACAACGCAAATCGTTGGTACCTTTTTCCGCGCTTTCGGGATAATTGCATTCGTCATCTTTATCCTTTCCGTTCTTCATGTCAATTTAGGCATGGATTTGTCAGAAGCTTTTTCCCTCATTTCATACGGTTTTATAGTTGAAATAACGGCGCAATTGGTTTCTCTGCTTTCCCTTGATTGGTAGTTTGGCGACGAATTATCTAATACCTTATGATGGTTTGTTTGCTTTTTATGGAGATATCATGCAGAGCAACCGAGATATCGCCCATCCATTTGTGAATATTGCCTCACAAAAAAGGCTAAAGATGCTAATCTCGTCCATTCTCAATTTATTACAAAAATAAAGGTATAATATCCCTATACGTTTTTGAAAAATTCCGATTTTTTAAGAAGTTTGGACGGAAAAGATATGTTACCATATATTCAGATTTGGTCTTTCGGTCGAACCTTCTCTGCGCTCCTTCGCCTTTTTAAGTAATAGACCAGCAGAACAACGACTACCATAATGCCTGCTACTGGGGGAAGAAAGGCCAACCACGAAAGAATAGTTATTTTTTGAGAAATTCTTGGAGTTCCTTCGATTAAGCTAAAATCGTAAGGACCCAAGAGGGTATACGATTCTCCTTTCCAAGGTTTTAGAATTATGCTCAAGCTAACTGTATATGCAAATTTCAGAGTCAAATTTAATGAAGACCCATGTGTGGCTGAGCGTTCGATATTTATCGTTGAAGAGAATGGCCCTAAATTGACCCATGACAAAGTGTTTGGATGCACTTTCCCTCGTCCGGTAGCGCTGAGTTCACAAAAAATAGACCCGGTAATTCTAAGACTTAAGCTTCCCAGTAATGTATCAATCCATGGAATATCCATTGTGCCCAGAGGCATAGGGAAACTTTTCGTGTAAGTTTTTCCTTCATAGAATAGGCATATCCAAGCAGCACTCCCCTTGAGATCAACAGTAACGTCACCACTACCCCCCGGGTACAATGAGGATGAATACCACAATAATGAAGGCGAGCGTACTTCAAAGCCTGCCGTCAACATTAGGGTAATTCCATACGCTGAAAGACTAAAGAAAACGCTCTTCAAAGCGGGATTAGGCTTAGCAAGTGGATGACTGTCTACGTTTTTACCTTCCGCTATTCCATAGGGTGTGTCGCCCAAGCCGTCACCATCAACATCAACCCCAGTATAATCGCTATAGTAATTTCCACCTTGAAATCGGCCTTTAATTATGTTGCTACCTGGAACTTTATCTACATTCCAACTATTACCTCTTCCAACTATTACCTTTCCACCATCCAGCGCATTTACCTCATTGTTAAATAAATAATTGTCAAAGACGAGGTTACCCCCCGTAGGTTCACAGAGATTTATTCCCACCCGATTTTTTGACGCGACATTGCGTGAGATTTTATTATTTAAGCTGAAAGTTAAAATGATTCCATGGTCGCAATAGGCGATATGGTTACCATAAATCTCATTAGAATCACTATTCCAAATATGAATACCTTCACGATTGTGTGACAGGACATTGTTCAAAAGGCTACAATTGTCACTCCCCCAGATATGAATGCTGTCATATTCGTTACCTACAGACACACAATTGCTGACCGTGACATTGAAGGATTCCCTAATATCAATGCCATCATAATTGTCGATTATTTCACAATTTTCAATCCGTCCATATATTATATTTTCAAACTCTATGCCATCGCGAGAATTTTTTCTTCCGTCATACACCCTAACGTTTCTTATTACAAATTGCATTCGAGTGTTTTTGATGGTTATTCCGCCGGAATAAATCTCAGCGGCTTTTGACGCGTCTATTTCCCATCCTTCGATAACGTATGGCTCGTTGGAGGTTCCCATTCCACTTATCACTCCATTTTCTTGCGTGAACTCGAAGTCCGATTCGATAATTATAGGGTCACGAGAAGCAATCGAGCTAACATCACTTAAACCCCTGCGGGTATCCCGCCAAAGAGGGTCAGTTTTGAACTCTACCTCCTCGAGGTCACTAAGGAAGTCAGAGTCTGTATCTTTCTGAAGAGGATTAGTTTTCGATTCAAATAATTCTCTATAATTAGGCAGATCGTCTCCATCCATGTCAATCACCATAATCAGCATAGAAAAGGAAATCAGAAGTCCGATGATAAATATTGCAAAGACAAATCTTTTCTTACGCACACTCATTCCTCAAGTTTTATCATATATTTTTTGTCATGGGGCTTTAAGAATATTTAGACATTTTTTATTTCGTGACTTAAAATTTTAATCTGCTCTACTTATTACCTTCGGCTGAAACAAGACGAACTTATTCAGAAAACATTTGGTCAGAACAAGACAGTTGAAGGTTATGGCTTGGTTGCTACCGTCTGGGCTGTTTAGGTTCGGCGCCGTAATGCCAACAGAACTCCGAAAGTGCAATCAAGCCGGTACTCGTTAACAATTGCAAGAAAGCCGCTATCCATTGATTCAGTAAAGCCAAGGCTTCTGCTGGTGGAATGTTGAAAGCTATTGAAATTAAGGCTACGAGAAGCGCTATGATCAGGGTTTCAAGGGCCTTTCGTCCGCTGAAGTTCTCCTGAGGTGTTTGCTTCAGCCATCCGCCCAAAATATAAGCTAAGGCGCCGATAAAGGACCATACGAAAACACTTAACATTTCGGCGTGTTCACCTCCTTGGCTTCTCTTTCGTGTTCTAAGCCAAGCTTGATTAGGTATTCAACCTCGGCTGAGCGGGAGGCCCTACCCCTACGCTTGTCTATAAGCCTGATTAGTTCCTTGCTTAAGGCCAAGGAAACCTGTTCCTTCTGCAAGGCAAGGCTATCCCAAATTGTTAGTGTAATCAACCGTCAAGTATTTTTATAACGGTGTTATGTAAGACGCTGTGGTGCAACAGGCTGTTCACTGCCGTTAAGCTCGAGGCAATTTACATAATTATTGTTTTTTAAGAGAAGTAACTTTAAATAGGGCGGTGCAAAAGGTCTTCTAGGTGACAACATGCAAGCGAAAGAAAGAAAGCCAAGTTACTTCACAGGCCACGGCTTAGGCTACCGCTTCAGAGACGCAGGGGATCATCTGCTTTATGAATTTGACGGCGAAGTTGAAGAAGTTAAAGTCAGGCAAGTGACACTTGAAGCCTTAGGCCTGAGAAGGCAACCAGACGGACGAATAATAAGAAAATAAACGGAGGTGAGAAACTTGAGTGAAAGAAAATATGAGATCACGGTAAGAGAAGCTTTACAGTGGGCTGAGAAATACCCCAAAGTCAAAATATGGCTCAGCAAGATTCAAAGAAAGAAACAAAGTGCATGGAACCTATGGCTCTTCTGCGAGACAACGGGAAAAAACCCTGATGAGTTATTTGCTTTAAAAGATGACCCTAAAAACAGAGAAGTTGAGTATCTGCTTGACAATTTCGTGGCTGAATCAAAGTTCACAAACGCCGTGACAATCAATGTCGTAAACGCCGTTAAGTCCTACTTCAAGTGGAATTATAGAGAGTTAGCGAAAGCCAGCGGGCAGATAACCTTTGAAAAACAGAAGCCTTACCGCAAACACAGCAAAGAAGAGTTGCGGAAGATTCATAGAGCGGCTCAAAACCCAAGAGACCGTGCGTTAATAACCTTCACTTGGTCAACAGGCATTGCCCGCGAAACATTAGACAAAATTCAATGGAAGCACTTAGAGTCAGATTGGGAGACACAAGAGACGCCTCACATAAGCCTTCCGCCTGAGTTAATTAAGGGACATGGCAGAGGAAAATATGCCGGCGTGCGTCAAGAGACTTTTCTAACCCCTGAAGCGAAAAAGGACTTAATGGATTACAAGGATTGGCTTGAGCGAGTTAAAGGCATTCAAATAACTCCTGAAAGTTACATTTGGGTTGGAGTTGACAAACCACATGCGCAACTTTACTATGGCTCATTCTCAAAGATTGCGTGCGATCTAGCGAAACGTTCAGGGGTTCTTTTCTCATGGCATGACGCCAGAAGATACGTTGAGACCACCTTAGAAGAGATTCACATAAATCCAAATTGGGCTCGCAAGATCAGAGGCAGGAAAGTTAGAGGCGAAGAGGCTCCATATAGCAGACCTGCAATTGAGCAACTGAGAGAAAAGTTCCGAGAAGCCACGTCACTCTTGGAGTTTACATCGGAAAAACCAAGAATAACAAAGGAAGAACTCCGAGGCGAACTTTTCGAGGCTTTACCAGATGAGCTTCTTAAACCAATCGCAGAAAAACACAAAATGCCTATTGAAGAAGTTAGGCACATGTTAAGAACTCAAGGAAAGCTGCCAAGACTTGAAGTTAAGAAGAAACCAAAGCCAAAAGAAGAAAACGACTGCCCAAACGGAGAGCATTGTCAAAGACTTGCAGCCGAGCAAGAACTTGAGGATTTATTAACTCAGGGTTGGAGAGTTCAAGCGGTGCTACCTTCAGGCAAAATCGTTATCGCCCGATAGCCCGCTTAACTTCCATACTTTTTATAGGCTTGCCACTTGGTTGATAATCGGTGGATAGCGTACTCCTCAGGTCCAGACATGTTGAGATTTTGAGATTTAGTATCTACAAGAAAAATTCAGCACAGGGAGATAATCCACTCTGCGCCTTCACCACGCTTTCTTTCAATGTAACGATAAGCCAGCAATTTATTAATAAGCTTACCCGTCGTTGCCTCGCTGAGACTTAAGAACTTCGCCGCTTCCTTTTGGTTTAGTGGACTCGAGACACGTAATTGATTAAGTAATCCAATGGCTTGCGTCCGCTTCTCTTTCTCCTTGAACACGTCGCAAAGCTCCAACTCTAAATCTGCGGATAATACCTTTTCAGTTATGGCTTTATTGACGTGCTCAGGAGTTAAGGGGATTGAAGCCTCTCTGTTTGCCTTAAGGTTTTCCTCCATGGTTCCCTCAATGGTTGAGCGAATATACTTTTTGAATCGCCTGAAAATACCACGTGAAAGTTGAGCCAGAAGCGTTAAAGCCTCTTGTGAGAAAAGTTCCGTGTCGCCTGTGCATATGTTATAGGCTTCAATTAACTCTTGAGTGGAAAGGGGTTCTAAGTCCATGAGGTCTAATTTACCAATGAAAAAGTGCGGATTCCTCATGATAAGTTCTTTCTGAAAGGCGATTACAAACTTTGCCTTAGACCCGGTCAATGAACCCCAGAAGCGTTGAAGTTCATCAAAGTCTAAGTTCATAAGGCTTGGCGTGTATTTATTATAATCAGGCATGTCCAAAAGAATTAGATCAGAACCTTCAAAAACCTGCATGGCGGCTTCCCTTTTAAATTCATTGCACTGACTTTTTCCAACAATTTTCTCCATAGCGAAAAATGGAAAGTCTTCAAATTCCATAGACCTAACCGCATATTTATTGATGAGCTTGTTTTTTTCTTTCGCAGAAAGCTCATCATAAATCCCCTCCCCCTCACCCTGAACATATTTTGTGTATATCATGCGGGTGGAGTCCCAAGTTAATGCTTCTTTCAACCAGTTACGGGACCATTTGCAGTAAATTGATTTGGGAAAATCTTTTTGGAGTTCAAGCAAAATGCGGGTTTTACCCGAGCCTTGAAGCCCCGATACGGCGATTAAGGCGTGTGGAGTATTACGGATTTTCCAGCATAAGAGCTTAAAGAACCTGGTTTCATAGAACTTTGGAGCTTCATTTTTATCGTATAATTGTCTTCCAATGGTTTCGCTTGTGAGTTGAGAAGCCCAATTATACACAAGGGAAAGTTTTTCAGTTTGCATGTCTTATACCTCTGCTGAATTTTTCTTGTAGATACTAAATCTCAAAATCTCAAACTGTGGCAACTCTTAACTTTGTGATTTTTTCTCCATTGAAGTTAGCGGTGATAACCTTACATTCAGGATTTTCGCACGTCCATTGCCCTTGCTTTTTGTGTTCCATAGGTTCTCCGCACTTTGGGCAAGGGATTTTTCGCTTTATCGTGAAACGGCGTGGAGGATCATTCCAAAACGGTGCGTTAAGAAGTCTTTGCTTAGATGCTTCAATTTCTTCCTTACTTAACTCCATATTTGCTCACCTGAGATAAGAACTTATACCAACTTCTTCGAGCCTTTTGGCTTGGATGATCCTTTCCATGTTTCTGCATGTTTTTCCGCGGACTTATTTTGCGTGGCATTTTATCCCTCAATGAATTTGAGTGACAGAAGGGAAAGGAGGAATTACGCCTTGACATTTTCCCTTCCGCCACTAACGTCACGCGGGGACGCAGTGTCAAGTCCCCAATTCCCTCTTTGGGGCGAAACCTTAGTAAGATCGCCACATCCCGCACTAAGCGGCAACGTGAGAACCACGTTAAGCGGTTCTAATGCTCTCTCCAAGGCTTCACCCCAACAAAAAAAATCTGTTTCGCCCGAGTTTCACGGGCTCATCGGGGGGCTAAAGATGTCGCTTGTCACTTTTTCGGCTTTGAAAGATTTGCTCTCGCCTTTCGCTGAACTTCATTGATTTTGTGACCACTTGCGGGTCCGGGATAGCGGTGTATATCTCTATCGGAAACTAACCTATCATGTGCTGCTTGTCCTTCCCGCTCATTAAGTTCAGCGATTTTTTTGTTTCTTTCAGCTTCTTTGCGTCTATATTCTTCAGGATTCCACGGTTTTGTTCCACTTGACATATTTTTTTACCTCTTTTTCTTCAACTTCTTAGCCAAATGTGTGATGGCGAGTCGGATGAAGTTATCGCAATCTGACCTATGGAGATAAAGGTGGAGCTTTTCCTCATCGGCTTCGTCGAGAGCTTTGAGAAAGTCGGCGTTAACGTCGTAAATTACGCCTGCTCTCGCCTTAACTCTAATTTGGTTGGTTTCAAATTCAATCTTTCTGGCGTTTATGCTATTCTGAATTTGTTCCTTTGTCCATGCTTCTGCCTTTCCTTGATTTTCCAGCCATTGCCTCAAGGGTTTCTCAAGTTCCTTCCATTCCATAACCTGAGTTCCTGAAAGTTCCATTAATTCATGGAATTTACGCTTGCCTGCTTGTGAAAGGTTCCATGCTTTTTCGCCGTCTTCTCTAGTTCCTTGTTTATTCGCAATGAAGGCGGAGATGAAGTGCCCTTTTCGGATCGTTAGTTCTCTTTTGACAGCCTCGGTATAGTCTTGGCTTACAATAATAGGTTCCATTTTTTAATCCCTCTTTTTATGGATGTGTTTGAGACGTTTTTCATCCATGTAGAGCTGCTCTTTTCCAAGTTGAACGACGGCGTATGTTGGTGGCTCCTCTTTCTTTGCCTCTGTGAGTGGTTGTAACTCTACAAGTTCTTTAGTTGATGGTGGCGTAATTGCTGGTGGAGGCTCTACTTGTGACGGCTGAGGTCGCCTGTATTCAGGATGCTCCCTAAACCACTCGTCGATTCTCGCACTGGTCCACCCAAGTTGATCCCTGAAAATTACTCCGATGAGTTGCGGTGAACCATCCGTGACGCTGTACCATCCTAATATCCCTAATTGCTGATCAATCCACTGATTGGAAAAGGAGGAACCACCTTTCTGAATTAGACTCCAGTTGATTGGAATTAATGTTAGCGGCTCATTAAGCAAGTCGGTGTAGCCATTCACAAGGGTTTCACGCATTCTTTTTTCCTGAATCCACATGTCCACGGATTCGTCGAGGCTTCTCCCTCGTGCCATGCATGACCGAATGAAGCGTTCCGCCGCATCCTTAATCTCGGGTTCTTTAACTTTCTGTGCTTCTAAGACCTTCTTTACTCTCTTTTCGATGAGTTCTCCGAGTTCTGATTCAGTCATGTATTCGCTCATGCCGTTTCCTCTGACTCATTTATTTTCCATGTCTCCACAATTTGGGCAAACATACATTAAAATCATAGGAGTTCCACAATGGCAAGTATGCCCTATAAAAGTCCTTCCCGAAGGCTTGGACTTTTCTTTCTTATGTTTCTTTGAAGCCAATTCTGCCATATTTTTGTCTTTAAATTCTGAGGGTAGATACTTTCTAACCCAACTTATGCTCATGCCTGTATTCTCGCTTATTTCTTCCGGGGTCCAATGTGTTTCTTGTGCTAACTCTTTCAACATGATAGTTTTCTCTTTCGGTGGAACCTCTCGTCGTTGAAGGTTGGCTACAATTCGAGCGACCCTAACTTTAGAGCCAGTGATAGGAACTATATGTTTAGGCCAGTTCTTATTAGCATGTAATCTATGGATGCCATCAATTACCCTTCCATCCTGGCTCATTAGAACAGGATAAAGAGGACCTATCTTCTCCATGGATTTTCCTATGTTATATTCATCTGATTTCTTTAATACTATACTCGCACTACGTCGTGGTGCGGTCATTTATTTTGCTTCCTCCGTTGCTTTTTCTATGACCCAGCATAAAGCCTGACTTTGGTTTTCAAAGCCCTTCTTCCGTTGAAGCTCAATCAAAAGGTCATGAACACGCCGTGGCAATGGAACGTGAATTATGCGAACATCGTTATTTTCCATTTTTACACACTCTTTTAAGTAAAAGATAATAAGGACTTAACTCTTTTATATGTATTACTTTGATACAAAGGGAGATAAAAATGATTGAGGAAAAAACGAAAAAAATGTTATTAGCTTTAACTGAAGCTGAGAAAATGACTTACCAACAAATCGTCAATTTAGGCTTCAATAGGAATTATGCGAGAAAGAGACTTAATGAACTTATTGAACAAAGTTTTATTCATGAAGAGGGACGAAAGACGTGGAAGCCTGGCAAAAAGCTCTTTTATTCTATAACATCTAAAGGAAGAAAAGAAGTTCTTAATCTTACACTTAATAACATCAATGAAGGTCTTACAGTAATTCAGAAAATTGGTTATTCTTTTTTAGATAAAGGTAAAGAATGGCGAAAAGTAACTCGAAAAGCGTATTTTGACGTCAAAATCACGGAGAATATGACATTGGAAGAAAGGATTAAAGCCTTCGATGATGTATATGTAAAAACTGACAAACGTTTAGTGGAAGCCTATAAGATCATGCATAAGTTATTTTGTCAGTTTCTATTACCAAGTCAGATAGGAGACTTTTCCGCGGCGATTGGGTTCAGTGAACGTGGTGATTTATACTTTATTCCAATAAAACTCTTTGAAGAACTCAAAAGCAAAGTTAAACACTGATACCTGAAGTATCTTACCGCTTAATACGGAAACGTTTTTCAATTTTCACACGAAACGAAAGAGGGAAGTAGTATCAAAGAGATATTTAAAAAGGTTATAACGCCAAAGGAAATTCAAAGGAGAATAATGATAATGAGTAGAAACTATTGCACCATACATGAGTTTATTGAACAAGTAGACCTTACTTACAAGGGTCTAGGGTTACCAACGCTTTATGGAGTGCTTTCAATCTTAGCCAACAAAAGCGTATTCTTCATTGCTGGTGCAGGACAAGGAAAAACACGTGTTATCAAGACAATACCAGAACTTCCAGATACTTTCGTCTCAAATTGGGATAGTTTCACACTTGAAGGTCTGTCCATAAATGTTGGCACAGTCAAGGATACACATTTAGTCTGGAAAGTGGAAGAATTTGGGACATTATCGAAATATCATAGGCGAATATTTCTTGACATAGTTCCAAAAATAATTAGCGACGGACAATATTACCACATCACAAAAAGATTATGGATCGAAATAGTTAACTGCAAGCTAGATTTGCTAATTGCCATCCAACCACTCCTATATTCGGAACTTTGCAGAACGGAATCTCGTTGGGAAAGCATGGCCGTGGACAGGTTCAGTAAATTCGTTCTCTTGAATCCACTAAGAGAGGATACAAAGGACATTCAAATAAACCCAAAATTACCTATAATTACTCAAAACGCGGCGCTAGGAAATGTCGATCTTAGCAGGGTTGAATTGCTATTTTCCGACCAGATTAGTAAAGGTCGGAAGTTTCTTTATGCTAGGGATTATGTGACCGCCTTAACAAGGTTTATAGGAGAAACTAAAGTAACGCAAAAACACGCAGACCTCTTCTACAAAATGTTTTATCCCTATCTTCAGACCTTTAACTGGTTACAATATAGCAAGGATTTAGAGGCAAGCGTCGAGATTCAAGCAGGGCAAATGAAACTCTTTACAGAAATTGGTTCATATAATGACGGCGTCACGAAAAGAACATTAGCCGACAATTTCAAAGTGTCGGAGAGGAATGTAGAAAAGTATGCGCAAGGATTACTTGAAAAAGGTTTAATTAGAAAAGACACGGGCCAAGGAAGAGGAAAACAGACTAAATATTATCTCTCCGAGGAACTTGAAGGATTTTTTAAACAATATCCAGATGTCTGATCTTCTCCATGATTTTTCTCCACCGAGTTCACCCTTTTTGTGCGTTTCTCCACTTCAGCGAAAACCTTCTCTCCGAGCTTCTGGGCAAGCCGTGGGAGGCAAAGAAGGCGGACATCCCTGTGAGCATTGAGCGGACGGAAGGCGGGGTAATCGTAAAACTTGTGAAGGCTTAAATGCCTTCTCTTTTTCTTTTTTGAAAGTTAGGTTTTAATAAGACGGAGTGCTTTGAAGTGCTACGCTGGACTCAGACTAAACATAAATAGTACTTTCACGATGCTTAATTATTCCATTAAAGGTTCCTCCGGGGGGACTTCCTGGGGTAAGTAGCATGCCCATGAAACTGCTGAAAACCGAAAGGGAGAACGAACTCATTGTAGAAAGAATTTTGCATGCCAAAAGATACTCCCTAACTCTAGATAAGACCAGATGTGTGGGATGCGGAATCTGCGTGGAGGTCTGCCCCCGAGAAGCCATAGAACTCAAAAAACTTCTCAAAGAAGAAGGGGAGAAGGCAAAGCCTCCTTCAATTGACATTGATGAACAGAAATGCCAATATTGCGGCATATGCAATGTCCTTTGCCCCTTTGGAGCCTTGGGTCATAGAGTAAATGGAAAGCCTTGGATTGCCGTGGTCGAAGCCGAAAGTTTTCCAAAGCTTATTCGCGACATTCAATTTGATACCAAAAAATGTGAACTTGGCTGTGTAGACTGCGAAGAAGTTTGTCCCCTAGGGCTTATCAAGGTCAGCGTGCGGACCCCTAACGGTGAGGAAGTCAAGGATGTTCAATCTAGGCCTAATAAAGAAAACCTTGCGGTCGCCGTGGACCTAGACAAGGACCATTGTCCATGTTGTCGAATATGTGAAATAAAGTGCCCCTACGGCGCCTTGAGTGTGCAAAAAATTTTCCACGGAATCCTCAAGATAAACCAGGACAAATGCCCAGACGGCTGCCAAGACTGCCTCGATGTCTGTCCCATCACAGGAGCCCTATATCTCTCAGAAGATGGAAAAGTGCACGTTAACGAGCTTTATTGCGTCTATTGCGGCGTTTGTGAAATAGTTTGCCTAGAAGAAGGGGCCCTTGATCTTCAAAGAACCTATATACGTCACACCCCGGTTCGCTCAGGGGCGTGGAACAAGGCCCTAGAAAAGTTGACATCCACCAAGGAAATGAGCAAGGAATTGCGGGCAAAGGGCTTAACAAGGACCCGGGAGTCGGTTGAGAAAAGGCTTGCTTGGAGAAGGGCCTAAAATGTCCGAGGAACCG
>Ga0315312_1001948_pt1 | contig 14984 bp, 17 predicted proteins | sample TDP7_MG_FD_203629 | JGI IMG/M metagenome (GOLD analysis project Ga0315312, IMG submission 203629) | Freshwater sediment microbial communities from Lake Towuti, South Sulawesi, Indonesia - TDP7 | ecosystem: Environmental > Aquatic > Freshwater > Lake > Sediment | place: Indonesia: South Sulawesi... | reverse complement strand
AGAGCTGATTTTAGGCTCAGGCATTTCTTCAATTCGTATATCGTTGTTGTTATAGTACATGGCTACGCGCATAGTGCATTTCTCAACGCGAAATCTTCTTAACAATTGACACGGGACGATCGGCGCTCCTTGGAGGATGTTTTTACGGCTTTACAGATTCTAAGGAACGATAAGAGACTATTCTTTCGAGTTTTTGAGACTATTGAAAAGTTCATATGCTTTGTCTGGAGTGGCGTTTTCGTGGACTACAGAACGAACGGCTTGAATCATTGCGGTCGGGGATTCAGATTGAAAGATGTTTCTTCCCATGTCCACTCCTACCGCTCCTTTTTGAACAGCATCATATGCAAGTTGAAGCGCGTCATGCTCCGGAATCTTCTTTCCTCCTGCAATCACAATTGGAACTGGGCAGCCGCGAACAACCTCCTCGAATCCCTCACAGTAATAAGTCTTCACAAAATGGGCACCAAGTTCTGCGGCGATACGGCAGGCAAGACCAAGATATCGCGCATCGCGGGCCATATCTTTACCCACAGCGGTTACCGCGAGCACGGGTATCCCGTATTGTTCACCTAGGTCAACTAACTTTGTGAGATTCAACAATGTCTGTCTTTCATATTCGCCACCGACAAATATGGATAACGCCATACCTGCCACATTTAGACGAATTGCATCTTCGATTGATGCAGTGATTCCTTCATTTGAGAGTTCCTTGAGAATACTTGTGCCGCCTGAAACTCTGAGAACGATTGGAATGTCGTGTTTGGGGCTTATTGAAGAGCGTAGAACCCCCCTTGTTAGCATGAGCGTATCCGCGTAAGGGATAAGCGGCTCAATTGACTTTCTCGGTTCCGTTAGTCCTGTCGTTGGCCCTAAGAAATAGCCATGATCCACGGCTAACATTACGGTGCGGCCGGTATCCGGTTTTATTATTCTGGACAAACGGTTTTCCATTCCCCAATCCATACTACGGCCTTCCCCTTTTCATCTCTGGATGCTAAACAGTAACCTCTGATAAGTGAAAGTCGATATATAAAAAATGTGGTATGTTAAAGGTCTTTCCATTCTAAAAGTTCTATCTTGATTCCATCCGGGTCGTAGAGGGTTGCAAGTTTTACTTCTTTTTTAACTCCTTCAAAGCGTTTCTTTCTTATAAGCGAAACAAATCTGACTCCTCTGCCTTCTAGATTTTTCACGACTTTATCAATGTCTTTTACCTGTATTCCTATATGATCAAAATTACAGCATTTTTGTGCCATCGTTTCAGCATTATTTCTTTGAGAGAGTTCAAGGCCTTGAAGAAAAATTAACGTATGTTCATCCCCTGAGCCTATGATGCGAACTAGTGGAATACCTAGGATTTCATGATAGAACTTGAAAGATACTTTTAGATTCTTTACTTTAAGAGCCACGTGATCAAAGGTCACAGACATGGATACACCAACTCAACTTCTTGGATTTATTACTAGCGCGCAATAATCGCGAGGTCTTATCTAGGGCGATGCTTAGACTTTCAGACTTTTATGTATGCTGTGCCCGAGAAAAGGGCTATTAATTTGTTTTCTTTATCAGTAATTTTGATGTGATACAAACCGATTTTTCTGCTTTCTGAGATTCTAATGGCTTCCACGGTTAGAATATCTCCCTCGCACGAGGGTTTAAAAAACTTATGTTTACTTGAATTGCAACAGCTTTTCTTTCCCAGAAATTCACTGCTCCGCAAAGGCACAGTCTATAGGAGCCAAAATGAATTTAAATTCCTTTACTTCATTAATTTCCCTAGACCAAGTTATAAAGTGGATGAAACCATGACTGAAATCGGGAAAAGAATCCGAATGGACAGAATAATGAACAGAAACACAAAGAAAACGGTCATCATACCCTTAGACCACGGCATAACCATGGGCCCAGTAAAGGGATTGTACGACGTGAGCAAAACCGTTAACATGATAGCCGAAGGAGGCGCCAACGCGGTTCTGGAACACAAAGGGATAATAAGGGCCGGATACAGGGGCTACGGAAGGGACATAGGACTTATCATGCACTTGTCAGGCAGCACAATTTTGGGGCCGGATCCCGACAACAAGGTATCCGTAGCCGAAGTAGAGGAAGCCATAAAGATGGGAGCAGACGCGGTCTCCATCCACATTAACGTAGGATCAGAAACAGAACCGGAACAATTAATGGTTCTCGGACGCACGGCAAAAATATGCGAGGAGTGGGGTATGCCCTTACTAGCAATGATGTACCCCAGAGGGAAGAAAATAGCGAACCAATTTGATGTAGAGGTTGTTAAACACGCCGCCCGCATCGGAGCCGAGCTAGGAGCAGACATCATAAAAACCAACTACACGGGAAGCCCTGACACCTTCAAGGAAGTGGTTAGAGGCTGTCCAGTTCCAGTTGTCATGGCTGGGGGACCCAAAACCGAGACAAACGAGGAATTCTGCCAGATGGTGTACGATTCAATACAGGCTGGAGGAGCCGGCGTAGCAGCGGGAAGAAATGTCTTCCAGCATGAACGCCCCACAGACATGGTTAGAGTTCTATGCGGCATTGTCCACGAAGGACTCGATGTAGAAACAGCCTTAAGAAAATACATGAAACAAAAGCCTTAAAGTATACTTCGATCTTCCTCGACCATCGATCCATAAGTAAGCTTAATTCTTTAGGGTAAGAAACCGAATCTGGATAGGGACAGAATAGAATAGGATCTGGACAATGCCTATTCCTATTCTCGGCGGGGGTCCAATCAAAATAAATGTACATTTGAGTACACTTCCGTGCATGCCTTTATAAAGGAAATTTTTCCGTGATTCACACAGCGCAGGAATTTCACACAAGGAAGATCTGAACTTTTTTCTAATCAACCGCATTGAACAACCTTTATTTAAACAGAAATGGGTAACTGATACCATCTTGCGTTCAAAAACTCAAGGGGAGACAAGGAAATTGAAGGATGTTATCATTGACACGGATATCGGCGACGACATCGACGACGCCTACGCCATAGCCTTCGCCCTCAACTCACCCGAACTGAACCTAAAGGCAGTAACTACGGTCTTCGGCAACGTAGAAGTCAGAACCAAACTGGCGCTGAAACTCCTAAAAACCTTCGGCAGAGAAGACATACCCGTAGCCACGGGCATAGGAAAACCCTTTCTCGAAAGAACCTTTAGGGCGCATGCTACGGAACAAATTCCTAACCAAGCAAAAGTATTGGTTAAAGGCGGACCTCTCCCCAGACCCTCGCCCAAGCACGCCGTAGACCTCATCATATCGACCGTTATGGACACCCAAGATGAAATCACCATAATCCCCGTGGGACCCCTAACTAACATTGCTTCAGCCATCATAAATGAACCTAAGCTAGTGAAGAAGACAAAGCTTGTGGTCATGGGCGGGGCCATATCCAAACCGCTGGCGGAGCACAACATACGATGCGACCCCGAAGCGGCAAGGGTTGTCTTCGAATCAGGCATTGAAATAACTATGGTGGGCCTAGATGTCACCATGAAATGTAAACTAAACGAAAAGGACTTGGCTAACCTGAAAGGCAGGGGATTGGCGACCACCAACCTTTTGGCCGACATGACAGAAGCCTTCATGGAGGCCGTCTCACCGCACGGGGGAAGAAAGGTCTATCCGATTCTGCATGACCCCTTAGCCGTTGGCGTCTCCTTCAAGCCTGATTTAGTGAAGATGCAGACAAAGCTGGTGAGAGTGGAGACCCAAGGCGAGTTCACGCGAGGTTTCACCATAACCTCAGACAGCGACAAACCTAACGCCAAGGTGTGCGTCGACGTTGACTCAGAGCGGTTCGTCAAATTGTTCATGGACCGAATTTTAAGTAGAAGAAAACAAAAATAGGGCTGAATTATGAAGAGGATTTCTATGAAAGATAAGTCAGAATCAAAATTTTGGCCCGAGGGAGTTCCGCGCTCCATCAAATATCCAAATGTGCCCCTTTTTGGCTTACTAAAAAATTCAGCGGAGAAGCATCCAAATAACCCAGCGATTATCTTTCAAGATAAAAGGGTCACGTTCAAGGAGCTAGACACGGTCTCGGATAAGTTTGCCGCCGCCCTCCACGATATGAACGTAAAGAAAGGAGACAGAGCCGCCCTATTCCTCTCAAACATCCCCGAGTACATTATAAGCTATTACGGCGCCCTCAAAGCTGGAGCTGTCATCACAGCAATGAGCCCCCTCTTCAAGGAGAGAGAGCTAGAATATCAACTAAACAATTCTGGTGCGGAAACAATAGTCACCCTCGACTCACTCTACCCCATAGTAAAAGGAACCCGAAAGAAAACGAAGATCAAAAGAATAATTTTAACTGGCACGCCACCCATTAATTTTGCAAAAGACCCTCAAGCCCATCTTTTTCAGGATTTGATGGAAAGTTATTCGCCTGAACCGCCAAAATTGGAAATGAATCCAATGGAAGACCTTGCAGCACTCCAGTACACTGGTGGAACAACCGGAGTGCCCAAAGGGGCCATGCTCACTCACCACAACCTGTTGTCCAATGCAGTGGCGTTTGCAATGTGGCTTCGCTTAAGAGAAGCCGAAGAGGTGTTAATGGCAGTTCTGCCTCTTTTCCACATTTACGGGATGACAACTTCAATGAACGCCCCGGTTTACGCGGCAGGGACCATGGTTTTGATCCCGCGTTTCGATCCAAAGGAGGTTTTAGAGGCAATTGAGAAACACAGAGTGACGGTGTTTTGCGGCGTACCCACAATGTACATTATGTTATTGAACTATCCTGAGGTTGCCCGATACGACCTTTCGTCTGTGTGCTTTTGCGTTTCCGGAGGGGCTACTCTTCCACCCGATGTCCAGAGGAAGTTCATAGAATTAACGGGCGGCGTCTTAATTGAGGGTTATGGCCTCACTGAGGCGTCGCCGGTAACGCATGTTAATCCCGCTGATGCAACGATGCAAACGGTGAAAATAGGGTCCATTGGCCTTGCTTTGCCAAGCACGGAGGCTAAGATTGTTGACCTAGAAACGGGCAAGAGGGATCTTTCCTTTGAAGAGATTGGGGAGCTTGTTGTTAGAGGGCCCCAGGTGATGAAGGGCTATTGGAAGATGCCGGAAGAAACTAAGGTTGTTCTTAAGGAGGGCTGGCTTTACACGGGCGACATAGCAAAGATGGACGAGGAGGGCTACGTTTACATCATTGACAGAAAGAAGGACCTGATAAAGCATGGAGGCTACAGCGTGTACCCGAGGGAGGTAGAAGACGTACTATACGAGCATCCTGCGGTCAAAATTTGCGCTGTCGTGGGTAAGCCTGATCCGGTTGCCGGTGAAATTCCTAAAGCATTTGTCATCCTTAAGGAGGGAAAGGAGACCACCGAGGAAGAGATTGTTGAGTTCGTGAAGGGAAGAGTTGCAGCCTACAAGAGGATTAGGGAGGTAGAGTTTAGAAAAAGCCTGCCCATGACATCTGTTGGTAAAGTTTTCAGGAAGGCACTGAGGGACGAGGAACTCCAGAGAAAGAAGTAAGAATTGTTAGGCTTCTTGTAAGGCCTTGTTGATTTCGTCCTCGCTCATGTGCTTTTGAACCCTGACCTCCACTTCCTTTATGCCAGGGACCTCGCCCGCCCTCTTTTTGATCTCCTTTCCGATGTAAAGGGCGAATGGTGGGGGACAAAAGGGCACGGTCAGGTGGAAGAGAATCTTTGCCTTGTTTCCCTTGACTTTAACTTCGTCAACCATGTTTGCTTCCACTATGGGGAAACCGAACTCTGGATCCTTAACCTCTTTGAGCCTTTCGAAAATCTCCTTTTCTTTGGGCGAAAGCTCCTTTTCCTTCAAATATTTCCTCTCCGTCGCCTCAGCGTATGCTTAAAACGCGTATAAATCATTTTCCTCTTCATTGCTTATTAGCTGGTTTCGCCGCAGAGCCGTAGGAGCCTGTTCCAGTTTTCGTTGACCCCTTCTTGGATGATTTCGATTTCTTTTTTGAATTCAGGCTTAAAAAGGTGGCGGAATCTTCCCTGAGCTTTGAGGAACTCCTCCGCTGGTTTCGGTTTGGGAACATTGATGTTCAGTTTATATTTTCCCTTTTCAACCTCGTATATGGGGAAGTATCGGGTTTGGACCGCCAGTCGACCCATTTCTATGGTTTTGGAGGAATCAAAGCGCCATCCTCGTGGACATGGAGACAACACGTTAATGACCGCTGGACCATCTATTTCAATGGCCTTTCCGACTTTCGTTATGTAATCGTTCCAGTAAGAAATGCATGCTGTGGCCGCATACTCGATTCCGTGGGCTGCGCATATGGCTATCAGGTCTTTTTTCCATTCTGGCTTTCCCGGTATCACGCTTCCAGCTGGGCTTGTGGTTGTCCATGCTCCCTTAGGCGTGGCTCCTGACCGTTGGATTCCCGTGTTCATGTAGGCCTCGTTGTCGATGCAAATATAAACAAAGTCGTGGCCCCTTTCTAGCGCTCCGGAAAGAGCCTGAATTCCGATGTCGAAGGTGCCCCCGTCGCCAGCAATGGATATTACGTCAACCTTTTTGGCTATGCCCTTCTTTTCTAGGGCCTTGAAGGCGGCTTCGATGCCGCTTGCCACGGCTGCGGCGTTTTCGAAGGCTATGTGAACCCATGGTATTTTCCATGAAGTGTATGGGTAAATGGTGGTGGCAACCTCTAGGCATCCTGTTGCTTGGGTTATGACTGTGGGTCCCCTAATGGCCTTTAGAGCCATTCTTGTGGCTATGGACTCCGGGCATCCTGCGCATAGGCGGTGTCCTGGGGCCAGGGGCTCTTCTGTCGTTAATTCTCTTAGTTTGACCATTATTCCCTCACCCCCACAAAGGTGACCGGTTCTTTCACGATGCCAGTTTCAGCCGTTTTAAGGGCTTGATTAAAGATTCCTTCGATGTCCGTTGGAGTGATGTCCCGACCGCCCAACCCATAGATCACGTTAAAAATCTTTGGTCTGTTTTCCGATTCATAAAGTACGGCCCTAACGTCACTGCATAGAGGCCCAACAGGGGCTCCGAAGCTGCAGGCTCGGTCGAGAACGGCAATGGCCTTCAGGTGCTTTGTGACTTTTTTAAATTCCTCGGCCGGGAAGGGACGATATAGCCACACCTTCATCACCCCTACTTTTTTCCCTTCTTTTCGCATTTTCTCGGCGATCACTCTAGCAGTTCCTGCCGTGCTCCCTAGGCAAATAACGGCGGCTTCTGCGTCCTCGATTCCATAGGCATGGAGCACGTCGTAGGTTCTTCCAGCGAGCCTTCCGAACTCTTTGCCAACCTTTTTCACTTTATTTAGAACAGCCTTCATGGCTTCTTCTTGTTGCCGCTTGAACTCAAAGTAAAAGTCAGGGAGGCAATAGGGTCCAATGGTTAAAGGCTTTTCAGGGTCTATCTTAAGATCAACCTTTCTTTTCGGCAGAAATCTTCTTACTGCATCGTCTTCTAAAACCTCGACGCCCTCCATACAATGGGAAATAATGAAGCCGTCTAGGTTAACTGTTATGGGCAACAAAACTTCAGGGTCTTCGGCTATTTTGAATGCTTGTATCACTGAATCGTATGCCTCTTGCGAATTTTCTACGTAAACTTGAATCCATCCGCAGTCCCGAGAGCCCATCATGTCCGAGTGATCACCGTGAATATTAATTGGAGCAGATAGGGCTCTGTTGGCCACTCCCATAACGATGGGGCACCTTAGGCTTGATGCAATGTACATTATTTCGTGCATTAGGGCTAATCCTTGGCTTGCTGTGGCTGTGAGAACCCTAGCCCCAGTAAGGCTTGCTCCCACACAGGCGGACATGGCTGAATGCTCGGACTCCACGCAAACGAACTCTGTTTCCACTTCGCCGTCGGCCACATACTCGCTGAACTTTTCCACCATGATAGTCTGGGGGGTTATGGGATAGGCAGCCACTACGTCTACGTCACATTGTTTGGCGGCATAAGCCACTGCTTCGTCGCCCGTGAGTCCTATTACTTTTTTCATTGGGTTCCTTCCTCCACCATGGTTATGGCCTTCACGGGGCACTCTTCTGCGCATATTCCGCAGCCCTTACAGAAGTCGTAGTCAACTCTGACTTTTGTTTCTGTTTGAACGATGGCTGGTTCGGGGCAGTATATCCAGCATATAAGGCAGTTGGTGCATTTTTCTAGGTCTATGACCGGCTTAAAGGCCCTCCAGTCTCCGGTTTTGTACTGCATTGAGGACCCTGGCTCGGTTATGATGGCTGCCATGGGAAGCCTTTTCCATCCTGGCTTTTCTTCCTTGCTCATTTGCTCGTCACCTCTTGGAAGGCTCTCTTAATTGCTTCAACGTTTTTCTCTCCGACGGCCCCTGCAAACCTCTCCGATGTAACCTTATTTATTGATTCTAGTGACACAAGGTTTGTTGCTTTAACTAGGGCTCCAAGCATGGCCGTGTTGAAGATAGGTCGGCCAATGATATCTAACGCGATTCGGGTGGCGTTCACCGTAAATACCTGTATCCCCTCACTATTCAGTTGCTCCTTTAACTCTTTGGGACCCAAATCAGTGTTAACCACGAGCTTCCCGCCCTTTTTCAGTCCTTCCGTAACGTCCACGGTCTTTAATAAAGTTGAATCGAGGACCACCACCACATCTGGCTCATAAACCTGACTGTGAACATCAATGGGAGCATCACTGATCCGAGTGAAACCCAAAACCGGCGCCCCCGTGCGCTCAGGCCCAAACTCAGGAAAAGCCTGGACCCGCTTGCCTTCCAGAAGGGCGGCGGAAGCCAGCAGCTGACACGCTGTTACGACTCCTTGTCCACCGCGGCCGTGCCACCTAACCTCTTGAAACAATACCACTTTTGTTACCTCTGTTCTTTCCATCCATTTGGATGATATCAGATATAGGTCTTCCTTAAAAACCTGAAACACCGGGAGAAGGTTAGAAGGGAATAGTTCTTAACAGGTTTTAAACAGAAAGAGGAAAAAATAAACAAAGGCGAAGGTATCAAAGGCATAAGTGAAGGCTAATCTGCTAGAAAAATTTAGGTCAAAGACATATGAATACGATCAGCAACGGATGGCGGACGGGATGGCGGTTCAATACAAGGTATACAGACCTGCAAAAATATTGAACATTCATAAACATGCTGATTCATGGTTTTGGGACAAATACTCCGCCCATCCGTATCTAGGCTGCGAGCATGGATGCGAATACTGCTACAATCGGGAAAAGAAATATTGCCCCTACGATCAGCCTGAGGACTACTCAAAAATCATTACAATAAAGGAGAACGCTGCGGAGAGGTTGCGGAAGGAGCTCTCTAGGGTTCCAAAGGACATTGTGGCAGTGGGCGACTATCAACCCATTGAGGCCAAGACAGAGCTTTCCCGCAAGATACTGGAGGTCTGCCTAGACCTGAAGTTCCCCGTGTTCATTTTAGAGAAGTCTGTTTTGGTTTTGAGGGACATCGACCTCATAGAGAAGATCAACAAGAAAAGTTGGGCCTGCGTAACGTTTTCTATAATCACAACCAAGGACGACGAGGTAAGGAGATTGTTTGAGCCCAAGGCACCACCTGTTTTAAGTCGGTTCAAGGCCCTCAAAGAATTTTCAAACAGAGGCATCCTCTCAGGCGTGGCCTTCATGCCCATCCTCCCCTTCATCTATGACGATGACAACAACTTAGAGGCAGTGGTGAAAGCCACAGCGGAACACGGCGGAAAGTTCGTCTTGGCTGGCGGATTAACCTTGGCGTCGCCCCAGAAGGAATGGTATTACAGGGTCCTTGGCAAGCGCTTTCCAGAGTTGATACCTAAGTATGAAAAGCTATATGAAGACGGCTATGGCCCAGACTGCAAATATGCAGGAGAAATAGGCAAAAAGGTGAACCTTCTATGCCGGAAGTACGGTATCAAGGATCGCATGCCAAGATATGTTCCAGACGGGCGCCTAGCCATTAACAAACGAGTATCAGAGAGACTTCAAAACAGGGCTTATCGCATGGAGCTGGATTGCGCCTTGAAATACAAGATATGGGCTTATAGAAAGGCGGCTTGGACATTAGAAGAACTGACCGAAAGCGTGGCCGAAATATACGCTCAAAGGGGAAGGAAAGGGCTAGAAAGTCTCAAAGGAGTGGGAAAAACCTTGGCTGAGGAAATTGAGCGCGAACTCCAAGAACTTACCCTTGCCAGAGAGGGATAATTTGAACCGCAAATGGGCAAATGCCATGAAGATTCGGCTGGACTCATCAACTCCCTTCAATTTGGAGCATACGCTAAAATGCGGTCAAGTTTTTCGATGGGAGAAGATAGGCAATTGGTGGTACGGCGTCGTTAGCGGAAAAGTTTTAAAGCTAAGACAAAACGACGACAAATTGTTTTTTCAAGCCTTCCCCGAAAAAGTAAACCAAAAATTTGTAGAGAACTACTTTAGGCTGCACGACGACCTGCCTCATATACTCTCGCATATAAACAAGGATGAGCACATTGGTGAGGCCATACACGCTCTCAATGGACTAAGAATCATTCAGCAAGACCCGTGGGAATGCCTGATCTCCTACATGTGCGCAACCAACTCGAACATCCCAGCCATCAGGGACATGATCCTCAATTTGTCTAAACGTTTCGGGAAAAGGATAACGCTAGAAGGCTGCAACTTCTACACTTTTCCTAAGCCTAGCGATTTGGCTCAGGCTGATATTGAGGAAATAAAAAGGTGCAAGTTGGGTTTCAGGGCGGAGCTGGTCTGGGAGGTTTCCAAGATGATAGAGCGAGGAGAATTTGATCTGGAAGCCTTAAGAAAAATGGGCTATGAGAAGGCTAAACGCAAATTAATGTCATTGCCCGGCGTCGGCCATAAGGTTGCAGACTGCGTTCTCTTGTTCGCCTTAGACAAGCTAGAGGCGTTCCCTGTGGACGTTTGGATTAGGCGCATAATCCTCAGATTTTATCCCGATCACTTTGAACTATCCTTTATGGAAAAGGTTCTAGCCAAAAAGTCGATTACGCCCAAGGAATACAATGAAATAGCCTCCTTTGGAAGAAGATACTTCGGAGAATACGCAGGATACGCCCAAGAATACTTGTTCTCTCAGTTCAGAAAGCAATAGAATATGCATTCTGTTAAGAAGGATTTAAGCCCTCTTTAGTTGGTGGTTAAGTCCTTATAGGTATTTCACGGATTTCGCCGTTAACCATCTGAAACGCCGCTATGCTACCGTCAATTGAAGATAGAATGAGCCAGACAGCGTCTCCCCAAAGCCGCATGTACCTGCGATCTACTGCTGATGGATTTGGAGGTGCAGGATGAGAATGAAACAAGCCTATGAATTGGAGTCCATTTTGGTCTGCTTGTTCAAAGGCGGCGTACACCACCTGGGGGTCGACTTCGAAGCGAACCCTTGACCGTAGGATGTTTGGTGCCGTTACGATTTTTGTTACCACCGCGTTTCCTTTAACTAACTTGCCGAAAAGGAGGGCGCAAGCCTCAACAGGGTGGCTTCTTCTGGCTTCCTTCCTTAATAGTTGGAGCTGTTCCTTCGTTAATTTAAGAATCATCCTTCAATCTCCCTTAACTAATCTGCGTTTAATAGCAAAAGTCAACCCTCAAATCACGACCTCGGCATAATTCCAAAATCTTCGATTTCAACCTCTCATAATATCCACCAGACTTAAACAAGGCTTCCTCAAACTTAGGGAGAAAATCTGGAAGGTTTTCATTTAAAGCCTTGTAAATTGAGTTCCAGTTGCCAGCCTTCAAGTTGAGTCTGTCAACTAGGATGCGGTTAACCCCCGCTTCAGAAAGCCTATCCAAAAGTTCAGGCAATCTGTCTCCGCTTAAGTGGGGCAGCATAGGCCCGAGAAAGGCGTAGGTCTCAATTCCAGCCTCATGAAGCCTCCTTAATGCCTTCAACCTATTTTCTACCGATGACGACCAAGGTTCAAAAACCTTCTTGATATCATCATCCAACAATGTTATGGTCAGTCCTACCTCGCAATCTCGCATTTTTTTCATTATGTCTATGTCCCTGATCACCAAATCCGATTTCGTCAAGACGCTGGCTGGAAAATGGTTTTCCGCTAGGAGTTTCAAAATTCCCCTGGCCAACTCACGCTTCCTTTCGATTGGCTGATAAGGGTCGGTTACACTGCTCAATAAAACAAGTCCCTTAGGCTTTTTACGAAGCTCAGAAGCCAGCAATTTAAGCGTGTTAATTTTTACATCGACGAAGGAGCCCCATTCTTCGCCTCGATGCGCCTTTCTAGCCATGAACCTTGCGAAACAGTAAGCACAAGCGTGTTGACAACCCACATAGGGATTAACCGAATAGTCGACGCCGTAAATTCCGCTTCGATTTAGAATGGTCTTGCTGGAAATCTCCCTAACCGCCACCACTGCATACACCATTTGAACCCTTTACCGAAGCTACACATAGGTGCAAAGACATTTATTTCCCTTATACAAAGTTTTTCATGGATAGAAAGCCTTGGAGCTTCGTTTAGGCAAAAAGTTTGTGAAGAAGGTTAAGAGAAGGGTTCCTTGGGTAGAGCACTTAATCGAAGACGTGACTATAGCCAGAGACCTCAACTACGACGTAAATGAACTTAAGATTAAAGTTTCGCCTGGAAGCCTTTGCCTAGCCTGTAGAGGCGGAAAAGCCCTTTGCGGAAAGCCAAGGTGCCCAGCCCTAATGAAATTATATTCCTACATAAAAATGAAGACCCGTATAGAAAGCACTGAACTGGAAGGGTCTTCGCCACCAGGAGTTTTCGTGGGGCGCATAGGCTATCCCTACGTTTATGCTGGTCCCTTAGTTCCACCTATATTTGGAGACACTTCTCTTTTGGATGCCCCTGAACTCTGGTTGGGGAAGCCCGTTGACGAAATCGTCGACTTCAGAACGAAGCTTGTGAGGGGAAAGTTTAGGGTCAACGTGAGAAAGCCCAAGAAAGCGGGAAAATTAATGGATAAGACCCAAGAAATATCTCTCTCAGACCTTTCTGTAGAAACGGAGGTGTCCTTCAAAAAGAAGCCTGGGGGCAGGTTCTTCTTTGATGGTGAGGTTCAGCCTATGGGTCCATCGGCTCCCTTAAAGGGCATGGAAATTGGAAGCACGAAGGTGGATCATAGAATCGAAAAGGCTTATGGGGATGATGATCTGAAGGCGGCGGACGCCGTGCTAGAACTTTACCAAGATAAGGTGCCGATTTCTAGGATTCAAAAGGCCTTCAGCGTGGGAGCCTTCGGACTGAAAAAACAGAGGAGGCTGGTGCCCACGAGGTGGAGCATAACCGCCGTGGACTCCACCGTTTCTCAACGCCTAATAGGAGAAGCCGTAAAGGGAAAACCCTCTATAAACGAGTACAGAGTTTATGAGTTAAATTATTTGGACAACCGATTCGTAGTGTTAATGATGCCTTCAGGCTGGAAATACGAGTGGATTGAGGCTTGGTACCCAGGAACAGCCTGGAACCCCGAAAGCCCAAGCATAGCCATGTGCGGAGACCATGAAGAATACAAGGGGCGAACCACCTACTCAACCCTGGGAGGATGCTACTACGCAGTTAGACTTGCGGCAACTGAACACCTAGCCAAGGAGGAAAGACAGGCAGGCATAGTGGCCCTCAGGGAGATTCATCCAGGCTTTATCACTCCCCTTGGAGTATGGATTAACAGAGAAAGCGTAAGAGAAGCCCTAAGAAGGGACCATCAAAAGTTTAACGAATTGAGCGAGGCTCTAGAGTACGTTGCTTCAAGGTTTGAGATAAGGCTGGAGGAGTGGATAAAAACAAGCACTATTTTAAAAGATGCCATGTACCAAGGAAAGCTCACAAAATACTTCCACGTTTAGTTTCTTTTCAAGATTCTTGGTTTCGCTATTATTTCCTTCACTTCGAGGTCGAAGAAACGAGACGAACTTGCTGGTTCTATGACTAGGGCTGTGTCTACTCCCCTACTTGTTCCAGCCATAGCGATAACGTTCCTGTCCACTGGAATAAGCCCAGCGTCAGCCGCCATCACGGTTACCTCTACGCAAACTTTGGTTCCCTCTCCGAAAAGTCGAAGCGCATGGGCTATGAGTTCAAGGGACATTATGGTCCCGAATTTCTTTCTAATAGCCCTTTCAACGCCGCTTAGGGCGTGGGTCGCTGTCAAGATTTTTGCCCCGTTCTCCAAAATTTTTCTGCTGTTTTCTTCCATTAACTCGTGGGTTCCTGGTTCCGAGAAGCCAAAGTGGTGGGTGACAACAACCACGTTAAAACCCTTAAAGACTTGAGAGGCCTTCACTCCTGTCTCTCCAGTAGTGGAGGCAACCACGATGTCCGTTATTCCTTCAGCTTGGGCATATTCCTTAACTAGTCTGAGCACTTGGTCAGTGTTCTGTGGACCAGGAGCACCGAAATATGTTGTTTTTCGTTCGGTGGAACTCATTCGCATTCCCCTTTTACCGTTTCTAGACGCTTCCTACCGAGATTTTCTGGTTATGGGAGGCTTTGAAGAAAAGGATTGCGCTTCTTTTCCTCGCCTATGGTGGAGGTGGGTCCACAGCCTGGGTAAACTTTCAAGTTATTTGGCAGCGTCATCAGCTTGCTTTTGAGGGAGTGCATGATCTCTTTGTAGGATGAGTCGGGAAAGTCTGTTCTGCCTATGGAACCTGCGAACAAGGTGTCTCCAGTGAAAACTATGTCGTCTCCTAAAAGGCATATGCTGCCCCGGCTGTGTCCAGGCGTGTGAAGAACCAGAAGCTTGACGTCTCCTGCTTGAATAATGTCTCCATCGCGAAGAGTTCTGTCAGCTGGCGGAGAGGTCACATTAAACCCAAATATTTGGGAAAGATTTTTCGCCGGATTCGTCAGCATGTGTGCATCGTATTCGTGAATTAGAATGAGCGCGCCTGTAGCCTCTTTGATGATTTCATTGCCCGATATGTGGTCGAGGTGGCCATGGGTATTAACAATGAACCGAACATGGAGGCCTTGCCTATCGATTTCTTCTAG
>Ga0315312_1001947_pt1 | contig 14984 bp, 15 predicted proteins | sample TDP7_MG_FD_203629 | JGI IMG/M metagenome (GOLD analysis project Ga0315312, IMG submission 203629) | Freshwater sediment microbial communities from Lake Towuti, South Sulawesi, Indonesia - TDP7 | ecosystem: Environmental > Aquatic > Freshwater > Lake > Sediment | place: Indonesia: South Sulawesi... | reverse complement strand
CTTCCCCTCGCACTATGCGACAGAAAGGGCAGATGCTTTCCTCTCCCATATCTACCTCCTTCAGAAAGTTTACAACCGCCTACCTCATCGGTCAACACGAATTGAAACTGGGGGGTCGCTGAAGTGGTGGTGTCTGACCCCATCCCCTTACCCCTTGCCCTAGCGAGGGGAGGGGGCGTGTTTTTATTAAGAGGGGGGCTTGCCCCCCTCTTTCTTTTTATTCCCCTCTCCTAACCTTGTCCTTCAGCCGAAGGAAGGAGAGGGGACAATGAGTGAGGTCGCCTAACATTGCCGACCAAATGATTGGAAGATACCCCGAATATCGTGTAAAATGATGGCAATGGCAAGCGAATTTCGCCAATTGCCCAGTGTGGATAAAGTCCTCGCTGATGAGCGACTTAAGCCGGTCGCTCAGACCTTCCCCCACGAACGACTGGTCGCTATTGTCCGGCAGGAACTAGAAAGAGCTCGTGAGTCAATCGCTGCTGGAAAGCCTGCCCCACCCTTTGGGAAAATTGTTACCTCGGTAATGGCTCGCGCTCAGGCGTTAGCATCTGCCACCCTCCGCCCCATAATCAACGCTACCGGCGTCATTTTGCACACTAATTTGGGGCGAGCGCCGCTAAGCGCCGAGGCAATTACTGCGATGGAGGCGGTTTCCCGGGGCTACTCTAATCTGGAGTTTGACCTGGAGACCGGTGCGCGTGGCTCACGCCAGGTACATATTACGGCGCTCCTTCGCCAGCTCACCGGAGCTGAGGTAGCCCTGGTGGTGAACAATAACGCTTCGGCGGTGCTGCTCGGGCTAACGGCTTTAGCCCGGCGAAAAGAAGTCATTGTCTCGCGTGGGCAGTCGGTGGAAATTGGCGGTGGCTTCCGCATTCCCGACGTAATGCGACAAAGTGGGGCGAAGTTGGTTGAGGTGGGGACAACCAACTGCACCTATATCTCTGATTATGAGCAAGCGATTACGCCGCAGACGGTCGCCTTGCTCCGAGTCCATTCCAGTAACTTCCGCATAATGGGCTTTGCCACCGAGGTTAGCCTTGACGGGCTGGTCGCCCTGGGCAAGCGCCACAACTTGCCCGTTTTAGACGACCTCGGTAGCGGCTGTTTTCTAGACACGACCAGATACGGGCTGGCGACGGAGCCGATGGTTCAGCAAAGTGTTGCCAGTGGTGCGGCGCTCACCTTCTTCTCCGGGGACAAGCTGGTTGGCGGTCCACAGGCAGGAATTATTGTCGGTAAAAGGGAATTCGTCGCCCGGCTGGAGAAACATCCCCTGTCGCGCGCCGTGCGCATTGATAAAATCAGACTGGCGGGTATGATTGCTACCTTAATTCACTACTTGAAGGGTGAAGCCGAGGTGAAAATTCCCGTCTGGCGCCTGATTTCAATGCCACTGGGTGAAATTGACCGAAGGGCGAAAAAGTGGGCGCAGGCTCTGGGTAACCTAGCCCGGGTGACAGAGGGCGAGGCAATGGTGGGTGGTGGCAGCCTGCCGGGTGGGACTTTGCCCACAAAGCTAGTGGCTATTGGCAGTCGGCAAGACCACCGCGTCGCCCAGGAGTGGAGCCGGCGTCTGCGACAGCTTGGGGTGCCAATTATCGGGCGTGTCAGCGAAGATGTTCTCCTCCTTGACCCGCGTTCCGTCCTCCCTGAAGAAGACGAGATTGTTCTCAACGCACTGCGCAAGTTAGCGGCAAAATAATGAACTACTGGCTTAAATGGACTACTGCCTGTGGTCTTGGCGAGTTCCTTGGCATTGGTGTTGCCGCTGGAATTGGCTTTGGCGTAGTCATGTCTCTGGGCGAGCCGGACACCCTGGGCGAGAAGCTGTTTGTTGTTCTTACGGCGGTGGTCTCCGGAATTATTGAGGGGCTGGTAACCGGCTCCTTGCAATGGTGGATCCTGCGCGAGAAATATCGCAGTGTGCGAGCCAGAAACTGGCTTTTGTACACCACTCTGGGCGCTGCCATTGGCTGGCTTCTCGGGATGACACCATCAACTTTCTTTTTGGGTCAATCCAACGCTTCCTCCTCACCCTCCGAATTTTCCAGCGCCCTGATTGCTCTCCTTGCTTGTGGGGCGGGGATGGTACTGGGAGCTCTTTTCGGGTTTTGCCAGTGGCTTGAGCTGAAGAAACACACCCCTGATGCCGCGTGGTGGATTGTTGCCAACACCATGGCTTGGACAATTGGTCTGATGATTATTTACCTCGGCGCATCAATGCCCACGGCTACCACGACGCTGGGAATGGTCGTTGTGATTGGTACTGTTTCGGGCTTATTGGCGGGACTTTTCGTCGGCGCGATAACTGGGCTTTTCTTAATTAAGTTTGCTTAGAGGACAGCCATGTTTGTTCTGGGGACAGCGGGTCACATTGACCACGGCAAGTCATCTCTGGTGAAAGCGCTGACGGGGATTGACCCCGACCGCCTTCCGGAAGAGAAAGAGCGGCGCATGACTATAGACCTCGGTTTCGCCTGGCTCAAACTGCCGAGCGGTCGGGAAGTGGGCATTGTTGACGTTCCCGGGCACGAGCGTTTTGTGAGGAACATGCTGGCGGGCGTGGGCGGAATTGATTTAGCTTTGCTCGTAGTTGCGGCCAATGAAGGGGTGGAAGCCCAGACCAGAGAGCACTTGGCGATTCTGGACCTGCTTAATATCCGGAAGGGCATTATGGTCATCGCCAAGAAAGACCTGGTGGACGAGGAGTTGCTCAGCCTGGTCAAAATGGAAGTAGAGGAGCTAATCAGCACCACGACCCTTGCTGGCTCTCCAGTTATTGCTGTTTCCTCTCTCACCCGAGAAGGCTTGGACGGGCTGGTGGCGATGATTGATAATCTTCTGGGCGAGCTTGAGCCGAGGCGGGATTTGGGGCGCCCCCGCCTCCCCGTTGACCGGGTCTTCACGATTACCGGTGCGGGCACTGTGGTTACGGGAACTCTGATTGACGGCTCACTGACAGTGGGGCAGGAGGTGGAGATTGTGCCGGCGGGGTTGAAATCGCGCATCCGGGGGCTACAGACCCACAAAGCCCAGATTACCTCTGCCACTCCAGGGAGTCGGGTGGCGGCTAATCTGGTGGGGGTAACCACTGCCCAGATACGTCGTGGTGATGTGCTGACGACCCCCGGCTGGCTTGTCCCGACGACTCTGGTGACGGTGAAGCTGCGCTTACTGTCTTACTTGCGGCGCCCGTTGAAGCACGGGGCTGAGGTCAGCTTCCATATCGGTGCTGACGAGACCATGGCTAAAGTCCGCTTGCTTGGGGGGAATGAAGTTAAGCCCGGCGAAACGATGTGGGCACAAATCGCTCTGGAACACTCGGTGGCAGTGATTGACGGCGATTATTTCATCATCCGCTCGCCAATGGAGACTCTGGGCGGTGGTAAAATTATTGACTCCCACGCCAGGCGACTCCGCCGCTTTCACCCTGAGGTCATTGACAGTTTGAAAGCGAGGGAAGCTGGCACCGCTGAGGAAGTCGTTTTAACTTTATTAGAGCAACCCAGGGAGATGTCCTTGCTTCTGACACAAACTAATCTTCCCGCCAGCAAAGCGAAGTCAGTAATTGAGTCTCTCGTTCAGCAGGGGAGGGTGGTGAGGCTAGGGGAGGGAGAGCCGAGCCTACTGATGACGACGACAGGGTGGGAGCGATTGGCAAAGCGGGCTACTTCTTTCTTGCAAGACTATCACCAGAAATTTCCTGCCCGACCCGGCATGCCCCGGGTGGAGTTGGGGAGCCGGCTCAAACTGGGGACATATACGGCGCCGGCTCTGGAAAAGCTGGTGCAGCAAGGAGTCATCGTGGCAGCGGGCACTGCGGTGCGCCTGCCTGCCCATCGTGTCCAACTTACCTCCCCTCAGCAGGCAAAAATAGAGCTTTTCCTGCGTGCCCTAGCCAACAACCCCTATTCCCCACCCACCGACATCATCCCCGAGCCGGATTTGCTCAACCTGCTTGTTGACCAGGGTAAGGTGGTAAAAGTGAGCGAGAACGTGGTCTTTTCGGCTTCTGCCTATAACGAGATGGTGGCAAAGCTGATTTCTCATATCAAAACCCGTGGTAAAGTGACCCTGGCGGAAGTGCGTGATATATTCCAGACCAGTCGCAAGTACGCCCAGGCTTTCCTGGAATATCTGGACTCTAGGAAGATAACCCGCCGCGTTGGCGACGAGCGGGTGCTGTATTAGGAGCTCAGTGGTGCCCCGCAATTTGAGCAGAACTTACTACTCTGAAGATTAGGGTTCTGGCATGCTTTACAGATTAAGTCTCTGTTTAATTGCTTATCACCAAAGAATACTTTGACGTGGGTATGCGGCCAGGGGATTTCAATTCCTTCTTTGTCAAAAGCTTTCTTGATTCTCTTCCTTAGCTCGCCCATTACATCCCATTGTTTTAGCGGTTTGGTATCGCCCAGAATTTTGACTTCAAGCCCTGATTCGGCAAACTCATCTACCCTCAGGACTCTGGGCGGGGTTAATATCATCGGACCAAAGACGTCATCTTTCATCAGTTCTTCGCCGACCTTGTTGATGACCTGAATACAGCGGTCAATATCTTCTTCATAAGCCACTCGGACGTTCAGGTTGACTCTAGAATATTCTTCGGTGTAGTTGTTGGAAGTAGTAATTTCGCCGTTCGGTATGCTGTGCACAACGCCGTCAAGGTCGCGAAGGATGGTTCTCCTCAGATTTATATCTTCAACCAATCCGGCGATACCGGCTACCTTGACAACATCGCCCACGTCATACTGGTCCTCCATAAGTATAAATATGCCATTAAGTATATCTTTGATAACGCTCTGAGCACCGAAACCGATGGCTAGTCCAACAACACCGGCGCCCGCTAGCAGAGGAGCGATGTCAATGCCGACTTCGGAGAGAATCATAAAGATGATAATGAAGATTATGAGGGCAGTAATCGTCTGGGCAAAAACACGGCTCAAAGTCTGGGCGCGGCGGGCTATTTCCTCTTTGTCGGGATGTTTCTCCGGCTTTACTTTGATTGACCGCTGCATAATCTGGGGAACCAGTGCTTTGGTTATCCAGTGCATCAAATAGCCGATTCCGATGATAATGACGATGCGGACACCGTGCTGAAGAAGCCAGTTGCCGACTCCTCTGAGAACGGGGATAACATCTATTCCGAAGGTGGTGACAACCACCGCGGTTATCCCCAGCGCTATGAATAAACCGCCAAGGCTGATGATTACCCGCCCTATTATTCTTCTGCCCGGGTCTTGCTGGTCAAAAAATTGCGCCGGCACAATTTTGCCCATAATTTTCTCCACCCAGCGCCGGAAAATGAGAAATAATATAAAGCCAACGGCTAGAGCTAATAGTATCCACATCCCATTGGCAACAAACCATTCCCACATTTTAGCCTCCTGTGGTCTGCAGTAGTCTGAAAATGCAGTTGGAAGTAGCCTACTTTATTGTAAGCGAACTGGATTAGAGAAACAAGACTTTTGGCTGTTTAGAGAAGTATCGGATAGATGAATCCCCCGCGGCGCTAGCTGGGCGTCTTTTTCTCAGTCACGTAGCTGGGAGCGGTCTTGGGGGTGATGCCTCGCTTCACCTCATGGTAATACTCATAAGTCAGGCACTTTGCCTCACTGAGGACTTCAGCACTCACCACCTCACCGATGAAAATGGTGTGAGTACCAACATCAATTTCCTTGGTTACCTTGGCTTCCAGGTAGGAAACGGCGTTGTCCAGCACTATTGGTGCTCTGGTCTCACCGATTTTGTAATTTACGCCTTGGAATTTATCTATATCCCTGCCGGACCTGAAGCCGAAGCGCCCGATGAAGGGCAACGGGGTATCCTGACAGAGTACAGACACGGTGAAGACCCCACTATCCTTAATGTACTCCCAGGTCAAATTGCTTTTATTGATGCTGACGGCGATGGTCGGTGGTTCTGAGGTTACCTGAAAGACAGTATTAGCGATTTGTCCGTTGAATTTGTCGTCTTTCCTTGAAGTTACGACGTAAAGCCCGTAGCTCAATTTATGCAGGGACTTCAAATTCATCGTTAGTTCCCTACTAATTGAGCCGTATTGGCGAGTTCACCAATTTCCGGTATCTTTATGGAGACCACATCGCCCGGCGCCAGTGCTGACTCTTTAGTAACGATGATGCCAGTGCCGGTCAGCAGAACCGACCCCGGTGGGACGGGGTTGGCACGGAAGAGATATTCAATCATTTCCTCAATCTTCCTCGCCAGCTTTTTGGTGGAGGTGGCACCACTGAATATGGTCTTACCGCTACGGGTGATGGTGGCAGTTATCTCTAGGTCGTACGGGTCTGGTATCTCATCAGGGGTGACAATCAGGGGACCCAGGGCGCAACAGCCATTGAAAACCTTAGATTGTGGAAGGTAGAGCGGGTTCTCTCTTTCAATATCCCAGGCGGAGACATCGTTGGCTATGGTATAGCCTAAAACCTTGCCCTTACTGTCCATAACAACCGCCAGCTCAGGCTCCACCGCGGTAAACTGGGAATCAGCACGGATGCCAATAGCTTCTCCCGGACCAACGCAGGTCCGCGCCGTCCCTTTGAAGAAAAGTTCGGGGCGTGCGCTCTTGTACACGTGGGCGTAGAAGCCTTCCCTGGTGCCATGCTCCGCATCACGGAAAGTGGCACTCGTCTGGTAGGAGCAGCCGCACCCCCACACCTCGCTGGGGGCGAGAGGGATGAGAGGTTGCCCTGCTTGTACTGGGTGGAAAGCAAGCTGTTGTGCCAGTTCGCTCAGGGGCACTGACTTTGCTTCAGAGCTTTGAATTAAGTTAAGCATAGTGTAATTGGGGATGGGTCGTACCCCTTTGCGGTCAAATATGGCGGCAGTAATCTGATTGCGATACCTTACCTGTCCCAGTTTCATGTGACCTCCTGCTTTTGAGCGGATGGTGTTCTTTCTCCTCCCGTCAAAAAGGCGTGATGCTACATAATATACTTAATCGGCTGTCCCTGGCAACTACATAGATTTCGGGCTACTAACAAGTACTGAGCTACTGGTACTTTAGTTACATTGCGCCGACATGTTTCTACGAGTTACACTTTAAGTTATGCGTCAGCTTAACGGGCTAAGAAGCTATTTCAGTGGCGACCGAAAAATAGAACTCCTTGTCGTTACGCTGGCATGTCTTGTCGTTGCTGACGGAATCCTTACCGAGTTCCTTGTCACTAGGGGGCTTGGGTTTGAAGCTAACCCTTTTCTTGCTATCTGGATTTCCAATGATTCCTTTCTGATTATCAAACTGGTGGGAGGAGTACTGGCTGCCCTTATGCTCTGGGACTTGCACCGACGGCATTTCAAAACCACGTTCCTCGTGAGTCTATGTCTTGTAATCGCTTACACCGTAATAGTGTTCTGGAATCTCTTCTCCTTATTGCTCACTCTTTCTTAGCTCCTCGGTGATATCTCTGGCTATATTGAGTAACAGTTTGAAGCTTGCCGGTCTAGACGGCTGAGGGTTAAGTTCCCCGTTTGCACACGCTGTTTAAAGATTTTTTCTCCTATTCCGTCGTTATCGTGTTTTATGTAAAAAGAAAAAGAGTGGGTAAGTATGGGATCTCATCGGTATTTGGCGGGAGCGTATGGGAGTCGAACCCACCGAAAGCATATCAAGTGCCCCCCAACGGATTTGAAGTCCGCGAAGCCCACCGGGACTCAGCCGCTCCCTGCAAATCCCAGTATATACTACTTGGTGAAACGGACGCAATAATCAAAAACCGGGCGTCTAAGGGACGCAGCCCCTCTTCAAATTTATCCCCCTTCCTTTTCAAGGGAAGGGGGCGGGGGATGGGTTCAAAGACTAAGAAGCGGTAACTGGCTGCGGCTTCTTCTGCACCAGCCGCGCCAGCCAGATACTCAGCTCGTAAAGGACAATTAGCGGGATAGCCACCAGGCTCTGGTTGATAGGGTCAAAGGTGGGCGTAATTACTGCCGCCAAGATGAAGGCAAAGATAATTGCCACCTTCCGTCGGTCCGCCAGCCACTTCGGTTTCAGAACCCCGATTCGTGCCAGAAAGGTAGTTATTACCGGCATCTCAAAGACAAAGCCAATGGCTAAAAGCAGCCGCGTCACCAGTGAGATATAATTACCCACCTTAATCTGGGGAGTGGCGATATTCGCGCCAAAGGTGAGCAGGAACTTTATTGCCGGCGGTATCAGCACAAAATAGCCAAAGACCACCCCGCCGATGAACATCAGCCCGACCCACGGCAGGAAAAAATAGACGTATTTCTTTTCCTTTGGCGTCAGCGCCGGCGAAACAAACATAATCACGTGGTAAACCAGATAGGGCATTGCCAGCGTGATGCCGCTTGCCAGACATACTCGCATGTAAGTGCCGAGCATCTCGGTCATCTCAATATAAATCAGATTGATGCCGCCGGTGGGTAAAGTCAGGAGATAAAAAATCCAGTCGGCGAAGACGAAGGAGATAACTGAGGTGATGACGATGGCGATGACGGACTTGATGAGGCGACTGCGCAGTTCGCGGAGATGTCCAAGGACGGTCAGCTTTTTGTTACTGCTCATCGGGACCTGATTTTTCCGTAGTCTTTTGTTCCGGGGGCGATTTTTCCTTTTCTTCCAGCTCCACTTCCTTGGTTATTGCGGTGGTGAAATCATAAGTGGCTTTTCTTAAGTTGCGGGCGATATTGCCGAGTGTCCGGGCAATCTGTGGTAATTTCCCCGGTCCCCAGATAATTAGTGCCAGAATAAGGATAAGAATTAGTTCCCCGGCGCCAATACCAAAGAAATCCATGGTAAGTCTACTTGACTAGCTCTTCTCGGTTTTGCCCTCTTCTGGCTTTTTGGCTTCGGCTTTGGTTTCCTCTTCTTCCTCGCCGCGCTGGGCTTTGCGGAAGGCTCGGAGGCTCTTACCGATGGCGCCGCCAACCTGTGGCAGCTTGCCCACGCCGAAGATAATCAGGATAATCACCAGGATAATGACAATTTCCGGCCATCCCAACCGACCGAATAATGGCATGTCTCCCTCCTACCTTATTTTGCCTTGTGCAAATTTAGTAATCTCTCTTCAACTGAAAAGACCGAGAGGCGATTGCCTCTCGCATAGCCGATGACGGTAATCCCCAGTTCCTTGCCGAGCGCGATAGCCCTCTCGGTGGGTGAGCCGCGGGAGACCACAATGGGTGTCTGCATTCTTGCCGCTTTGAGCAGCATCTCGGAAGAAATCCGACCCGTGGTCAGCAGGATGCCGTCCTCAGTGGGCAGTTTCCGCAGCAAGCACTCACCCATAATTTTGTCCAGCGTATTGTGCCGTCCAATGTCCTCAGCGAGCACCAGAATCTGCTGGCGGTCGCACAGGGCGGAGCAGTGTATTCCGCCACCCAGCTGGAACAGCTCTTGTTGTCGGAACAACTGCTTCATTAACGCTAAAATTTCTTCCGGTGTTACTTTCAAATCCGAGTCGTTTCGCTTTCCCGGCGCCTTAAAGCTGACCCCGCTCCCGCACCCCGATGTCAACGTGCGGCGCGGCGGTAAAACAAAGTCAGTCTTGGTCAGTTTAACATCGGCGATTGGTTCATCTTCGCAGACACGCAGGGTGGCAACATCACTCGTGGCGTTGATAATCCCCTCAGAATACAGAAAGCCAAGCACGAGCTGGGTCAATTTGGTTGGTGTGCAGAGGACAGTCACGGTTTCCAGCCCGTTAATGAAGATAGTGAGGGGCATTTCGCTGGGAACGGCTACAGTCTCCTGGCGCCATTCTTCTCCCGAGAAGAACTGACAGGTCACATCAGGCGTAATCCCACGGGGGGCTGTTTCCGCAATTTTTTCTTCCGTGCGACGACTCATCCCCATCACCACTAGGTATCGTTACTCGTATTATACTAACTGGTTAGTCTGATTGTCTATGCTGAGATAAGGTTACCGCCTCTTTGAGCCCTTCTATCTAAAATAGGGAAGCCAAGAATTTTCAGAATCCGGGATGTTTTTTATTTTCCCTGGTAGCCCTGCTCCCGGGCTTGGCGGTCAAGGTCAAGGGTATAAAGGCGCTCCACTGGCAACAGGAGTTCTTCTTTAGCCTGGCGGAGGTCTATTGCCTTTAGGTAGCGCTTGCATTTCTCGCAGACGTAGAGCCGGTAAAGTCCGGCGTCATCGGTGAAATAGGCGAGTGTGTTCTGGTCCTGGTTGCGGCAGAAGGGACAGTCAAGTCGCTGGAAGACCCATTCGGTATCGCATCGCGAGCAAACTAGCCACCTCGCTCCCCGCTCCTTGTCCAGATAGGCAAGGTCAGGACTGCCCCCGCAGACCGGACAGTAGCCAAGACGCCAGCGTTCCTGGTCAATGGAATGGCGCAGGGTCTTGGCGTGGCTGACGAGAAATGGTTTAAGTGTCGCATGAATTATTGCTCCGAGAAGCTCTTGATTACGTCCTTCGCCGAGTACTGACTCTAGTTCCGCCCCAAGGAACCAGGCTTTAAATATTCCTTTGGTCAGGAGTTCCCCCGCCACTCCTGGTTCTTTTAATCTCCCCGGAATTTCCCTAACGAGCTCCGGGTACTCGGCAAAGGCGTTGATTACTTCAGTAAATGTCTCCGAAAGCAGCGCCCTGTCCAGAGCCAGCTCATCAAAACTGATTAAGGATATACCGCTGGCGATGCGCTGGTCAGTTACCTCTTGGCTCAGGCTTGGCATCAGCCGTGAGGCTAATTTCTGTTCAACTTTTAGTTGAATCCGCAGCAGCTTTTGATAAAATTGCAGAAGCTGGGGAAGTTCCTCTTTCTTCTCTTTCGCCTCCAGGTAAGCAATTACGGCACCAGTCTCAACGGGCAATTAGCTCTTCACCTCTTTTTCTCGGGCGAGCTCCTCGTACCACTTACCGTGGTGTTTTTGGACATACTCCGATGAAACTCTGCCCTTAGCCATTGAGTCCCAGGCTTCCGCCATCATTGGATGAAATACTGAAAGATATACATGGACAAAGAACATTGTCCCGGTGGTGATGAAAGCGACATCATGGATAAAGACCATCCACTGGAGAAGGACGGGTGGGGCGGTGGTCTTCAGAAACCACATGACCACTCCCGTAATGACGAAGAGCACGCTGAAGACAATGACCATCAGCCACCACATCTTCTGTCCTGTGTTCATGTGACCCTGGGGCGGCATTGCCTCCTCCTCCCCGAGAAAGTAGTAGCGTGGTGCTGCCTGGAGCCATCCCAAATCCTCCACCCCCCAGGTAAAAGCTTCCTTGATCCCCTTCACCGTTGCTTGCCAGTTAGTGATGGCGTACAAAACCGGTGGCACAACGAAGACGATAGCGGCAATACGGTGAATCAACCTGGTCCAGCTATCAATTGCCAGCAGGGAGATGGGTGGCGGCAGGAATAATATCAGACCGGTGAAAAAGAGGACGATAAAAGCCCCAGCATGTACCCAGTGCAGTATGCGAGTCGGCTTTCTATATCTTTCCACTTCCGGCGGCATCTTCTTTCTTCTCCTTCTCTCTGATTACGTTCGCCCGGGCGACGAGGTAGTTTAAGCCCAGCCCGAGGATGGTCATACCACCCAGTGCCCAACCAAGCGGCTGGATTGCCTGCTTCCAGGCAATTGAAATCGGGGGTACTCTGGGGTTTACCGGCAGTCCGTAGGCGGTGGGGGTATCATCAAGGACGTAAATCAAATGTAAGCCCTGCAGTTCTTTCTCACCATAAAGATAGGCATTCTTATAGCCTTTGGCTTGCAGGGCGGTCACTCTCTTCCGCCCCTCCGCCACCAGCCCATCACGGTCGCCATATAACAGGGCGAGAGGCGGGCAGGTCTTGACGCAGGCAGGTTCCCACCCCTGGGCAATGCGGTCTAAGCTCGGAGTGGTGCAGAAGGTACACTTATCCATTTTAGCAATTCCCGTTATCAGGTTGCGAGTATACCTGGGTACATTAAAGGGGCAAGCTTCAACGCAATACCCACAGCCGACACAAATGTCCTTGTTGTAAGCGACAAAGCCTAATTCATGGTGGTAAACGGCTTTGGTGGGGCAGACGATAACACAGCCGGCGTTAGTGCAGTGCATACAGGCGCGGCGGGTGAAAAGCCAGCTCATTTTGCCATTGGTCACGTTCTCGCGGAACTCCATCTTGAGCCAGGTCTGGGGGGAAAGGTCAGGAGGGTTCTCATAACTGCCGGTCATCTGGCTCTTGACTCCACCCTCAGCCGATGGAATCGGCTCGTCGTTTTCGTTCCATTGTTTACAGGCGGCTTGACAGCCGCGGCAGGCGGTGCATCGGGTGGGGTCGTATAAAATCGCTTTATCTGCCATCTCTTCCTCCGCTAAGCCTTGCGAATATTGACCAGGAACGCTTTATACTCGGGTATCATGGTGTTGGCATCACCAACATGGGGAGTAAGCTGGTTGGCGCTATCTCCGGTAGACAGTCCGGTATAGCCCCAGTGCCAGGGCATGCCCACCTGGTGGACCTTTTTCCCGTTCATCTGGAAGGGTTTGAAACGCTGGGTCACCACGGCCACCATCGTGACGGTGCCCCGCGCCGATTCCACGATAACCTTTTCGCCGTTGGCGATTTTCTTTTCCTGTGCCAGCTCTTCACTCATTTCGACGAACGGCTCCGGCATCATTTCCACCAGCCACGATAAATTGCGGGTCATCTGACCGGCCTGCCAGTGCTCACAGACACGATAGGTGGTGCAGACGATGGGGAAGCGGTCTGGTGTACCCTGTTCCTGCGGTCGCCAGATGCGGAAGATGGGATTATTCTGTTGCTTGGACATCTGGTTGGACACTGGGCTTTCCCACGGCTCGTAGAATTCCGGCATGGGGCCGTCCGCCATACCCTGAGCAAAGAGGCGGGAAACGCCCTCGGCGGTCATGATGAAGGGGTACTTGGTCTTTGTCGGGTCGACTGCCATCGGCGGATAGTTACCATCAACCACATCGCCATCCCATCCTCCCGTGCCTCCCTTGGTCGGGTTCCACTTAATGACCGGATGCTCCTTGTCCCATGGCTCACCGTTAAGGTCAACCGAGGCACGATTATAAATAATTCGGCGATTGACGGGCCAGCTCCACGCCCACTTGGGGTAAAGCCCAACGTTAAACTGGTCGGGAGTCAGGTCGCGGCGCGCCGCCATGTTCCCGTCCTCGGTATAGCTGGCGCAGTAAAGCCAGTTGCCGCAGGAAGTGGTGCCGTCGTCCTTCAGCGAGGCAAAGCCGGGCAGAAGTTTGCCGGTGGCGAGGTCATAACCATTGATTTCTTTAGCCACTTTGTGCGGGTCAGGCGGGTCTCCGTAGTCCCATGTAATTTTGGTAATCGCTTCCGCATTGGGCCCAACCTCCTGGGCATAGAGTTCTTTGAGTTTAAGCATCAGCTTATTTATCATCCAGAGGTCATCTTCAGCCTCGCCGGGGCCGCTGGCGGCCTTATAACGCCACTGCATCCAGCGCCCGCTATTGGTAACGCTGCCTTCTTTTTCGAAAGAGCCAAGTGCCGGCAGAACAAAGACCTCGGTATTTATTTTCGTCGGGTCGACGCCGGGACGTTTCCAGAAATTCATCGTTTCCGTCTGCCAGAGGTCAGAAGCTACCAGCCATTCTAGTTTTTCGAGAGCCTGTCGCTCAGTAACGGTGTTGGGCCCGCCCACCGCCGGGTTCTGCCCCCAAGCCATCAGCCCTTTGATTTTGCCGGCCACCATCGCCTCAAACAGAGAAATCCAAGAGTAGTTCTTGCCCGATTCCAGCTTGGGCAGGAGGTTGAAGCCAAAATCGTTTTCCTTCTTGGCGGTATCGCCGTACCAGGCTTTGAGCAGGCTGGTAATGTACTTGGGGTAGTTCTGCAGCCAGTTGGCACTTAGAGGGTCGTTACTCTTGGGGGTAACCCGCTCCAAATATTTCGCCAGGGCGACGTCAGCGTCGGTGAACATTCCCAAGTAGCCCGGGATGCTGTCAAAAAGGAGGGCGTAGTCGGTGGAGCCTTGAACATTGGACTCGCCACGTGCCGCATTGATGCCGCCCCCCGCCACCCCGATGTTCGCGAGCAGTAACTGGAGGATAGAATAAGCGCGGATGTTCTCGGCGCCGTTGGTGTGCTGTGTCGTGCCCATAGCATAAATTATGGTTCCTGCCTTACCTGGTTTACCAGTTTCGGCGTAGGTTCGGCAGACTTCAAGGAAAGCGTCTTTGGGGGTACCGCAAATGGCATTGATTCTCTCCGGGGTATAGCGGGCAAAATGCTTTTTCAACAACTGAAAGACGCAGGCGGGGTCTTTCAGAGTCTTGTCTTTCCTGGGGATACCCTTTTCGTCTACCTGGTACTGCCAGGTGGCTTTGTCATACCTTCTCTTGGCGGGGTCGGTCTCATTCAAGCCGCCAGCGAAGCCAGAAAAGAGACCGTCCAGCTCGGCGGGGTCCTTGTAGCTGGCATTGATGAGGAAGGTGGCGTTGGTGTACTCGGTGATATAAGTCATGTTGTAGTTGGTGGGATTTTTCTCAATGTCGTCCAGCACATATTTAATCATGCCACCAACAAAGGCAACATCGGTGCCTGACCTTATGGGGGCGTAGATGTCCGCCTTGGCGGAACTGCGGGTGAAACGGGGGTCAACGCTGATGAGCTTGGCACCCTTCTCTTTGGCGATGGTAATATGACCGAAGGCGGCAGGGTGATTCTCAGCGGGATTACTGCCAATCATGAGGATACAATCGGCATTGGCGAGGTCAGTCCAGTGGTTGGTCATTGCCCCGCGGCCGAAACTTTGCGCCAAACTGGCGACAGTGGGGGAATGTCAGAGACGGGCTTGATGTTCCAGATACACCAAGCCCAGCGAACGCGCCAGTTTCGATAGGAGGTAGCATTCCTCGTTGTCGAGAGCCGCGCCGCCGATATTGGCAATGACTTCCGTGCGGTTGGCGGTGTTGCCTTTACCGTCTTTTTCAATGAAGTTGGCGTCTCGGGTCTTCTTGATGCGGCGAGCAATCTCGG
>Ga0315312_1001946_pt1 | contig 15008 bp, 13 predicted proteins | sample TDP7_MG_FD_203629 | JGI IMG/M metagenome (GOLD analysis project Ga0315312, IMG submission 203629) | Freshwater sediment microbial communities from Lake Towuti, South Sulawesi, Indonesia - TDP7 | ecosystem: Environmental > Aquatic > Freshwater > Lake > Sediment | place: Indonesia: South Sulawesi... | reverse complement strand
AGACTCCTCCATAAATCAAGCATCTCTCCGGAAGCTTGCTTCTTCCAAAAGTGAATTCACTGAACCTTCCCAACAGCATCAACCTGCCAGGTAGCCCGATCATATACTAGGTGGCATAGCCTCAATTAACTCTGGTTACGTTAACAGCTGACGATGCCAAAGATAATGTGTGTGGATTGTGAGTCGGATCGTATGCAATTAAGAAATCAAGTAAATCCCGCTCGATTCCGTCGTGTCCTCATTTGGCAGCTTCCTTTCAAACGAATACAGCCCAAGGTCATATAGGTCAAATTCCGCATTGACAGAGCGAACTGTGAGGAGGTGCTTCAGAAGAAGTGATCGTGGTATGTGGTAGCTATGGCGACATGAAGCGATTATCCGAGATCCTCAGACGGCTCAGGGAGGAGCACGGAGATGAGAATGTGTTCCCAACCCGAGAACACTTAGAGCGATCTGGAGTCTGCATCGAAGCTCATCACAGGGGCAAGGGCGAGACAGCTGAAACGATTGAGATAAGATCTGAGCTCATGAAAAGCTACTTCGATCATATCGACAGAGCCGACCTAGTTGTAGTAATGAACGAAAAGAATGGCAAAGAGTACTATGGCACAGGGACTACGATAGAAATCGGCTATGCCCTTGCGAAAGGCAGGCAGATACGCTTTACAAAAGCCCCTACGAACGCGAACATTCTCAGCCTTCTGAAAATCGAGGAGATCACCAAGCGAGGTCATCTCCTCGGGCAAATCTGACTTTTTATAAATCTTCAATCCATTTCTAACTGATTAGTGGAGAAGGATGTTCAAGCTTCGTCTCTTCAAGACTGAGGATACGGCCAGAGTGCTGCAGCTGGCTAATGCATATGCCGCTTTTGATATGAGTTTTGACGAGGCAGATTTGAGCATAACGAGGTCGTTTCCGAACGGATTCTGGATTGCAGAAGAAGACGATAGGGTGGTGGGAGTTGCTTACGGATACTTCAGAGATGTTCCGCCTGAGGTTTTGGAGCGCTGGGAGGCTTCGAAAGCCGGATATGTTGCTCTGATGGCTGTTGACGAGAGTTATAGAAGAAGAGGAATTGGCGGCGCACTGCTGAAGAGGCTATTGGAAGAGTTCAGAAAGGCTGGGGCAGACGTTGTTACTGTTCACTGTCCTGCCGAAGCCATTGAGGCAAAGAAACTCTACGACAAGCTTGGATTCGAAGTGGGAGCGTATCACATGAAGAGGAGACTATGAAGCGCGCATTCATACGCTGCAACCAGCCTGCAAAAGGAAACGGTCATTATGGGCAGGTTGCAGAGGGGCTTCACTCATCCTTTGCTATCTTCGTTCTTTGAAGAGTATCGCGAGAATCAATGTCGCCAAAGCTAGACCGCCAAGGTTTATCAGGAAAGGCGTTCTCAGCCCATAGCTCTCGGCTATCAAACCAGCATAGGGTGGAGATAATGTTGCAGTTAGCCATCCAGCCATAACGTAGACCCCGTAGACCATCGTCTTCTCGGATCCCGCTACATCCAAGAAGTACGCAGAGACCGTGTTGATGCTGATAACATTTGACACGCCAAATAGAAAGAAGGTCGCTATAACCATCCATGGACTCGAGGAAAAAGCTGTGAAAGCCACTGCGATCGTTGCAATTGCCGAGGACAAGACGATGAACGGCTTTCTTCTACGTGTCTTATCTGAAAGTATTCCTCCTGGCAAACCGCCCATGATGGATCCCACTGGCAGGACAGAAGCCGCTAGACCGATGAGATATTCTGGTGAGCCCAGGCTTTCTTTCATGAAAATCGTGTAGAAGGGATTGCCGAACTCATAGAAGAACTGCGCGATCATGTTTGATACGATGAGAAAACCTACCCCCTTGCCAATTCTGAACACATTTCTAATCCTTGCGAGAGAGAACGTTAGGATGCTTCGCCTTGTGTATGCTGCCCCCAGTTTGAGCACCACTATGGATGTCGATACTACTATCAAGGGAAGGGCTAGATAGAAGGGCATTCTCAGATCGTAGTAGGACGCAAGGAGACCGCCAACAATCGGCCCTGCAGTGCCCCCAACATATTGCAGGGTTGAAGCTATCCCGAAACTGGTTGCTCTAGCTTTCTCGTCAGCAGCCTCTGATACTATTGAAAAGGAAGATGTCCATCTGAACCCCCAAGCCAGCCGTCCGAACATCAGACCAAGCGCCACATGTAGCCACGCGAATGCGACCACGTATGAAATGGATGCCAATAGAGTACAGAAGGCGCCTAAGACAAGAACGAATTTTCCACCTAACTTGTCGCCCAGGCATGCTCCCAAGAGGAAAGAGAGTGCAAGAATCAGATTGTAGACCGAGGCCACGAAGCCGACCGCTAGAAAAGATGCTCCCAAGGACCTTAGCAGAATCATAACGAACGGCGTTATGGCTCCCCATCCCATCTCCAGCAGAAGGAGCGCTATTGAAAGGATCCAGACTTCTCGCTTAATGCGCAATTCCAACTCAAGAATCCGCATGATCTCTCCTTTTCACCTTGCCCTCTCCTCTTCAGAATGAATCGGAAAGCCCCCCATTGAAGTTCTGCTGGACGGGCAAGCCAAGCCTCGGCTATATTTAGGCATTCCAAGCTTTCTAACCCATGCGTTGTCGCGGGTCAAGCTCCCGCCGGGCCCGCCATTTGTGCCAAATCTATGTCGCGAAATTGGCGCTTCCAAACCTCGAGTACGCATGAAAGATGGCGCACCTGCGCCAAAATTACCCCGTAAGAAATGGCGCAAAATTCGTGGTAGATCTTGCCAGATTCCATGATGACCTGAGAATTCATTGCGATCTATTCAAGAGAGGCATTCCTTGTCGTCACCTAGCCTAGGCCAAAGCCCTCTTTCCAACCTATACGTTATCGCAGTCTTTGCCTTTGACAAGCCAATAGAAGCTGGGAAATGGCTTTCTTCATCTTCCAATGGGTTGAGCGCTCTTCTCCCAATGCGTGTCGGAGTCACCGCTCTTTCCTTATAGGGGCTATGCGATAGACTATCCGGGGGATGGCGTGCCAAAGGCGATTGAACAAGTATCGGGTTTGACGGTGGGCCATGCCGGTCTCGGTCTTCGCGGCGGCGTAGCGGGGAGCGTTCGGCAGCAGATCCATGACGGAGACACCATCAACGCACGAGCCATAGGCAATTTTGGGATCCGCTTTCTCGGAGTCGACGCCCCCGAGATCAGCTTCACGCTCCCAGATGAAAGCAAATTCACAGGATTATCCGATAGCAGGTGGGAAGCATTCCTGAGTGACCCTTTTGCCGAACATCTGCCAGCATTCAATCCATCTCTAACCGAGGGACTGGTCAACCATTTGAAAGCCCGAATAGGATCTGGAGCAGCGATGAATCAGGATCATCATGCAACAGCGGCTGAAGATGCATTGGAGCACGAGGTCCATACTGATCTAACAGCGCTTGGCCAATCCGAAGAGAACTTTCAATTCTTCCTAGTCTTTGCTCACGAGGTTATGGATAGATATGGACGTTTCCTTTGCTTCGTCAATCGCAATCAACCTCATCCAACAGTGCCCGACCCAAGGCCACTATCCTACAATGAACGCTTGTTGAAATCAGCCAAGGTGAGTCCCTATTTCATCTGGCCGAACATCAACCCCTTCCGCAAACAGAAAGCCAAGACTGAAGCTGTGATTCCACCAGGCGCCGCCAGAGACACCGTCGACCAAGAAGAGACATTATGCTCGGCTCGTGAGTGGGTTCGAAACGCACGTCAACAGAAGATAGGCGTATTTGATCAGCAGAACCCGTTGCGATTGGAGCCCTTTGAGCTCAGATTCTTGGCCCGACGAACTCCGCCAGACCGATGGGTCATCGACCTAAGCAAGAACGACAACGTTCTGATCAAGCCCCAAGAATACTACACCATACTCAACGTAGAGGATCGCTTGTATATCCCAGAGGAGTACGTACCTCTCTTTGTCGAGAGAGGATGGCAACGACAAGCCTAATTTCGATAGTAAACGTATCACGATCGTCTATTCGCGAGCCACCATCCGCTCATGTCAGACTTCAAAGCTACACTTCATTCCAAAGTCTTCTCAGAATCTTCTTACTAACCTCCAAATACTCTTTGTATCCTGAGGCAACCTCTAGGGTGAATGTATCATCGTACCCAAGTTCTTTCAAATACTTCAGGGTTGGTCTGAAATCTATTCTTCCTGTCCCCAAAGGAAGGTGAATGTCGCACTTTTCAGAGTATCCACCGAAGTTGTCACACATATGAATGTGCCTTAGCCTGTGTCGAAATTTCTCCAAGAAGCCTATGGATTTGTCTTCTTCTGTGAAAAGATTGGCGTGGCCAAGATCTAGACAGAAAAACAATGAAGGAAGATCTTCAAAAAACATCTCTAGATCTTCTGGTCTCTCTTCGGTATTCTCCAAACAGAGTTTGATACCATACCTTTGACATCTATCACTCAATTCCTTCAGCCTTTGCAGTTTCAAGTTCCTTATCTGGCAACCAGGATACTTCGAACGATCTACTTCGCGACCAACATATGCATGGACAACAACCTTTCCTATTCCAAGCCCGTGGAAAGCATCAATGTCCTCATAGAACCCCTGCAAAAGTTCCCTGTTTCTCGTTGGATTAGGGTTACACAGATCAACGTCAGGAATATGTCCTGTCAAACCAAGGCCTAGATTTTCGGTTTCAATAATGATTTCTTTTTTCCTGCTCGTTGTCCAGTTGCCAATATGCAATTCAACAAAATCAAACTCCAACACAGAAATGGATCTAATCTCTTCTATGATGTCAAGTCTCGGATTCGGTGTGGTTCCAATCCTCAAGTCAGAATTCTCCAGTTCTCATATCTCTGTTTCTGCAATCTTATACTTTTGTTAAGGTCGCACCATAGACGTGTTCGACGAGACATGAGCAGAACCGGGCAAACACAGATTTCGCTCTGGGCCGGATGACCATCAACATCGAGGCATTCCTCCATATCATCTACCGCATAATGAAGAAATGGAATTCACAGGCTTCTGGAAGGAGTTTGCTCAGTTGCCCTCAACAAACTTCGCTGTCTACAGATTTCATCTTGCTGACTATAGAGCATATTTGAGTGATCGATTCGCAGCGCGCCATACTCCTCGCATTCGCCAAGCGTAGTTGATCGTTGCGACTACGCTTGCTGACGATACGGCTGGCCGTAGCCCCCCGACAGACTAGTTAGCTCTTACGAACGCTACCGATCAGATGCAAGGATCCGATGATGAGGAATGCGCTGCTAGGCGAACTCCACTCTACCATTATCTAAGCATTTTCTATTGAAAGGATTATTAGCAGATAGGTTAGTTCTACTTTCTTGGGTGGCACGCTATTCTAGTCTTCACTATTGCAAGCAAGGCGTCTTGTTCAGATACTCAAATCAGAGATCGCCTCTCGAAAGGATTCAGAAATCTTGAGATAGTCACGTTTGGAGACGACTTCAAGAGGGGTTTCGACAAGCATCTGAAGGTCCTTCTAGAATTTGAGGACATGGTCAAATACGTCTCAATTCACGCGCCAAGCGACCTGACAGTGGCACATGTTGACGACGACGCACACAGAGAATTCGCTGAGCACTGTGTGAAGGAACTTGTTAGAACAGCTCCATCGATTGATTGTGGGCGTGTAGTATTCCACGGATTCTATCACGTTACGGAAATCGAGAGTCAAAGCTTGGCGATGTCTCTGCGCAAAGCAGCATCCCAGAGATGCGTGGACAGCGTTAAGCGTCTTGGCAAGATAGCTTGCGACCTCGGAGTTGAGATCTGTCTGGAAAACATCAACGCCTGCGTGCGTCTGGATCGCATGTACTATTTGGTTTTTGGAGCATCTCCAAGCGACTTGATGGAGACATCAGTCAAGGTAGGTTCCGATTCTTTCAGGTTCTGCTTCGATGCTGCCCATGCTTATAACTTCAGCAAGGTCATCAGCGAATCTCAACAGATGCAAGCGATCTACAATGCTCAAACACTCTCCGTTTCCGATTTCTTCAGAATCGTCTCGGACAATGTGAGCATCATCCATCTCTCGGATGCGAAAGGAAATGTCGCAGGTCTTAGGCAAGCTGAACATCTGCCGCTTGGAAATGGTGACGTAGATATCAAGACGTTGCTTGGGGCCGTGCTTGAGTCCAAGTTTGGCGGACCTATAGTCTTGGAGACTCAAGAGGAAGACATGGAAAATGCATCAAACGCAGTCCAGGCGAGAAGATATCTCGACGAGTTGATGAACTGAGATCCTTGAGGGTTGAAGGCGCGCTTGCATGAACCTAGCACCCAAATCATCAAACCCATTGGAACGTACGAGTTCTACTATTGTGGTGGGCTTCGCAGCCATTTGAGTGATGGAAGGTTCTTTCGATGAGGGTGATTCGTTTCAGCGAAGGGGAGTTGACCCCTCGCTTGACCGAGGCCATTCTTGCTCTTCAGCAAGCAGCCTTCCCCAGAACTCCCGAGTTCAAGTATCAACGTTGGTTTCAGACTCCGCTCGCGATTGACGACCAGTGGTTTCTGGCAGAGGACGGCGGCCGACTCGTCGCCTCGGGCCGACTAATTCATAGGACGATCTCGACTCTGCAAGGTCCGCTGACTGTAGGCGGCGTAGCCAATGTCTGCAGTCGCCCTGAAATGCGGGGAACTGGAGCCGCGAAGGCTTGCATGAGAGCAACTCAAAGCCACCTCACTACCAATCAAAGCATTGATTACGGTATGCTCTTCACCAGCGACGCTGTGCGTGGATTCTACACGAAACTCGGGTGGCATCTTATTACAAATCCTGTCAATATGACTGGCTCAGACGGCATGCCCAAACTGGTGATGTCCACAGAAGCTACAATTACAATGATCTATTCTGGCCGAAAAGCGATAGGTCAGTGGCCAAGCGGAGACATTGACCTCAACGGCCCGGAATGGTGAGCCACTGCACACGTCGATGTAGGCGTAGCCGGACTCACTTAATCTCTCAATTATTTACGGTCGGACCCAAAATCCGGCTCTAGATCTTTCTAACCCATGTGTTATCGCGGGTCAAGCTCTCGATGGGCACCGCAACAGTCAGTAGTTCATAATGGCTAGATGAAATGAGTGAACCACCGTGCCTAGTTAAATGGCATGGTCATCAGGCAAATGATCTATTCTCAAAATAGGCATCTGCACATGGGGAGCGACAAACCTCTTCCACAATGCCGCTCTCTACGCTCTCCTCGAACAACAGCCTGAAACCATTCCCCTCAAGAAAATCCTTGATTTGCCTTCTTACTTCTTCGCCATGGTATTCTACAACGATCTTCCCGATGTCCTTAAGAATTCTCCTACTACTTCTCAGAATCTCCATCTCGCTACCTTCTGTATCGATTTTCAAAAGGTCTACTTTTCCAATGCCATTCGATTTCAGAAGCCTCTCCAACGTAGCAGATCTCGCAGCAAGCTTCCTTATCTTAATCCCTTTTTTCTTCAGCCATTCCCTATCCTCAATAATCCTTAGTGCACCTATCTGCGTCATTCCTTCAACAATCTCAAAGTCAACTTTCCCGATCCTTTCTGAAATGACGGCTCTGGATAAGACGACGTTTTTCAGATTGTTCTCCTTGACATTTCTTCGTAGGATTCTGAAAGCCTCGGGATTAGGTTCAACCGCTATGACTTTGGCCCTTGGTGAGTTCTCTTTCATTTTCAGTGTGTAGTAACCTTCGCTTGCGCCTAGATCCACTATCACTCTATCCTTCGTTCCTAGGAAACTCCCTAGTTTAGTATGATGTCCTTCTTTGAAAAGCTCCAGGTAGGCATCTAACGAACCGAAAACGTTGTTATCATTCAACCAAAACTTAAATGACCCCAATCTTAATGGAAATCTCTGCTTTTCCCTGAATCCTGTCCAGCGCCTTGAGTCACCCAGTTCTTCCGCGATTTTCTCGTATTCCTTCAGCTTGCCTTTTGTCTTGGTATCTCTTGCCTGCTTCAAGTACCATGCAAAATCCAGTATCAACATGCGATCATCTGAAAAGCAATTAATTTGTCTCATCGACGGAATATGGGCCCACCGAAGAATCAATTGAAGAAGATCTACTTAAGACCGTAATACAAGCGCCGAGACTGGATGTAGCTACTGAGTGATGACAACCTTATCCTTACTGGGAACGAGCGCACGCGCTTTTTCGTATGGTAATTGTATCGTCGTCGTTTATCGTTTCGTCGTTGTAACAGTCTTGTGTGTGTGAATCAGTTGGTGCGCGCACACACACAGATACCGACTAAGGACGGTTCAAATCACGACGGCCGCACCACATGTGGGCAAGTAACCTTTTTGAACTTCTGAACAACGAACTCTTAGACGAATCATCTGAAACAGAATTGGTGCGTAGTATGAGTTTGCCTTCCATGAAATTCCCCAAAGTTCTGGTATTTTAATCACTTCTTTTCTTTAATAGGCTCTTTAACTGAGAACAAGACCAGCAACCCACACAATAAAAGGAGAAGCGCACTAAGGTAGAAAGGAATTTGAGGTTCATAGAAAGTCCATAGTATGGTTCCAATAAGAGGCGCAGGAATGGCAAGTATACCCCTCAAAGTAGTGACTAGACCAATAGCAGTAGCACGATTCTCACGTGAGGTTAAATCAGCTAGTAGCGCTTGTCTTGGAGTAAACCACAAAGCGCTTGCGAGTCCCCAGAATAAAAACAGAGTCAAGACTTCATAAAAAGTGTGTAAGGATACAAAAATAGCATACAGTGCTCCCGAAAAAAATAGGCCAGAAGTGATCAAGGGTTTTCGTCTCCATTTGTCAGAGATTTTACCAGCTGGTATCATTAATATAGCAAAGAACAGCGTGTAAAAGCTGACAATGATGCCTACTTGAGCCTTACTCAGATACATAAAATCCTTAGCATAAACAGGCCATATATTATCTGTCAGCGACGACCCAGCGTAACCTACAGCTGATGCGACTATTAGAGCGACAAGCGATCTCTCAACTCGTATAATGCTTTTAAGATAACTTAGAGAGAATGACTTACCTTTTCGAGTAGGAGTTTCTTCCTTTATGGCTTTGTGAGTCTCCTTAACTCCTCTCTGTGTAACGGCGATTGATAGTGCCCAACAGACTGTACTTACCAAGAAGACTTTTCTAAAATCGAAATACTCGCCTACAAAGCCACCGATAGCTGGTCCAATGATGTTTGCAGTTGTTAATGACAAGTCAAGAACCGAGTAAGCTGTTCCTCTGGAGTGAGCTAGAACAGAGTCTGCTATTAATGTTTGTGCGGCTACCTGCATGATGCTATAACCCATAAAAGAAACTGCAAGAGGGATCAACATCCAGCTACCTGAAGTTAGTGTCATGAAAAAGGAAGCAACTGTAGCGATTATCTGGCTGAGAACCATGACTCTCTTACGTCCATATAAATCAATTAAATAGCCTCCTGGGGCAGCTGATAGATTTAGAGAAAGACTGGAAACGGTAAGGATAACCCCAAGAAAAGCTATTGCCTCTGTCCGCGAAGGAAATAGTTCAACGATGTAAAGGGAGATAAGAGGGTACCACAGAACGTAACCCATTGAAGATAGAAAGCCACTCAAAATCAAAATTTTAATGTTCCATTCCAAAGCTAGAGACGCATGCAGCTTCGAAGATGCTCTTAGAAATTTAGACATTAGTCTCCACCTTGTAGCATCAAAGGTGGAATCTAACTATTCTAGGAAATTCAAGATCATGCTTTCCTACTTTCTGTTTTAGCATTTCTATGATTTTCTTGTTGCTCATCATTGAGTATCTGTTGCTCATTAATGCGTTTTTCTAATTCTTTTTGTATCCTTAACACACGTTCAAGTTCAACTTGCCAATAATACTTCAATCGAGGTTATTGTCTGTAGTGGTCTTTTCTCCATTCAAACAACCAATCACTGAAACTTTTTTCTTTGAACATCTATTCATTCCCTCCTCACTTCTATCTGTATATCAAGGGGAAAAGGGCCCCTGAATTCATTATATTATGAGGATCTATTAATCTCCTGACCATATCGCAGGCGGTCCCAGGCACTGATTACTAGTCGAGTGATTTGTTCCTCACAATCGTTGCTCGTAAATGTGATATACCCTTCACGATGTGCATGAGGGAGGGGCGATTTGATGAGAATTGAGTTGGAGGCTCAGAAGGAGCCCGAGTATAAGCGTTGGGTTCCTCTGGCGAGGCAGGTGGTTCAGCGGACATTGGGCCTTCGTTGGAAGGACGTTCTAGAGATCTATACCTACATTCCAACGATCCCTTTAGCTGAGGCGCTTGCTCTTGAGGCGAGACGCCAGGGCAGCGACACTCACGTCACCTTGATGACTGACGGTCTCTGGCTCACATCTATGGAAGAGCTACCGATTCGCTGGCTCAGAACGCCTTCAGATGTTGAACACGCGATCAACCGAGCAATCACGGCATACGTCTACCTAGGTGGGCCTCAAGATGCGCGTCGATTCAGGAATATTCCACCTGAGAAATTCGAGGCAAATGCGATAGGCAACATCAGACAGGACGAGCCTATGCGGCGTCGCAAAGTCCGCCAGGTTGACCTCCCTATAGGCCGTGTATCTCCTGAACGTGCTGAGGCGTATGGCCTTGACTACGAGCGATGGCACAAGAGCTACAACGCGGCACTTGCCGTTGACCTACGCGACATCCAAAAGGCGGGGGCGACTTGGCGCCGTAAGTTGAAGGGACGAAAGAAGGTTAACGTTACGTCTGACGCTGGGACCAACCTGAAGTTTGAGACCAAAGGAGTTCCGTCGATGGTAGACGATGGAATAATCAGCGCCTCCGATGTACGCAGAGGATTCGTGGAAACATCGCTTCCGGCTGGAAAGATCGTCTCGGCAGTGCTCGCCAATTCCGTTCACGGCGAGATCTACTTCACAGATCCCCTCCTCCTTATGGGCAAGGCCGTCAGAGGGCTTCACCTTAGATTCAAAGACGGGAAGTTGGGTGAATGGGGCGCTGAGAAGAACCCGGAACTCTTGAAGAATCTTCTCCGAAATCGGAGAGGATCCGACAATCGGATGGGATGGTTCTCCATAGGCTTGAACGCCGCAGCTGAACCGTGCATGCTGGACAACAGTATCGTTCAAAACGATGTTGGAATCGGACTGGGGCCTCACCTACAGTTGGAGCCGACGAAGGCAAAGCCTATGCCACAGTTCGGAGCAACAATCGGTCAAGTGAGAATTGAAGTAGACTGATCGACATGAAAGACTGCAAAGACTTGAGAAAACTCTCTTGACAACCTAATCTGTTCCCAGATGCATCGAAGGCGAAGACCGAGCCTTTATTGGATCTCAACGGCCAAACCGAAGATTCTGCGGCTGTGAAGAACAGCTGTGAAGAACCTTGGTCATCTTGCTCTTGTGACCAAGGTCGTAAGAGCCAGTACAAAGGGAGGGCCACGTCTCAAGTGGGCTCTACGCACCACTTTTGCAGTGATAGGCACTCTTATTGCGATAGATATATCCGCCCTGAAATCTGAAGCCGTCATGGCTTCTCACTTGCCTATTCAGATAGGCTTATGGCTGTTGCCCTGCGTCTTAGTACCGTGGCTCCTCGTACTATCGTATCTTTTGCGTGATGATTGGCTTTAGGATCCGAGACGGAATATGCCAAATGCCAAGCTCGCCTTTTCTCTTCTCATCTCCGGGTCGCCGACACCTTCTTACCAAGCTCGATCGCATCTCCATGCATGTTTCTCAGGGTTGCATGGGGGGTGCTCCAATAGTATTAGTGATCGAAACGCCTCAGAGTGGCAGGATTCACTCAATTTCCTAATTGCATACGATCCGGCCGAACACAAGCCTTCAGTTTTCTCTAACCCGTGCGTTATCGCAGGTCAAGATCACATAGGCCGCACGATTAGTGCCACACACAATTTCCAGCACCTGTTTTCCCTCTTCCACACACGGCCGCAGTCATCCTCTTCTTCAATGTTTAAAGACTTGAACTAACAATTAGTTGAACAGGCCGCTTTGGGAAGTGAGATTGCTTTGACGAACAAGTCATTGCTGGAAGATCTCAATGTTACTGCTCTTGCTCTCGAACAGGATGACTATGACAACATGAACATATTTGCGAACCGTATCATGAGTGACGCTACCATAGTTTCCGACAATAAGCTTCTGCTGATCGGTTTCTTTCTAAAAGATGTGGCTACGGAAATGATGGAGTTGACAGCGACTAAGAAAGCTAGTGCGCTTGCCACTGCCAAGACGCATGCTAGTGCGTTTGTCTCCAAGATGAAAGAACTAGCAAAACAGAAGGATTTTGAGGAAAAGGAAATGTGGAAAGCGTATGTGGATTTCAGTGATGACATACGGAAGTTCCACTTGATGCCGGCCGAAGAGAAGTCATATGCAGACGACAAAGGATTCACACGTGAAGTTGCAACTTGGCTGCTGAAGCGTCTACACGAGGAACAAGACAACCTGCTGGAGCGCAAGAATCAATTCCTAAAGGGAATCCTGAACGAACTTGGGCGCACCTATAGAGTCCATGGCGCTGAGGAAAGAGAAATAGTCTTACTTTCATTGTTGACGGCCCTTGACAGATTCTATGACTATGTAAGATTCGCCTGCGAAGCCCCTGATGGATCCCTAGACGCTGAGAAAATCAAAGAAAGACTCTTCCCATATATCGACAGGACCTTGCAAGCCATGGAGACCGTAGAAACCACCAAAATTGATGCTCTTCTCTGTGAACTGGTCGTCAAATGGCGAGAGGCTTTCATTCGCTATATGGACATACGGCGTATAGTTAGAGTACCTGTCGAAAAGGGTGTTCAGCTGCCCGAGGAAACTAAGAAAAGAATAACTGAGGCAGTAACGAAGGCTTTAGATGTAAAGGAAAGGACGAAGTAATAGACAGGTTAGCCAGAATGAGCGGTTCGCTAGGAGAGCTCTTGGACGTAAACCCATCAGAATCAGCTGAAGCCCTGGCTGACGCTTTTTCAAGCTATGTTGAAACATGTGTTTCCGAAACCCTTAGATCCATGCAACTTCCACCGGCTCGCATTCCTTCCCCGACCGAAGCTAGATTACGGACGCTAACGACGAAACGTCGAAAGAAGGCCGATCGTCTAAAACTCCAAACTATTTCAACGCACGAATCTTTTGTTAGAGAGCTCTATTATCTTCGAAGCCAACTTCGCGGAGATCCGGAATATGGCACTACTCCCCGCCCTATGGAACCGGACGGCGACCTTAGAACTACCAGAGAAGAAGCAGGAGCATCACCACCGGCGACAGACATTTCATATGGCGAACAAATCCTCGATGGAGACGGCTTAACTAGTCAACGGTTAGATCTTAGCCCATCGTTTCTACCTTACACTACCCATCTCAGACCTCTTGATGAATTATCTATCGTCCGGATTTCTTTAAAACGGCAAGTTCAAGACCTGATAATGTGTGATCCCGTGTTTGAGCGAGTTGTCAAAACAGTTGAGTCAAGCTTGCGTACCCTTGTATTAGAGTCAAAAGTGCCAATGGAGTTCGACTTTGCCATCAAGAGCGATCCGGAATATCCACATTGGAAACGATACATTATCACAGTGAATACTTGTCTTGACTTCGACGCAAAGATGGCTTGCTGGTCCGAGATCGACGCTCACGTAAGAGAGAGACTTCGTCAGCTGCGAGATAGCAGACAGGAAGACTCTGTTCGTATCGACGATATTGGAACGAACCTTTTCATTCATATGGAGCTGTGAGTATTTGTTCGATTCTTCCCTCTTCTTAGAAATAGCAAACAAAATCCTTAGCGATCAAGGATTTCGAAACGAAGGGGGCTGGCGTACTGCGATAGGGCGGGCCTATTACGCCGCTTTCCTAGCAACCAAGAGGAAGCTGGAAGACCTCGGCAGCAACTTTGTAGATGTTGACAGAATTCATCACGAGGTAATTCAGGAGTTGATGCGAAAGAATACCGATCTTGGTAACAGGCTTGACACTCTCCGAGAGAAGAGGGTGGACGCAGATTATGACATGTCTGCCAGCATACCCCCCAGTCTAGGACAGAAATGCGCCAAACTTTCAGAAGGAATCATTAGCTCTGTGAAACGGTTGTAGGGAACAGCGATCACACGATTTTCAAAGATAACCTGTGGTTGATGTAAAGCAAGTGTCGACTGCTAGCAACTAAGTCATCTGTTTCTTTCTAACCCGTGCGTTATCGCGGGTCAAGCTCCCGCCGGGCCCGCTACAAACTTCATTCGGATTCCTCTTAGTCCGCCACCCTAACGGCTACGACAACGCGTTCGAGGAATGTGGGCTGACAAGAAGCTCTCTCAAGATTCTTTTCGAAGCAAGCAGGTTCCTGTTCTTGTGCAGTCTCATTCATGTCCTTGCCGGAGGTGGACTGTCCAACGCCTGCTAGAACTGAGGCTATGTCACGAAGGAGACTGCCGCAGGTTCCGGATTGAAGATTTATATGACGTAAACGTTTTTGTTTACACGCGTGACTGGCGTTGACACAGGTACAAGTGAGGATGCCGGAGAAGGTTGTCAAGGAGATTGACAGGTGGATAGCTGAGGGAAGGTTTGCAAGCAGGAGCGAAGCGATAAAGACCATCGTCGCTCTGTATCAAGAAAGAGAGCGCACTAGGCGATTCTACACGATGCTCCTAGAACGAAGCAAAGAAGCTAGGGAGAGACCGGAAACCCTAATACCCCTTGAGGAAGTCACGTGAGCTACAGGGTTCTCCTTCACCCCAGGGCCGCACGCTTTCTGGAGAAGGCAGACGCTTCTGTGAGAGATCAAGTGAAACAAAGTCTACGGGATTTGGAGAACTCTCCGGAAAGAAAGGGTGAACGCCTCAAGCACTCACAATTCTGGAGAGTCAGAGTCGGTGACTACCGTGCGATCTATGAGATAGACGAGGAGAGAAAGATGGTCATCATATTGTTCGTCGGACATAGGAGAGATGTATATGACGAGTTCTCCAGGCTCATAGAC
>Ga0315312_1001945_pt1 | contig 15023 bp, 15 predicted proteins | sample TDP7_MG_FD_203629 | JGI IMG/M metagenome (GOLD analysis project Ga0315312, IMG submission 203629) | Freshwater sediment microbial communities from Lake Towuti, South Sulawesi, Indonesia - TDP7 | ecosystem: Environmental > Aquatic > Freshwater > Lake > Sediment | place: Indonesia: South Sulawesi... | reverse complement strand
GCCAGACCCAGAAGATGGCCATCATTTACTCGAAAGTGGATGCCAAGACGATGAAAACTGAGCTTTACGGGGTGGATGAAGCCGGCAGGCTTGAGGATAAACCGCGCGGCACCTTAGAATATAAGCGAGAAACCGTCGAGACCGAGAAAAAAAGCAGCGGACAAACCCCGTGAGACTTCTAAGAAAAAGCAGAAAGCAAAAGATAAGAGCACCATTGTGCAAGAGTCTAAAGAAGTTCCGTAAAGTGCGCTGTACACATCATTTCCTTTTATTATACGGTTCAAAGAATTTTTCTGGCCGAGGGTCAAGCGTATTGGTCAACAGGTGCATTTTACACTGCATACCCGGGAAAATATTTTGCCGGTGTAGAGATTTATCAAAATTTTGCTTGACTTTTAAGCCTTTAAGCGGCATATTTAATATAGGCTTGCCGCCTTGGTGAATGTCGGCTTCACGCCGTGTCTGCTGACCAGCGGATTAGCCAAGGGGCGAAGCCTTTTTTATTTCAAATGGATTCCTTTCTCTGTCATAGAAATTACCTCCTCCTTTGTAGTTCTTTTTATCAAATACATCCAAATCGCATATTATGTAAGTTCACACTTGAAAAAATAATTTACGAACTTGACGTTAAATTTGAGGATTGTATTATTTATATTTATGACGATCCAAGATACCAATAATCCTCACATCATAGGGCTTGCAGGATCATTTGGTAGCGGATGCAGTTACATCGCTAAACATATCCTGAGGGATATACATAGATATCGGTTTCTTTCTCTTTCAGAAGATGTTCTCAAACCTCTCTTCAGAAAGGAGACGGGCAAAGACCCCGACAGAAGTCCAAGACGAGAGTTACAAGCATTTGGTGACAAATTGCGCAAAGAAAAAGGGCATTCCTTCTTTGCAGATGAAACCATAAAAAAGATTATTAGTGAAACAAAAGAGAACCATAATTCAAAATGGGTTGTTGACAGTATTAGAAATCCTGGTGAGGTTCGTAGTTTTCGCCGATCTTCAAATAAATTTTTTTTGTTTGGTGTTTATGCTGACAAAGAAGTAAGATGGCATAGAACCAAATCTAAATATAACAACAACATTAACGAGTTTGAAGAAGATGACCTGAACGATACAGGTGAAGATAATCCTTTACATGGTCAACGAGTAGGAGATTGCTTTTATGAAGCTGATATTGTCTTCAAGAACAATGAAATGTTCACATCGGTAGGCAACGAAGACTTTAATATTTTTGCAGGTAAGATAGCTCAATACATCGATCTTGTATCGCAACCATTGCAACGCCAGAGACCAATTAGACAAGAGGAAGCTCTGATGGCTACGGCCTACGCTATTAGCCAGCGTTCCAGTTGTATGAGAAGAAAAGTAGGTTCTATTATTGTTGACCCATTGGGAAATGTAATTAGTTCTGGTTTTAATGAAGTTCCCGGTATTGAAAAGCCATGTGAAAAAATATATAATGCTTGCTATAGAGAGCGTATACGTTCTGAATTCTTTGAGAAGTTGAAAATTGAAATACAAGAAGCTGAGAGTAAGGAAAACCAATTAAAAACTTTATTTCGCAAGGAATTTAAGATATTAGATTATTGTCGAGCACTACATGCCGAAGAGAATGCGATTGTAAATTTGGCAAGGAACGGAAGGTCGGTTCCACTTGATCAGTGTGTTCTTTATTGTACAACTTATCCTTGCCGTATGTGTGCTAACAGAATAGTCCAATTAGGAATTAAGAGTATCGTTTATCTTGAGCCATATCCGGATCCGGAAGCAAAAGTGATCCTCAAAAATGGCGGTGTAGAAAATATTTTCTTCGAAGGTGTAACATTTAAAGCCTACTTCAGGCTTTATGGAGAAGAAAAATGAAACGGTGCCCTGTATGTAAAAAGTGGACTTTGGACTATGATATGTACTTCGGACGCTACAGATGTTTTAACGCTGATTGTGAATGGATGCCTTCATCTTCCACTGAACGCGAGATCAAACTTCTTCAGTCAGGCCAGCAACCTGTTATTGTCGATAAGAAGAAACTTCCAGAATTGGGCATAACAGTAACAGTCACATATGATCGAGTAAACGATGTTCTCGACTTCGATTTTGGTCCTGGTGAGACAACCTTCGATCTTCCAGAACCTGATGGAAGGTTAATCTGGAGAGTTGCACATCGTACGCGTAATGCTGTAGGATTCGCTATTTTGGAAGCAAAAAAACTAGGTGTTTCCGAGGTGAGGGTTAATATTAAGGCACAAAAAGAAAATATCGAACGAAATCTAAAAAGTATACCTGAAGCATTTTCATCTGGACGTCCAACTAGAATGCTGATAACAAGCGTAGCACTTACTTCGGAAAAAGATGAAGCTTATGTCCCCAGTGATGTTTTTAAGGAAGTAATTCGAAAATTTGAGTCACAATATTGTCAAAAGTCTCATTAAAGTGTACAAATCACGCCATTTTCTTCTATTCTGCAAGCGGCATATAAAACTTTGCTGGTCTGCTACCCATTGTATTAATTAATGTGCCAAGCTTTTCGATGGTGCATTCGATGGTGTCGCCCGGCTGTAAAAATCTGCCGGTCGCCATAGCTACGCCGGAAGGTGTGCCGGTCGCAATAATATCGCCTGGCTCAAGTGTCATTATGTGACTTAAAAAACAGACAATATCCGCTACCGGATAAATCATTTGCGAGCTATTGGCTTTCTGACGAACCTCACCATTTACCTTCAGAATCATTTCAAGATTTTGAACATTCTCAACCTCATCACAGGTCAATAGGTACGGCCCCATGGGCAAAAAGCCGTCCGCCCATTTGCCGCTCAGCCAATCGTAAAATTCGTCCCAGGGGCGTTTCGCTCTATTCTTTGCGAATGTCACGCTGCGGGCAGAAACATCATTGCAAATAGTGTAACCGGCGATACATTCAAGCGCACCTTCAGGTTTTACGTATTTGGCTTGTTTGCCGATTACCACCGCCAGTTCGATTTCGTAATCTATTTGTTCGCTGTAGGCTGGCCAGGGTATTTCTTCATCCGGGCCGATTACAACGGTAGGCGGCTTAAGAAACGGCCTGGGTACGGTCGTTTTGCGGGGCGAATCCGACAGGCCCAGTGAAAGGCCGGCCTCTTTTATGTGTTCGCTGTAATTTCCCGCCAGCGCAATTACTTTGCTCGGTCGAGGAATGGGAGCGAGAAGTTTGGCTTGCTCAGAATCAGTCACAATGTCGGTTGATTCGACTAACTCGGCAAGCTGGGATAGACAATCCGGTCCTCTTTGCAGGATTTCTTTCACGCTGCGAGGCGGATTTGGACCTGGCCAAACCGACGGAATGTCAATTATACCTCCGTTGGCCAGTATTCCGCAGGAAGCTGTTTGGTTTCTCGAATATGTAACTAATTTCGTTTGCTTACCCTTATTTTACAAGCGCGGACGGTATGTTAGGACTTTGCGGATTTACGCACACTTTCTGCGTAGATGGATTAATAACCAAATCCATATCTTCCATTGGTACAGCCCCCATTAAGACAGAATCGCCCAGCACTAATGCTCCTGTGAAACATGTACGATTTTCAAAGTTTATTTGCACTGGCCCAACATACGGCACAACTTGAGATTTACCATCTGCAGTAGTTACTTCTCTTTTTTCAATCGGCTCTAAACCCAGTTGTAAACTGATATGTTCAGGAATACATAGTGTCATCGCCCCGGTATCAACAAGAGCCTTGGTAGATATAGGCTTAATTTTGTCATTTTTTGGATTTTTTATCGAAATATCTGCATATACATAGCCCATTTCAATTGCTCCTTTTAAGGCATTCATTTCGCAAAATAACTATTATAGAAATACAATATAGGTTCTTAAAAATCAAGTAATTTGTACCAGAATCTTAATGTTCAAAAGTTGTGAATTTAGGTTATTTGAATCCTTCGGCTTTGCTCAGAGCAAGTTTATTTCGGATTTAGAATCTTGACCGTCGTCAGACAAGTTTCGATATTCGGATTTATAGAAAATATACATTTTATGATCTAAAAATCTACCTATAAAAATAAAGTGCAATTTATGGCGCAATTGTAGCAAAAATAACTTGAATTCACAGCAGGAAAACTATTTAATATGATTCGGTTCTGGAAGGAAATCAGGTTATCAGGACATCAGGGTGCAGGGAATCAGAGAATCAGGATATCAGGAAAAGATGAAAAATGAAAATGGCCATAAAAGATATATGGACAAGAACGAGTCGATGGCTGCGTAATTACAGCAAAGTTGCGGTTTCAGAATACCAGCCGAACGTAGATGACCAAGGCCTTATCACCGAGGACGCCGGTTCAGAGGAAATGCCTGTCGATGACAAGAGCGCCAAAAGCAGCAGCGTGGTGGTGAAAGCGGTTCAGCCAAAGAGTAAAGCTGAGTCGCTCGAGAAATTGCAGGCCGGTTTCGATAAGCTTATTGATAAACTGCAGGGCATCAACGAGCACCTGAATCGTCAAATTATCCAGAATAAAGAGTTGATGAGCCGAATTGAACAACTGCCCCAATTGTTAGAGGGCTTTCCTGCCCTTTTAGAGAATCAAAAGCAGCTAACAGAACAGTTGCTGGAGCAGCTAAAGGCAGCCACTGCTAAGAACCAGCAATTTATAGATGCTGTCGAAAGGATTCCAACCGAGACTGCCAAGCAGACCGATGCACTGGTGGATATCGACCATCAGCTTGCCGCTGCCGCCGATACCGATGTGCAGATGGCTGAAAGTTTTAACAAATTCAACCAGATTTTGGACAAACTAAACCAAAGCACCACCGCTCATACAGATGGTATTTTGCAGATGAGTAAGACCTTTGCCACCAGCGACCGGTATCTAAAATACATCATTTCCCGGCAGAACAAGCGTTTTGTGTGGATATTTATAGCTGCTGTAAGTGTATGTGCGGCAGTGGTTTTGATTCTCACCGGAATCATCATCTACTTAAGGCATTAAAAATCTCTGGGATTTCTCTTGACTTCAGGTTGAATTGGGACATAATTCAAACTAATGAGAAGTGGTGGGTGTCTGCCCGATGGTGCGTGGACCCGGCTGCTTTTAACACCCCTCCCAATTTTCTCGCTAAGGACGATTATTGACATATTCGGGCCTTAATGCAGGTGAGCAAAAGCAGGATTTTCTCCTGAATAAATAAATTTCCAGCCTGAAGTTTCTTCCGTGTGACGTGTGCGCCAATAAAAAGGTTCAATCCTTCAATTCAGGGCCAAACTGATTTTTGCGTTCGGTGGTGCAAAAAGCCAGATCCAACGCAGAGATTCTGCCGGCCCTGCCGCATTAAGGTCCAGACCGTTGAGAAGCGATTAACAATCTAAGACCGTGTTCTGCACCGCTGCGGTGGCGGCCAGAAACCGATCAGGTGATAGATGCGGCCTATACAAACAGCATCGGCAAAATAAGGAGTAAATAGATGGCTGAGCAACCCAAAAAACCGCAAGCGCCCAAGAAGCCGGCCTCCGTTCCCAAGCCTGCGGCTCCGGCAACCGGAGGTGGCTGCGGCGGGCCAGCGCCTGCGCAGAAGCCGGCTGGTCCAAAGCCTTGCCAGAGGTAGTACCAGCGAGCGAAGCGACAAAAACAAAATAGCAAGTCGAACGCTGTAAAGCCCACGCTTCTAACGTGGGTTTTTTTTCGCTCAAATCATCGATGGTTTCAGAACAGTCGGTGTCATCAAAAAATTTTTACGGATTTTTACAGTTTTCTCTTGCAAAGGGTTTTTCCATCTGGTAACAATTTGTTGATTTGCTCTTTGATAAGAAAATAACCTGACTGCAGGTCCCCTCGCTCCTGTCTTTCGACAGGAAGACGCGGGGGATAATCAAACGGGAACTCGGTTAAAAGCCGAGACGGACGCGCCGCTGTAGGCGTCTGCTTCCCCCCTTTTTGCTTTCGCAAGAAAGCAGGGGGGAAAGTCCGAGAGACATTTATCCACTGCCCAGCCCCCCTTCTTGCTTTCGCAAGAAAGCAGGGGGGCGGGTGGGAAGGGGTCTTGAGGTAAGACGCAAGTCAGAAAACCTGCCTGCGGTTAGTTGCACATATATAGTGTTCCCGCGTCTGGAACACGGTGCGGCTTGCTGGCCTGAGCAAATTTGATTTAATAAATAAGCACCTGGTCGGTATAGATTTGGTTATCGATATTCGAAACCGCCGTTCCTCTCGCGGGGACGGCGGTTTTTTTATTGTCGGATGCCCTCGCGATAAGGGCCAGATAGTGCAAAAAGAGGTAAGTAAGATGAAACTTAGAAATTTGATTTGGTTTATTACTGTCGTGGCAATAGCAAATTTCGCAAATGCAGATATAGTGACATTTGAAGATTTGACTTTGCCAGCCGAATCCTTTTGGAATGGCTCGGATGGTTCTGGTGGCTTTCGCAGCGGAAGTGCTTTTTTTAAAAATAACTTTAATGCCGACTGGGGTAGCTGGGACGGCTTTTCTTACTCGAACATCACCGATACTATAGCAAGTGACTTTGCCGCTCAATACAACGCAATTACAGGCTCAGGCCAAGGTGGTTCAACCAACTATGCAGTTGGTTTCGTCGGCTGGCAGGAGCCCCCAACTATAACGCTCGATACACCCGGCATAGTAGGCGGTCTGTATGTAACAAACAATAATTATGCTTACTACACTATGCTTAATGGTAATCCCTTCGCCAAAAAATTCGGAGGCATAAACGGCGACGACCCTGACTTTTTCCTTCTTACTATTACAGGCAAGGACGACAGTGGAAACGTAACTGGCGTTGTGGAATTTTACTTAGCCGACTTTCGTTTCGAAGATAACAGCAGAGATTACATCGCCAACACATGGTGGTTCGTTGATTTAACACCTCTTGGTGTTGTCAAGAGCCTGGAATTTTCTTTAAGCTCCAGCGACGTAGGCGTCTTTGGTATGAATACGCCTGCTTATTTTGCGATTGATACTATTATTTTGGGGCCGATGTTAGACCTTTCTGGGCCCTACACAGAAGTAGGGATAAATGGATATATTGGAACAGACCACCGTCACGCTGCCCCGACAGATAGCAACGCGGTAATAAATCCGATATTTCGCGGCTGGGCTACAAACGTGGTAAATTATAGCCCTGCGCCAGGTGTAGGTCTTCAATGGAGCGACCCAAATAAAGCCTTAGGACCAGCTACAGGAGATAATCTTGATATTGTCAGCCTGGGTGATTTAGACCGGCAGCAGATCGATACGGGTGTCCCACCCGGTCGGATAACTTTATCATTTGACCAGGTGATTCGAGACGTCAATGGTTATGATTTTGCCGTTTTTGAAAATGGCTTTATTTCCAAATTCGACACCACCGGCGGCTCCGTCACGGGGCGAATGTTTGCCGAGTTAGGATATGTGGAAGTATCTTCCAACGGTGTAAATTTCGTTAGATTCCCATCCGTGTCACTTACGCCTGTACCTGTCGGCCGATATGGCACTATTGAGATTAGTAAAATCTATAATCTTGCCGGCAAGCATCCAAACGCTAACGGCTTATGTACCGGCACACCTTTTGACCTGAGAGAGATTGCCAATGACCCGAATGTGATCTTAGGTCTTGTAGATGTCAACAATATAAATTATGTGCGAATTGTTGATATTCCCGGCAGCGGCGATTTTTACGATGAGGCTGTGATGCACATCGACCCCAATACATGGCCTAATTGGGATTACTATGTAAATAATCATCCGATTTATGATGCCTGGCCTACCTTTGGCTCGGGTGGATTGGATTTGGAGGCGGTCGGTGTTCTGCAGGAGCAAAACTATTCTGCGGATATAAATCTCGATGGTATAGTTGACATAGACGACCTCGCCTTGTTCACATCAGCCTGGCAAAGTCATCTCGGCCATCCCAACTGGATAGCCAGATGCGATTTGGCTCGACCGAAAGATTATGTCATTAATGACGCTGATTTTGCAGTATTTATGTCACAATGGCACAAGGTTGAAACGTGGCGGGACAAATAAATTTTAGGAAATCAGAGTATCAGGAAATCAGGATGCAGAAGATCAGGACAACAGGTTATCAGGAGAAGATTTATCTGCCAATGGCGGATAAACCTGATAGCCTGGTACTCTGATATCCACTTCCTGGTACTCTGATATCCTGATATCCTAAAAATCTGATAACTTGTTTATGTTTGCCAAAAAGAGACAAGCATTTAGTTTGATTGAGCTTCTGATAGTAATCTCGCTGGTTGCGATGTTGCTGGCTGTATTGCTGCCGGCCTTGGTTTTGGCAAGGCTACAGGCCCACCGAGTGGTCTGTGAGTCTAATCTTCGTCAGCTCTTTCTGGCTAATACCGGATACGCAATCGAAAATGATAATCATTATGTGCCTGCGGCGCCAGATATTACATCGGCAAAAGGCGGCAGATACCGCTGGCACGGCGTCCGCAGCCGTGCCGACGAGCCGTTCGACCCTGCCAAAGGTCCGCTGGCGGCGTATTTAGCTGACGGAAAGGTAAAGGAATGTCCTGAGAAGGTAAACTTTGTAAAGGGACAAGATTGGAAGACGAACTTCGAGCAGGGCTGCGGCGGATACGGATATAACCGTACGTATCTTGGCTCTCGAAACTGGCAGCATCGCCAGTTTAAGACGCTGCAGGAAATGGAGCGGGCGGGCTGGGAAACAACAAAAACTATGGAGGCGCGCAGCCCGGGCCGGACTTTGATGTTTGCTGATACGGCGATGTCCAACCGCAGGAACTATTTGATAGAGTACTCGTTCGCCGAACCGCCGTTTGCTGTTTATAACGGCCAGATGATAGCTGGCGTTTATATGTCACCATCTATTCATTTCCGCCACGACAGCCGGGCCAATATCTGCTGGACTGACGGGCATACCGATTCCCGCCGGATGGCGGATTTCAAGAGGGATAATGTTTATGGCGTGGATTCCGCACTGATGAATTTGGGCTGGTTCGAGCCGATAGATAATACGCTATTCGACCTGGAATAAAGAATCGCGTAGATTAATTGATATCTTTCAGTAGGATTAAAAATGGGAGTTTATCACATAACTTATACACCAGGAGGGAAAGAAATCTGTCTTTATTTTGATGGCGGATGTAATTTTTCCTGCCACGGCTGCATCACAGAATTCCATCCTGACGATTGCCATTTGGATGAAACACCAAAGCAAAGTAAGAACAAAACACTGTCAAAAGAAAAAGTTATCTCTTACATAAAACCACTTTCCTTCAACAGGGTGATTTTTTTAGGCTTAGAGCCAACGATAGACTCTGATTTTTTCTCATTAGCCAGAATCCTAAAAATGCAATTTTCGACTTACAATATCCTTCTTACTAACGGGTATAAATATGTCAAAGATGGGATAGTTGATAATGTCTGCATAAGTATCAAAGCTGTATCCAAAAAGATATTTAAAGATTTTACAGGCCAGGATAACCCAGAGCAGGTCCTAAAAAACTTCAGGAGATACACGAGTATCCCCGGACTTAAAGTGCAGGCAGAAAGTATTTATATCCCTGGCTATATCGATGGAGATGAAATAGAAAAGATAGCCATGTTTATTGCCAGCATTGATTCTTCAATTCCCTACCGAATAGATGCCTACATTCCCAGAGACGCTTATTCTCCAAAAGAAAAAGATATATTCCGAAAACCTACGGAAGATGAGATGAAAAAAGTTAAGATAGTTGCAGAAAAATATTTAAAGAATGTTTCTATCCTCTACGATGGACTAAAGGTAGTATCCAGAGTTAAGAGGATGTACTAAGCCGCACAGCCAAGCAGGTAGATTATATGAAGGAAAAAGTCCTATTCTCCTGGAGCGGCGGCAAAGACAGTGCATTAGCACTGTATGAGCTTACGAAAAGAACAGACTATGAAATAGCAGCCCTGCTGACAACGATAAATCAGGACTACGACAGAATCAGTATGCACGGTGTAAGGACAATTCTGCTCGAAATGCAGGCACAATCATTGGGTTTTGCTCTTGAGAAAGTGCTCATTTCAAAAAATTGTTCTAATGAAGAATATGAGTGCAAAATGCAAGAGGTTCTGGAAAAATATCAAGCTGCTGGCGTTTGTTCTGTCGTTTTTGGGGATATCTTTTTAGAAGATTTAAGAAAATATCGACAAGAGAATCTATCAAAGATAGGAATGAAAGCCATTTTCCCCGTATGGGGATTCAACACAACTGAACTGGCCAATACATTTATTGATTCAGGCTTCAAAGCGGTCATTACCTGCATTGACTCGAATGTTCTTGACAAAATATTTGTTGGCAGAACTTTCGATAAACAATTCTTATCTGAACTTCCTCCTGGAGTTGATCTGTGTGGTGAGAACGGCGAGTTCCATTCATACGTCTATGATGGGCCAATCTTCCAAATGCCTGTCAGAGTCAGGGTTGGTGAGGTCGTTCTGCGTGACGTTAGGTACTTCGCAGACCTGATTCCCGTAGATCGACGAATCAAGAAACAAGCGTAAGACAGTGACCACGAATGTAATGAAAGGAGAACAGATATGTTGAACACACGTTTTTTCACTCTTGCGGGGATCACACTTTCTGCTGCCGCGATGCGGCTGGTGCCGCATCCGCCGAATGTTACCCCGATTGGAGCGATGGCTCTCTTTGGAGGTGCGTACTTCGCCACCAAGAGGACAGCTTTCCTTGTGCCTCTGGCAACGATGTACTTGAGCGATCTCATCTTGGGGTTCTTTGTCTATAACTACGGTTGGTTTCATGGGTTAATGCCCTTCGTCTATGGAAGCTTCACGATGACTGTGTGTTTAGGTTTGTTGATCCGGCGCAGGCTTACGCCATTGACGGTGGGTGGAGCAGCTATGACGGGCTCGGTTCTATTTTTCATTGTCACCAACTTCGGAGTATGGTTGGTCAGTCATTTGTATCCGAAAACCATGGAAGGGCTGGTCAGCTGCTATGTCGCAGCGATCCCGTTCTTCAGGAACACCCTTGCGGGCGATGCGGTCTATACTCTGGTACTGTTCGGTGGGTTTGCGCTGGCGCAGCGATATATGCCCATTTTGCGCGAGGAACCAGCCACGATACCAGCGCGCACTTGATTTTTGTTCTTGAGCGAGACCGTTGAGTTGAGGACTTGATTCTCGTCAAGTATCAGCCGGTAGATAACACGCTTTTTGATTTGGAATAAAAAGGCTAACGGTTTTTTACTTGTCACTGCCGCGCGGCATATAGGGTGCGATATTTCGCACCTTTTTAATTATGTCTATGGATATTCCCTCTTTTGGTTTGATTCATCGCACCCTACCTCTAAAGCAAATTGCACGGTTTTTGAGGTGAAAATGGGAGGCTGTGGTGTTAATATCCAACGATTGGACAAAACAAATAAGAAAATTGTGTCAAAAAAGCTTTCTGAAATGTTTAAAAATATTCAACGTTTTATTGGCCACGACGGGGCAAAGTAAGTTTTGACAAAAAGGTAAAAATGAAAGAAAATTGACACGAGCTTACACTATATAGGCGGATATTCAAGTGAGCCATAGACTTTTAATCCCATAGAGACATAGATAAGCAAAAAGGTTACAAACAGGAGAAGACTGATGTCCAGCAAATTATTTGATGTTTCAGTAGAACCGTCTGTCCTTATATGGGCAAGAGAAAGTATTGGTATGAGTATAGATGAGGTAGCTAAGCAGATAAAAGGGATAACAATAAACACCATAAAAGAGTGGGAGAAAAAAGATGGTGCTGTAAAACCTAACTTCGCTCAGATTGAAAAATTATCGATGGTTTACAAAAGGCCGCTAAGTGCATTTTTGTTACCTGCTCCACCCAAGGAACCCCCTTTTCCTAAGGATTTCCGGACACTCCTATTTGAGAGGAAACAATTACTCAATCCTAAAACATATTTGGCTATCCGGAAAGCAAGACGCTTTCAATACTCTGCTATTGAGTTAATAAAAGAATTAGGTGAAAAAAGTAAGAAATTACCTGTAAAGGTAAATCTATCAGATGATCCGGAAATGCTTGCAGAAAAGGTAAGAATACAGTTTGGAATTAAGGGATTTCCCCGCCCAACCTCTTTTACTAAAGAAGCCGCTTTGGATGAGTGGATAAAAATATTAGAAAACAACGGGATATTAGTATTTCAGATTAGCATTACAATGAATAAGGAAATAAGAGGATTTTCTCTGATCGATGAAGATGTTCCGGTGATTGTACTAAGAAGGTCTGATGAGACATCAGCCAAGATTTTTACGCTTTTCCATGAAATGGCTCATTTACTCTTACGGGAGGGTGGCATCTGTGATTTGGAGGAATCTGATATATCACACGAAAAATTCTGCAACCACTTTGCCGGGGCATTTCTGGTACCGAAAGGTAAGTTATTAAATCATCCTGTTGTCAAAGCAAACGAGGAGAAAAGAGAGTGGTCTGAGAATTTTCTGAGAGATATCGCGCGAGATTTCAATGTCAGCAAAGAAGTTATATTAAGGCGATTATTAATATTAGGTTTAACCACTAAAAAATATTATCTTAAAAAACACAAAGAATGGAAAAGCAAATATAAAGAATTTCGTAGAGGCAAAAAAGACGAAATCAAGATATGCCTCCAGGAGAGGGGCAAAAAGTATACTTCTATGGTTTTTGATGCCTACGAACGCAAGAAGATTGATGAGATGAGTGTGGCTGATTATCTGGGAGTAACATTTGATAAAATATCTAAAGTTAAAGAGGCAATATAGGTTATGAAACTACCCTTTGGGGATAGTTATGTTGTTGATAACGATGTTTTGATAACCCTGATGAGATATCATCCTCCAGATAAACCAGCTTACCATGCCATTTGGGATGAAATAGAATCCCTTATTAAACAGAAAAAGATCTTTTCCACAATGGTTGTGTATGCAGAAATAATGAGATATTCGGGTAAAGACGACCGACTAAAGAAGTGGGCAATATCGCATAAAAAACGTTTCTTTATTTCGCCTGACAGAGAAACATGGCAACTCGCACAAGATATTGTAAAAAAGTTTCCCGATTTGGTTGACAAGAAGAAATTACAAACAGGCGAACCCGATGCCGACCCATTCTTGATTGCTTTGGCCAAATCAGAAGGCGCCACTATTATTACCCAGGAAAGAAAAGATCTTCCTAATAGAATACCGATGGTTTCTTTGCATTATAAGATTAAATCCATAGACCTTTATGAGTTTTTTGAAGAGCGTAAATTAAAATTTGTTAAAGAACAATAAATAGGGTGCGATATTTCGCACCTTTTTAATTTCTTGGTAAATGCGGTCATTTATTAGTAGTCTTTGAAGCGTCTCATCCATTGTGGCCAATCGGTCGGCAGCACGCCGCCGGCTGTCGTCCAGGGACCTTCGGTATCGAACTGGCGATGCCACTTGAGCGTCCATAACTCCTTAAGGCCTATCCGCCTGACGGAGAAATCCACAAAGACGCCATTGGTGTGTCCCATATGCCGATCGAGACAAAGCATCTTCATCGCATGTGTAGTCCAGTCGACTACCTCGCCCTGGTACTGTGGTGGTTCATCGGTGTGGTCCGGTCTAGTATCCCACCAGTGGTCGTCTAAGAACAGAGGTATATTCCTTGTGTTTTTGACATCGCATCTGCGCCAGTACCATTCAGCTGGCCTGCCGCCTTCCTCCCCCTTCAGAGGGTTGGTAACCAATATATTGATTCCGTAGCTGCCGTGATCACCATCGCGATTTGTCCAGGCTCCAAAGGTCGCGTCGCCTCCTTCAATGCGAGGTTTCGTGGCGGTAGGGCAGCGCAAAAGGTTTTTGTCGTCACGGTAGTACGGCCGAAGCACAACCATCCAGCCCTCATCGTAATGCGAGGGGGCATTCCAACCTCTGTGGAAATGTTCGTTGTTATCTCGCGTGTATAACGCGAAGTAAAGCCCCCATTGGCGCAGGTTTAGCATACAGTTGACTGCTTTTGCTTGTTTCTTCACCCGCTGCAGTGTGGGCGTCAATATGGCCATCAATAACGCAATGATGGCAATCACTACCAAAAGCTCTATTAGCGTGAAGCCTTTTCGTTTGCGATTGTGCTGCATCTATTCTGCACGATTGATTTATTAGTAGTCTTTAAACCTTCTCATCCATTGTGGCCAATTGTTGGGGCTGACACCGCCGGCTTTAGTCCATGGGCCAGCCGTGTTGTAAAGGCGATGCCATTTGAACATCCACAACTCCTTGAGCCCAGCCTTTCTGATAGACCAATCCATGAAAAGGCCATTTACAAACCCATCGTGTCGGTCTAAACAGTAGCGTTTCATCCGCCCGGAACTACCACCCTCATCCCACCCCTGGCCATCAAATTGTGGAGGGTCATCTGTAGGCTCGGGCAGACCGTTATACCGGGTGGCACCCAAAAACAGCGGGATATAATTTTGACCTTTCACGTTTACGGTCCTCCAGTATTTATCCTTGAGCGTAACATCATCACCGCGGGGTGAACCCGGCTCTGGATTTGCTGCCCAGCCGTTTATACCATAGCTTCCATACAGACCCCCCTCTTGTTTTGTAGGCCAGCCTGCATAGCTTGAGCCTAAATCGGATGAAAAGATGCCCCAGGCTGCGAATTTACCCGTATAGCCGGTCGGTCGGCCATTTATGTCTTGAACAGGTTTTGTGGCCATAGGACAGCAGAGAAACTCGCTGTTATCCTTGTGGTACGGGCGAAGCGCTTCTACCCACCGATTATTGCCGCCGCCTTTTACTCCGTTAACACATTGAGGAAAGGAGCCGTTGTGCTCATCGGTATACATCGAGAAAAAAAGGCTCCATTGGTGCAGATTCGATTGACAAGTAACTACCTTGGCGTGCTTCCTAACTCGCTGCAGTGTGGGCGTCAATATTGCCATCAATAACGCAATAATGGCAATCACTACCAAAAGCTCTATTAACGTAAAGCCTTTCCGTGTAAACATGATGGCTTTTTTCCTTCTTTAAGAAGGTTTTTCTAAACCAGCACTCCACTGCTAAATTTGTTTAT